>ENA-OOXM01000796-OOXM01000796.1-human-gut-metagenome-genome-assembly--contig:-NODE-796-length-26811-cov-5.868852_pt1 | contig 26811 bp, 19 predicted proteins | sample MGYA00241589_ERZ501347 | MGnify/ENA primary metagenome ERZ501347 (study PRJEB25962, sample SAMEA2042832) | human gut metagenome | biome: human gut; feature: human-associated habitat; material: faeces...
GATACAAATTATTCAAAACACAAATTATTCAGAATACAAATTTATCAAGACCAGGTTTAAGCGCCTCGATTACATCCTGCGGAGTTTCGGGGTATATGTCAAACGGGAACTCGATGCCCATATCGTCGTATTTCGTCTTGCACAGCTTTCTGAACGGGAGAAGCTCCGCAAAAGTGACATTTTCGTGCTTATTTGCTATATCATTAAGCAGTTTGATATTCGTATCATTGTCATTTACGCCGCATACCGTCACCTGTCTTATCCACGTTTCAACGTTCATTTCGGTCAGCTTGTCAAGAAATTTCAGCGGTGCGTCAAGGGAGCAACCGATATACTTCCTGTAGTCCTCGTCATTTGTCATCTTTATGTCAAGCATACAAAGGTCGGTGACCTTGAGAAGCTCCGTAACGTCATCGTTCATTATACAGCCCGATGTATCAAGACAGGTGTTTATCCCCTGTCTTTTGCATTCCTTAAAAAGCTCGGTTACGAATTTTGCCTGCATAAGCGGCTCTCCGCCCGATACCGTGATACCGCCGTCCTTACCGAAATAATTACGGCATCTCAGCACCTTTTGCATTACATCTTTGACGGTGGCTGTTTTTCCGCCGCTTGCATCTCTTGTTTCGGGATTGTGACAGTATCCGCAACGGAGCGGACACCCCTGCAGGAACAATACAAACCGCACTCCCGGACCGTCAAGCGTGCCGAGCGTCTGTATTGCACTGTATCTGCACTCCATATTACATCACCGTGTGGAACGTTCTGCTGATGACCTCTCTCTGCTGTTCCTTTGTCAGCTTGTGGAAGTTGACAGCGTAGCCTGATACACGGATGGTAAGATTGGGATAAGCCTCAGGATTTTCATATGCCTCAATAAGCATCTCCTTGTTGAGAACATTTACGTTGAGGTGATGCGCATAATTTGAGAAGTAACCGTCAAGCACGGCAACAAGGTTTTCCACTCTCTGCTCGTCCGTCTTTCCGAGCGCATCGGGAACTATAGAGAATGTATTTGAAATACCGTCACGGCAGTAATCGTACTGAAGCTTTGAAACGGAATTCAGCGATGCTATAGCACCGTTTGTTTCACGGTTGTGCATCGGGTTTGCACCGGGTGCGAAAGGCTCGCCCTTCTTTCTTCCGTCGGGAGTTGAGCCTGTCTTCTTGCCGTATACTACGTTTGATGTTATCGTAAGTGCCGAAAGGGTATGACGAGCGTTTCTGTAGGTCGGATTCTTACGAAGCTCTGTAGACACTCTCTGGATAATGTTCTGAGCTATCTTATCAACTCTGTTGTCGTCATTGCCGAACTTCGGGAAGTCGCCCTTTGTGTCAAAGTCAATTATATAACCGTTTTCGTCACGGATAGGCTTTACATCGGCATATTTTATGGCACTGAGCGAGTCAGCCATTACAGACAGTCCCGCAATGCCGAATGCCATCATTCTGTCAACGTCTGTATCGTGCAGAGCCATCTGCGTCTTTTCGTAAGCGTACTTGTCGTGCATATAGTGGATAACGTTCATCGTATTCACATACAGCTTGCACAGCCACTCACGGTAAACGTCAAGTCTGCCTCTTACCTCGTAATAGTCAAGCTTGTCGCCCTGTAAAGGCTCCATCTGAGGACCTATCTTCATGCCTGTTACATTATCGTAGCCGCCGTTTATAGCGAGGAGCAACAGTTTAGGCAGGTTGAATCTTGCACCGAAGAACTGCATCTGCTTGCCGACCTTCATTGCAGATACGCAGCAGGCGATAGCGTAATCATCGCCGTATTCCATACGCATAAGGTCGTCATTTTCGTACTGTATCGAATCTGTATCGACAGACAGCTTTGCACAGAACTTCTTGAAAGGTTCGGGAAGTCTTTCAGACCACAGGATAGTAAGGTTCGGCTCGGGTGAAGAACCGAGATTATAAAGGGTGTTCAGCATTCTGTAGCTGCCCTTTGTGACCAGAGGAACACCGCTGTTGTTCACACCGCCGACGCTCTCTGTTATCCACATCGGGTCGCCGCCGAAAAGCTCGTTATATTCGGGAGTACGCAGATGTCTTGCACTGCGCAGCTTCATTACGAAATCGTCTATAAGCTCCTGCGCCTGCTCTTCTGTAAGAATGCCTCTTTTCATATCACGCTCAACGTAAATATCAAAGAAGGTCGATGTTCTGCCGAGCGACATTGCCGCACCGTTCTGCTCCTTGATGGACGCAAGATAAGCAAAGTATGTCCACTGGATAGCTTCTCTTGTATTCTTTGCGGGCATACTGATGTCATAGCCGTACATAGCCGCCATTTCCTTCATCTTCTTCAGGAAGCTGATCTGCTGGAAAAGTTCCTCGGAAAGACGGATCGTATCTACGTCCATTATGTTTTCTCCGACCTTTTTCTTGTCAAGCTGTTTCTGCTCTATAAGATAGTCGACACCGTAAAGCGCTACCCTGCGGTAGTCGCCGATTATTCTTCCTCTGCCGTATGCGTCGGGCAGACCTGTAATTATGCCTATATGACGTGCAAGCTTCATCTCGTCTGTATAAACTCTGAATACGCCGTCATTATGTGTTGTACGGTACTCAAAGTGTTCTTCAACGCTCTGCGACAGCTTGTAGCCGTAAGCCTCGCACGCACCTCTCGCCATTCTGATACCGCCGAAAGGATTTACGCCTCTGCGAAGCGGAGCGTCTGTCTGATAGCCAACGATAAGCTCGTTTTCCTTGTCAAGATATGCCGCAGGATAATTGCAGAGAGATGATACCACCTCTGTGTTAATATCCAGTACACCGCCGTTTTCACGCTCTTTTTTGAAAAGCTCGCCAAGCTTTGCGTTAAGCGCTTTTGTGCGCTCGGTGGGACCGCATAAAAATTCCGAACCGCCTGAGTAAGGCGTGAAGTTTGTCATTATAAAGTCACGGGTATTGATACCCTCCTGCCATTCACCGGGCTTGAATCCGTCCCAGTAATCCTTGAAGCGAACGCTGAGGTCAGTTGTGTTTCCCATAAATTTACCTTTCCTTCCTGCGAATAATCGCAATACACGTTTGCTGCTTTTCAGCGGAATATTTTTCCGCATACAAAACAAAAAGCAGCCCTATTCGGACTGCCCAGACGGTCGGCATAAGGTGTCCGCTTGATTCGGCGGGCAGGCAGTTACAGCACCCGTGTTGATTCACGGTTATCCGTCAGCGGTAACTGCCGTTTCCTATGGTTTGAGTATAGCACAGCTATATGTTTTTGTCAATAGCGGAAATGTAAAATTTATATAACAGTTTTTACCGTAACGCAATTCATAATTGTCTGCCGTTATGCCGTATACAAAAATCCGCCCCGGTCAATATGCACCGGAGCGGAAAATATTCTGCTTATCGCTTACTTGCAGAGGTCTTTCTTTTCAATAAGAGTTACACCATTGTCGATAAGCACCTTAGATGCCTTCTCAACATCTTCGACACGGATAACAATATCCGCTCTGCCTGCCACCTTACCCATTACGGAGTACATATACTCAACATTTATTCCGCAGGCATTTATCTTGCCCATAACGTTATATAATGCGCCCGAAACATCGGGGATAGTGAATGCGATGACCTTTGTAACAGCCGCTGTACAGCCGTCTGCCTTAAGTGCCTCAAGTGCCTTGTCGGTATCATCTACTATCATACGCAGTATGCCGAAGTCCGCCGTATCCGCAATAGTCATTGCTCTTATGTCGATGCCTGCCTTGTTCAGTACCTCCATAATACCTGCAAGTCTGCCTTTTTTGTTTTCAACGAAAACCGAAATCTGATCAATATACATACTGTACCTCCTCCAAATTATTTCTTTTCAAACTTGTTCTTTATAGCCCTGTTATCCTGAACTCTTACAGCCTTGCCCATTGAGCGTGCAAGGGTCTTGGGTTCAAGCAGCTTTACATTGATTCCTACGCCGATAGCGGAATCTATCGCCGTTTTTACCCTTCTTGTGTAGTTTTCAAGCGTCTTTACACCGTCACCGAACATATCCGGACGTGTTTCAAGCTGAATTTCAAGGGTATCAAGATTATTCACTCTGTCAACGACCAGCATGTAGTTGGTAGCCTTTTCGTCAACCGACAGCAGTGCCGATTCGATCTGTGACGGGAATACATTAACGCCTCTGATGATAAGCATATCGTCTGTTCTGCCCTGTGGCTTCAGCATTCTGATATGCGTCCTTCCGCACTCGCACTTATCATAGATAAGAGTAGCTATATCTCTTGTCCTGTATCTGATAAGAGGCAGTGCCTCCTTTGTTATACAGGTAAATACAAGCTCGCCCTGCTGACCTGCGGGTAATACCTCAAGCGTATCGGGGTCGATGACCTCTGCTATGAAGTGGTCCTCGCAGATGTGCATACCGCATTTATACTGACATTCGGCAGACACGCTGGGACCCATTATTTCCGACAGTCCATAGATGTCATAGGCATTGATTCCGAGTCCGTCCTCTATCTGCTTTCTCATCTCATCTGTCCACGGCTCTGCACCGAACAGACCTGCCTTGAGATTGAAATCCTCTTTTTTGAAGCCCTTTTCGTGCATAAGCTCTATAAGGCTTATAGCGTATGAAGGGGTCATACAGATTATAGAAGTGCCGAAATCCCTGAACATTTCAAGCTGACGCAGGCTGTTTCCTGCCGATGCGGGAATAACGGTAGCACCAAGCTTTTCTGTTCCGTAGTGCATACCAAGACCGCCTGTGAATAATCCGTAACCGTAGCAGACCTGAACATAATCGTCCTTTGTTCCGCCGATATTGGTAAGCGCTCTTGCGGCGCATTCAGCCCACACGTCAATATCATGAGCCGTATAGCCGACAACTGTCTGCTTGCCTGTTGTACCCGATGATGCATGTATTCTTACGACCTCTGAGCTTGGTACGGCAAACATACCGTAGGGGTAATTGTTTCTGAGGTCCTGCTTTGTCGTAAAAGGCAGCTTTGACAAATCTGCGATAGATTTTATATCCTCGGGTCTTACTCCTGCCTCGTCCATCTTCTTACGATAAGGTGCAACATTTTCATATACACGTCTTATTGTGCGTGAAAGTCTGTAGGATTGTAACGCCTCTATCTCGCTTCTTGGCGCACATTCGATTTCTTTGTTCCAGTAATTCATTTGTCTGCTCCTGTTTTATGTAATATGCAATTTTAAGACAGCAAAACGTTATTCTGCTGTTTATACTATTGATTTTATCACAATTGCATATCAAAGTCAATTAATAATCGTGCTTTTTGTGCATAGTTCATCAAAACAAGGTTTATACCTATGCACTTTGACAAATATCAGAGCAAGGCAGGGCTAAGGTTTGTTTAAGGTTGCGGATGTATCATATTAAAAACGGAGATGCAACTGTTGCAAACCTGCGTTTCAAAGGATATAATAAATATGACGGAAGAACAGAAACGGAGAATATACATTGTACAGAAAAAGACGATACAGGCGCAAAAGCTCGAAGCCGCAAAAACTCATTCTGATAGGAATTGCGGCGGCGGTCACGATCGGTGCGTTTTTGACCTTATTGAATATCGAAAAGCAAATTGACGCAGACAGCGCTTCATCGGTGCAGGAAAGCGAAACTACCGCCACTGCTGCCGATGCTGTTGCTGTGAATGACATTGCCGAGCCCGAAAAAATTGCTCTTATAAGCGGAAATGTCACAACAGCCGACAGCGTAAAGCTCCCCGATGAGATAAAACAACTGTTGCTCAACTACACCTCGGACAAATACGAATACGCAGGTGAACTGAAATACAGCCCGCTGTCGCAGTATTTCAATACTGACAGTACATACGGCAGGCTGTACGCAGGTTTCTGCAATACCTCGCTTCAATATCTGATATATGCAAGGCAGTGCCGCTCTGCCGATCTTCGCTATGACGAGGCTTCGTTTGTGATAAACGTAGAAAGTGCGACCGTGAAAAAGGGCGTTTACACGATAAACTATACCATAAGCGAAAAGGTTGCGTTCGCAATATGCGATACCCCTGCCGAGTCCTGCGGCATGGAAGTCGAGGCGCAGATTTCCAAAGGCACAGACGGGAAATACAAGTTTGACATTCTGGCGGAGGATACCGATGTAAACCTGCTCATAGAAAAACGTGTAATGAGTTATCTCGGGTATGATTATGAAGAATATTATCTCAAGGATATGAAAATACCCGACAACCTCGATTACGATAAAATGTATTCGGGCATTCTCAAAAAGCTCAAGGCGGAAGCGGAAAGCAACATAAACAAGCAGGAGCAGATGCTTGCGGACTATAACGCCGATCCCGACAGCTTCAAAGCCTCAAAGACCGCAAAGCACAGCTACGACCGTGACAAAGCCGTTGCTTATTCATACAAATGGGTAAACGGCGAAAGCGTAGTCAGAAACCCTGCTTACAGTGACTATGCCATATACGGTGGAAATTGCCAGAACTACGTTTCGCAGTCGCTGTTTGCTTCGGGAATTCCTATGGACTGGAGCGGCAGTGAGCAGTGGAAATGGTTTGACGATGAAAGCGACCTTTCCGAGCTTCCTACGGGAAGGTCGGGATCGTGGTCGGGTACGGAATATTTTTACGAATACTGCAACAAGAATACGGGCAAAGGCATTGTAGCCGAAACAGACGGTAATATTTTCTCCGCACAGCCCGGTGATATTATCCAGTATGTAGTTGACGGCTGGGCACACCACAGCGTGATAGTAACAAAGGTAATATATGACGATGACAGCAACGTTGTCGATCTTCTCATCAACAGCAATACGACCGACAGAGTTGATTATCCTATGAGTGCATACGGATATACGGACATAAGGCTGATAAAGATAATCGGATATAATGATAAATGATAAAAGCTGTATACTGCGGACGCCCGTAGTATACAGCTTATTTTTCTGCTCTTTCGATATTCCCGATAATATATTCATACTCGGGGTATGATTTTCTTATCCTTTCCCTGCACCGCTCGCAGAACTTGTCAAGCTGTGCCTTGTCATCACGCATTTTCTGCTTTGCGCCCCAAAGGTGAGTAAACTTATTCTGCGGAAAAAAAAGCCTGTCCTTGTCAAGAAGCGTTGTATATTCAATACCGCACCTTTTCGCAAGCATAGGGAGCAATCTCTGTTCGGCGAAAACCATATATGTAAGATAATCTCCGCCGTACACCGCCGACTTCATAAACGCTATGGAGCGTGATGTGTAATACTGCTTGAAATCCTCATCGGGAATATACAAAAATGCCGTATTGAGCGGTAACGTTGTATAATCAAGTCCTTCGTCAAGCACCTTGCCTTTCAGCCTGAACGATGAAACATCGGGGTAGACGGACGGCATAAGCTCCTCCTCGTGTGCCGCAATTATCTTATCCTCAAACGGCGGATCTTCCCATACTATGAAATCCGTATCTATCATTGCGCACGGTGCAGGAAACTGCTGTAAAGCAATCAGCTTTCCTCCCGCCCAGAACATAACGGGGTCTATCCCGTCAAGATCATCGGGAATGACAACCTTTATATCGTTCCATATATCGTTTATGCCGAGAGCGGAAAAAAGCTCTGCTCCTGCGCTGTCGGTAAGCATAGTTATGCTGTTGCCGTTCTTGCGCCATTGCAAAGCCGAAATCACTGTGCAGTATATGTCGGGTAGGCTCATAGTGAGCTTCTTACCCGGATTCTTGGCGAAAAATGCCGCCGATGAAAATGAATGAAATCCGTTCATATAAGATGTATCCCGTATCCGTAGCGGTTAAGCGGTTCGGACGAGAAGAAAAGCATAAGTGCCTTAGGCGTAAAGCTGCCGTCCACGCACAGCTCGTCATAGGAAAAACTGCCCGAAAGAAAACTCGTTATATCAAAACTGCCGATATTGAACGAGCCAAAACTCGTTTTACCCGAGCCGTACTCATATTCGTATTCATATTGATGCTTATAAGAACCGAACGAACCTGCAAACGAAGATGCCGTAAAAGAACCTGCAAAAGAACCGCTTCCCGTCATAACGGGAAGTCTGAACGAACCGTCCGCCGATAAAACAACTGTTCCTGCTTCACGCTTTAAAAACGGAGGTGTCACCGTCTTGAAATGATAACCGCCGTATTCGCCGTCTTTATTATCGCTGTCGGATTCTTCCGCAGAGCCTGTGAATATATCCTCAAGAGCCTTGTCCACGTCGCCGTTTCTGTCGATGTTATCAATTCTTGCCGCTTCGTTATCATAGCCTCCGAGCCTTAGCCAGTCAGCAAGTCTGCCGCCGAGATAATAGCCTTTAACATCGGTTATATTGAAATTGTCCCTGATACCGTCAAGGTCGGATACCTTTACTCCGCCTATCCAGAGGCAACAGTTCTGCATAACATCAATCCTTTCGTAAGCGTACCTTTTTCAGCGGCGCACACTTTTTCTCACCATATCAAGCAGTATCGGAGCAACGTTCAGCGACGGCTCAGCCAGCACCGCTTCATACAGCGACTCTATAACAACTCTCGCCTGTGCCTTGTTTGCGACAAGGCGATGCGTGATAAGATCATTTTCTTTTATGGCAAGCTGTGATATACTGTAGCATTCGCCGGACGCAATTATATCTTCAAGCATTGTCAATGTTCTGCGGTACATTGCTATAACACCCTCATGCACCGTAGGCTTCGCCGTATCATCGGCTATACGGAGTTTTATCAGCTTTTTAAGTTCCTCGTGAGAATACTCACAAAGCAGCCTTTTAACAGCCGTCCTGTCCTCCGTGATGCTTATGTCGTGCGATTCTATCAACATATCCGTGTCACTGCGGAGTTTAAGCTCCACCCTGTACTTTTCAAAGAAATTCGCCGCTGTTATCCTGCCGTACTCCCCGTGACCGTAAAAGAATGTGTTGCCGTGCGAATCATGGCATCTGCAATCGGGAATGCCGACATTGTGGAACAGCATAGCATACCGTATATCAGCCTGCGGAGGCGCAAACTCAACGCTTTTGGAAATATGCTCCCACAGCGTGCTGTCATAATATCTTTCCTTATATCTCTGCGCTTTCAGCAGTTCAGGCTCTATTGCGGAAAATACCTCCGGAAACCGAGCCATCACGCCCGAAATATTTCTTGTAAGAAGAATCCTTGTAAAGCGTCTTGACAACTCGTGCCTATCCGCCTCACGCAGAAGCGGTGCGTCCGCCTTTATTGCGTCGGCTGTAACGCTGTCGATCTCATAATTCTCTGCGCCGAGCAGTTCAAGTGCTGTCAGCATATTGAACGGGTTTGTAACAAGGCTCGACTTGGGTTCGAGTTTAAGCGTCAACTCGTTTTCGTCAAGATCGTTTTCGTGCCACATCACAACGGGATATTCGCCTATTGCTTTCAGCGTTATCACGCCGTCCTTTATGCACGGTATGCCGTCAAACGGATCTCTGAATCCTTTTCTTGGATGGTATGCGATTGCAAATGCGGAAAAATCACGGTGAACAAGGTCGAAAATATAATTGTCGGTATAGACTGCTTTTCCGTCATTTATCTCGCCGCAATAGCTTGACACCTGTATTACAAGTCCAAGTGACGACACCATAACACTGCTCATATCCTCGTTTTGCGAAACTATCCGCATATCACGGAACACATACAGCATTTCGCCAAAGTCCGCCGTAGTGATAATATCATAATCCATAGGCGAGCCGCCTCTCAGCAGTTCAGCTACGCACTGTCCGACAAAATACGCCTTGTTACCTGCACGTTCAAGCATTTTCAGCACCTGCAATGCCTGCTCGGGAATATTCAGCGTCTGTCTTTTAACAGCCAAGTACGGTCACCTCTTGTTGTTTATTTATCGGGGTATCCCCAGCCGTCCACGCCGCTCTTTCTGAGTGCCGTGAACATTCTGAGCTTGAAGCCCTTGTCCTTATGCTCCATATCCCTTAAAAACTCTTTTGTTTTCTGCCTTGTCGTTGTCTTGTCCGCAGGGCAGACCGACTTCACGATCTCAAACCCGTTGCGGTTGCAGGCGGATAACACCTGTGACTCAGGTGCAAGCACAAGCGGTCGGATAACCGTTATATCCTTGCGGTCAAGGTGGGTCTTAGGCGAAAAACATCCTATCCTGCCCTCGTTGAACAGGTTCATTATAAATGTTTCAATAACATCGTCATTGTTATGTCCGAGCGCCAGCTTGTTACAGCCTGCCGCCTTTGCCGCATCGTGAAGCGCACCTCTCCTCATATTCGCACACAGCGAACAGGGGTTAGGCTCTTTTCTTATGTCGAATACTATCTCGCCTATCTGCGTATGAACAAGGCTGAAAGGCACGTCCAGCTTTTCGCAAAGCCTTGCCACCGCCTCATAGTTATTCGGCACACCGTTGAAACCGGGGTCGATCGTGACAGCTGTTATGTCATAATCAAACTCCGCAAACCTTCTCATTTGCGCAAGTCCGGCAAGCAGAACAAGGCTGTCCTTGCCGCCGGATACTCCCACTGCGATTTTGTCGCCCTTTTGTATAAGGTCGAAATCCTGTACGGCTTTTCTTATATATCCCAGTATCTTCTGCATTATTTCTTATCCTTTTTGTTCTTGCCGAATCTGAAATAATTCTCACGGTACTTTATCGGGATATTCAGCTTTCTGCTCAGCACCATTACGGTTGCGTCCGAAGCGATGGTCAGCGCAATGAAGATTATGCAGATAACATAAGCCGTATTATTATTTGTAGCAATTGCTACACCTCCCGCTCCTGCGGCGATCAGTGCAAACAAAAAACGTGTTTTCTTGAATATTCCCAGAGCAAGCTCCAAAAACACTCCTCCTTTATACCGGCATTAATCCTCGCCGAGCTTCAGTGCCTTGTTGATATTTATCTTTCTGATAATAGCACCGAGTATCGCAAATCCTCCGAGAAGCATTATCGCAATAAGTATATACATCTTAATGTAGTCTGCCTGCATTGCCGCTACTCTGTACGGCGGTATCTGCTCGTTTACATTATACATATACTGGAACAGCGGTACAAACAGGTCGCTTGTAACTCCGCCTATGATAAATGCGCAGATTATTGAAACACCCGATACCAGAAGCTGTTCATATCCCAGTATTCCTATTATCTCACCGAATGACACACCCATAGCCCTTAAAATACCGAACTGCAGCGTCCTGCCCTTTATGGACAGTATCCAGTAGATAAGGAAGCCGATTATAGTCATTACCATTATGATTATAAATCCGAGCGTCAGCGCACCGTTCATACCCTGCAGTGAAGGATCCGTCTTTTCGCTTATCAGCATCTGTGAGCTGTCCTTCACGCTTTCGAGCGGCAGCATAGACTCCTCTATACTCTTGTAAAGAGCCTCGCTTGTTGCGCCGTCTTTCATCTTCAGCCATATCTGATAAGGCTCAAGCTCTGTTCTCGCTCTTACATAATTATAATTCATTACCGCAAAGTCGCACTCGTTGGGGTTAAGTCCGGGCCAGTAGTCAACTATAGCCATAACAGTGGTATCAAGGCTGTCGTTTCCGCCCCACTTGAACGAGATTACATCGCCCTGCGAAACATTCGACTTTTCCGCAAGTCCTCTTGAGATTATAACACCGGAACGGCTCTCTACAAGAGCGTTGCAGTAGTTCCACCAGTGGATAGGCAGAAGATCGTTTCTGAACCACGCCGTCTGTGCGAATTTATCAGGCTCTATTGCCATAAGCGTAAGATCTGCAACATTCTTGTTTGCAATTCTCAGCTTCACATTATCGTTCACAAGAACTCTTGTGGCGATCTCCACGCCGTCAAGCGCCTCATAACGTGAAAAGTCGGTTTCTACATAGGTGCTTGAGCCGCCCTCCTCCGAGGTCGAAAGCGAGTATTCCGTCATTACGACATCTGCACCGTTCTCATAATAAATCCTGTCGCTTATATTGTTGTTTATGGCTCTCGCTGTATTTGCGGAGAACAGACCGAATGAGAAGGTCATTACAAGGAACAGCATAAGGAAACGTTCCTTGCCGCCCTGTGAACGGCACACGGTGGTTATAGCCATATACTGTGAGGGTGTCCAGAACGGACGCAGTGCATAATACACAATCCTTAAAAGATACGGATAGATACGGATAAACAGCAGACCGAAGCCCAGTATCATAAGCGTTGAGAATATGAACAGAAGCGGGTCAAGCTCGCCTGTCGCTTCAAAAGTACCCTCAGCTATAGAATTTGTGATGTTGGTTGTGTAGAAGTAAAGGAAGCCGAATGACACCGCAAGAAGTACAATATCGACACCGCACTTTTCCCACAGCGACATCTTTACGACCTTTGTCCTGCTCTGCTTATACTGTACGATAGTCAGCTTTGACGCAGGGATAATCGGTATCATTGTGGTAAGGAAGAATACCACTACCGCAAGCAGTGCGTAAATAATGCTTATTCCGGTTATCTTTGCGGCAATTCCTGTGCGGTTTACGAACTCTAAAAATCCGTTTGATACTCCGAGGAACTGACACAGCACAAGTCCGATGAACGGTGCGACCACAAGCGTCACAATACCGAGTATGCCCGACTCTGCGGCATACATACCGAATATCTGCCACGAGCTTGCGCCACGGCTCTTGAATACGGCAATCTCGTTGCGCTCTCTGTCAACGTTCAGCTGAGATACCATGAACAGATAGAATGCCAGCATTACCATTGCGGGTATCTGAAGTATCCACAGTATACGGGTGAGCTTTTCCGCACGCTCGGTATAGTTGCCGATTATATCCGCAACGTTGAATTCATGTGCATATCCTGCCTCTTTATAGAACGCATCGTCCTTTTCAAGCTCCGCAGTAACAGCGGATATTCTGTTCATATCAAGCGTATGATAGTCAAGAGAATATCTTCTTGCAATGTTTACCGCATTGAATCTGCCTGCGGGCATAAGGTCGTTTCGTACCATATCGTAATCAACGAATATGGCATTGAGATAGCTGTCGAGCGTTTCTGCCCAGTAGCTGTCGTTGTCGGTCTTCTGCTCATATACGCCGGTGATTTTCACATAATACGGCTCAACGCCTGCCGCAAGCGAAACTATCTTATATGTATTGCCCATATTTATACCAAGCGTTTTGAGCGCATCTTCTGAAGCAAGTCCCTCGTATACGCCGTCAACAGAGGTCTTTGACGGCAGTTCGCCTCTGACGAGCTTCATATGGTCAAGACTGTCGGTCATTCCTATTAGCTTCAGCCTTGTAGACAGTTCCGAACCGTTACGCTCGCCGTTTACGATATAAAGGCAATCGTCAATAAGCGTTGTCTTGGTGTTCTCCGAAGCGATTCCTATAGCATTTATCCTTGAATCCGACTTTGATACAACATCGTCTATCGTTGCCTGCTGGGTATTCGTATCGGCAGTTATCTGAAGCGTCTTTGTAACGGAATACAGACCGGGATATTTGTTGTTGTCGATCTGGTACTGCTCCATATCCTTTATCAGCATACGCTGTAAGGATGCGTCCATATATATCGGAATAGTGCTCATCATACCTGCGGCAAGCAGGAAGCCGATGAAAAGACACAGCACCATCCATTTTGTGTTGCGCATTTTGCGCCATAATAAAGTAAACATCTTGTATTATTCCTTCCGAAAGTAAAGCCTGTTCAGTTTGCCGTCTTACTTGACAACAACCTCGTCACCCTCGGAAAGTCCCGATACTATCTGGATCTCCGTAGCATTGCTTATGCCTGTTTCGACATCCGCTTCCTTCTTGACTCCGTCCTTGTAGACCTGTACATAGTTCTTGCCGGACAGCGTCTTTACAAGATACTTCGGTATTACGATCGCATTATCCGCCTGTTCCTTGATATAGCTTATATCCGCAACCGTTCCTACCTTGCCAAAGCTTGGCAGACTTCCCTTGAACTCGGCATATATCGAGCTTGTATCCTCGTCGCCCTGTTCCTTTGCCTCAACAGGCGTTTTTACTATAGTACCCTTGTACTCCTGCTCGTCGATAGTTATTGTAACTTCCTGACCTTTTTTAAATTTTTTATCATCGTTGACGGCCGCCTTTACATATATCTTATCGGGATCTATTATTGTAGCGATAACCTTGTACGCCTGCACCTTTGAGCCGGCATTCATACGCTCCGCAAAGCTTACAAGTCCGTCACACGGCGCATACAGCTTGGAGGTATCGTACTCGTTCTGAAGCTGTGCCAGTGTATTCTTCTCGATCTCAAGCTGTAAACGGTCATTCTCCGCACCGCTTGAGCCGTATGTATTCTGCGCCTGCTGGACCTTAAGCTCCTGAGTGCGTATCTCGTATTCAAGATCTCCGGTGTTGTATTCGGCGATAAGGTCGCCCTTCTTTACCGTATCTCCCGCTCTGACATATATCGTTTTAAGAGTTCCGTCACGCTCTGTAAACGAACAGTCCTGCTGCAGCTCGGATACGCAGTAGCCGGTCGCACTCGCCTTGTTTATTATAGTCTTCTTTACCGCCTTATAGGTAGAATATGTAACATCCTCCACCTTAAGCACAGGCGGATCGAGCAGCTTTTCTTCCTCCGGGAAAAAATAGCATCCGGAAGCAGAGCCTGCCATAGCAAGCACTACAGCTATTGCGGCGGCACGCAAAACAGTCTTTTTCATTTTTACTTTCCTTTCCTTTGAACAAAGGGATTTTTGCATCTTTTTCCGTTTATAGAAAATCAAGGATTTTGCTGGCTTTATATGTACAAAATTTAAAAAACACTATAGAGATGCTTATTTTAATTTTAGCATTTTTCACATAAATTTTCTACACTTTTTCAAAATTAAACGATATGCACAAATACCAAAAAGGTTATTTGTTTATTTTGTACACCGTAAAGCAACTTTAAATAATCGAAAAGCACTTGAAAAAGCCGAACGGATTTAGTATAATAGTGAGTAGTGTTTATTTTTCAAATTGACATATAAAATCAATACGACGGGCAGGAAAAGCTCAAGGGAAGGAACAAAATAATGGCTACAAAGTATGTATTCGTCACCGGCGGCGTTGTGTCGGGACTCGGAAAAGGTATCACGGCGGCTTCACTCGGAAGACTGCTCAAGATGAGAGGTTACAAGGTAACTATCCAGAAGTTCGACCCCTATATAAACGTTGACCCCGGTACGATGAGTCCTTATCAGCACGGTGAAGTTTTCGTAACAGACGACGGTGCCGAAACCGACCTCGACCTCGGTCACTATGAACGTTTTATAGACGAAAACCTTTCAAAGTACAGCAATGTAACAACAGGTAAGATTTACTGGACAGTTCTTAATAAGGAACGTCGCGGAGATTATCTCGGCGGTACGGTTCAGGTAATCCCCCACATAACAAACGAAATCAAATCAAGAATATACAGAGTTGCAAACTCAGCCGAAACGACCGCAGATGTTGTTATAACCGAAATCGGCGGTACGGTCGGAGATATTGAAAGCACTCCCTTCCTTGAGGCTATCCGTCAGGTAGTTTCGGATGTAGGCAGAGAAAACGTTGTTTATATCCACGTTACTCTCCTCCCCTTCATCACAGGCAGCAACGAGATGAAGACAAAGCCCACACAGCACAGTGTAAAGGAGCTTCTCTCACTCGGCATTCAGCCCGACATTCTCGTTTGCAGAAGCGAGATGGAGATTCCTCAGGATATGAGAGATAAGATTGCCAGCTTCTGTAACGTTCGCAAGCAGGATGTTATCCAGAACCTTACCGCTCCTTCTCTTTATGAAGTACCTCTTATGCTTGAAAAGGAAGGTCTTGCAAAGGTAGTATGCGATCATCTCGGACTTGATCCCCGTGTTCCCGATCTCAAGGAATGGGAGGATATGGTTCAGCGTCAGTACAACGCCACAAAGAATACCGTAATCGGTCTTGTAGGCAAGTACGTTGCACTCCCCGACGCTTATATTTCCGTTATGGAATCCCTGCGTCACGCAGGCTTCGAGAACGAATCACACGTTGAAATAAAACTCATCAATTCAGAAGAGGTTACTCCTGAAACGGCAGACGGGCTTCTGCATGATTGCGACGGCATTCTCGTTCCCGGCGGCTTCGGTGACAGAGGCATCGAGGGCAAGATTGAAGCTGTCCGCTACGCAAGAGAGCATAAAAAGCCCTATCTCGGTCTTTGTCTTGGTATGCACATGGCTACGATCGAATTTGCACGTCATGTAGCAGGTCTTACAGACGCAAATTCAAGCGAATTCCACGAAGGCGAGCAGAACGTTATCGACCTTATGCCCGACCAGAAGGATGTTGATATGGGCGGTACAATGCGTCTTGGCTTATATCCCTGCAAGCTTGAAGCAGGTACTATTTCCCGTGAGGTTTACGGCGATGAGCTTATTTATGAAAGACACCGCCACCGCTATGAGTTCAACAACGTATTCCGCAAGCAGCTGACAGAGAGCGGTCTTGTTATCGCAGGTCAGTCGCCCGACGGAAAGCTTGTTGAAATAGTTGAGCTTCCGAGAAGCGTTCACCCCTGGTTCGTGGCTGTACAGTTCCACCCCGAATTCAAGTCACGTCCCAACAGATCGCACCCCTTATTCAAGGACTTTATAAGAGCGTCGCTTGAACAGGCAAACAAGTAAAGAACGAACAATAACTGCCCGTGAAAGCGGGCGGTTATATTCATATTACGGGATATTTTACATTCCCTTTACACCTTCAGACCGTATTTAATCCATTAAAAGAGGTAATTTATGACAGACAGCAACGTTTATGATAACCGTGAATTATCGTGGCTGAAATTCAATCAGCGTGTACTCGAAGAAGCGCAGGACGTAAATGTTCCGCTCTTTGAGAGAATGAGGTTTATATCAATATTCACAAGCAACCTGGACGAATTCTTTATGGTCCGTGTCGGCTCACTGTATGATCAGGATCTGGTAGACCCTCAAAAGTGCGAGAACAAGACGGGTATGACTGCCGCAAGACAGCTTAAGGAAATCGCACGCAGGGTAAAGGATCTGCTCTATATTAAGGACTGCGCCTTTTCAGAGGTTTCGGCAAAGCTCAGCGAGTATGCCGAGCTTAAAAAGCCCGCCGACCTTAAGGGCGACGATAAGCTGTTCTTAAGGCTGTATTTCGAAAGAGAAATTCTCCCTTTGCTTTCTCCGAGCATTATAGACAAGAACCACCCGTTCCCGTTCTTAAAGAACAGAGCGATATATATCGGCACTCTGCTCAAAAGCAAAAACGAGGAAAAGAAAAAGCAGCTTGTGGGAATATTGAGTGCGGAATGCGACAGGGATTTCCCCCGTGTTATTTTCCTGCCCGGTCAGAATCTGAGATATGTTCTGGCAGAGGATGTGATACTGCATTACATTGATACCCTGTTCCCGAATTTCTTCGTTGAAAACCGCTGTATCATGCGTGTCACGAGAAACGCCGACATTGACGTGAACGAGGCTCTTTACGATCACGATATGGACTTCAGAAACGTAATGGAAGAACTGTGTCGCAAGAGAAAGAAGCTGATGCCGGTAAGAGCCGAGTTTTCATACGACGCTTCACCGGAGCTTGTAAAGCGTATGCTTGATTACCTTGAGCTGTCAGACAGCTTCTCGTTTATGCAGAGCTGTCCTCTTGATTTCGGCTTTATGTCCGCACTTGAGGATAAGCTTGAAAACAGGAGCGAGCTTTTCTACAATCAGGTTTCTCCGCAGAATTCTATAATGGTAAACCCGTATGAGAGTATGTTCGCCCAGCTTTCACAGCACGATATACTTCTGTCGTACCCCTACAACAAGTTCAAGAACTTCCTGCGTCTGCTTGATGAGGCGGCTGACGATCCTTATGTTTCTTCCATAAAGATAACGCTTTACCGTGTCGCAAGAAACAGCGAAATCGTAAGCGCTCTCATAAGAGCCGCCGAAAACGGCAAACAGGTAATGGCTCTTGTTGAGCTTCGTGCCAGATTTGACGAGGAAAACAACATCGGCTGGAGCAAGAAGATGGAGGAGGCAGGTGTTAAGATAATATACGGTCTTGACGCTCTGAAGGTACACTCAAAGCTGCTGCTGATAACACGCAAGCAGGGAAGCAACATCAGATATTATACTCAGATAGGCACAGGTAACTATAACGAGAAAACCTCACGTCTTTACACCGACCTTACGCTGATGACATCGGATAAGGACATAGGTGCGGACGCAAGCACCGTGTTCAATGCTCTGTCGCTCGGCACGACAGTTGAGAGCAGTACAACACTGCTTGTTGCACCGAAATGCCTCAAGTCACGCATTGTGGAAATGATCGACAATGAGATAACCTACGGTAAGGACGGCTATATAGGCCTTAAAATGAACTCGCTCACCGACAAGGATATTATAGACAAGCTGATAGAGGCAAGCTGTCAGGGAGTAAAAATAGAACTGATAATAAGAGGTATCTGCTGTCTTATCGCAGGAGTGCCGGGTTACACCGAAAACATATCGGTCATTTCGATAGTCGGACGTTTCCTTGAACACAGCCGTATCTATATTTTCGGCAAGGGCGAACGCAGGAAGGTATATATTTCTTCCGCAGACTTTATGACCAGAAATACCGAGCGACGTGTGGAGGTTGCCGTACCGCTGAAGGATAAGATAATTTCCGATAAGGCGGTTGATATATTCAACACAATGCTCAAGGATAACGTCAAGGCTCGTGTGCAGGGAAGCGACGGAATCTACCGCCATAAAAGAGCTATGCCCGGTGAAGAACACATAGAGGTACACAAGCTGTTCTATGAACGTGCATATCAGGAAGCCGAGCAGGCACAAAAGCTATATAAAGAGCCGAAAAAGTCACTCTTTGCAAGAATCCGTGCAAGACTGCAAAGTAAATAAACGATAAACAAAAGCGGAGCAGATGGAAATCTGCTCCGCTTATATTTTATCTTTTTCTGCTTACTGCACAAGATCCCCGTATACAACGCCAAGTCCTACTGTGCTCATATAAACTCTGCCGTATTTGTTCATATCGCCTACAACAAAATATCCGTTGCCGGGACCGCCGAACTGATGCTGATCATCGCTTACCTTGCTCCATGTCTTACCCTCATCCTCAGACCAGTAAAGGCCTATGGAATCATCGTTTGTGGGCTTGCCCCATACGAATATGGTATAAGGATCGCTGTCCGTCTTGCCCTTGCCAAGACCTACCGCCAGACAAGCGGCTAAAGAATCCATTCTTGTGAATGTTTTGCCGTTATCTGTTGATACCTGAAGTCCCATTGAAGGATAGTATACAACGCCCTCCTTGCCGGGTGCGACCACAGGTCTTGCCGCAGTGAATACAGAAAGCGTCATATTCTGAGTAAATGTCTTTCCGCCGTCCTCGCTGTAGAAGAACGCACCGCCGCTTGCGGCATATACATAATCGGGGTTTACGGGGTCGCAGATGATTTTCTTTGAGCCTACTCCACCATTGCTCTTTGTCCAGGTCTTGCCCTGATCGTCGGAATAGTAGATGCTGCTGTCGTTTCCGGGTGCCCAGAAGAATCTCTTTCCGTCAGCAGAAACTGCCACATAGCCGCCGTAAGCGATCTTTCCGCTCTCAAGCGGCGAAACGGTAACATTCACCCATTTCTTGCCTGCGTCAAGCGTATACCAGAAGCCCGGCTTTTCTTCACTGCCGCCGCACTTTACCCATATATCAGTTGCCTTTGCCGCTATCGCAAGACCGGTCATTGAGCCTGCAACGCTGTTATGTACCATACCGTATTCTTCGGCACTATCCTGTACAAAACCGTCATAGTCGCCTATAACGCTTACCAGCTTACCGCCGGCTATGCTGATTATATCATACGGAACAGTTTCTTCTATGCCCTTTGAGAAGAAGTAGAATTCGGGGCTTTCATCCCATATATTATCGCAGGTGAACACACCGTTACCCGATACTACCATTATCTTATTTGTGTTATTGGGATCAATCGCCATTGAACTGCACCAGTGCATAGACGCTGTCGAGATCCACTCTACTCCGCCGTCACTCATCTTCATCTTTTCGTTGAGAAGCGTCCAGTTCTTGCCGCCGTCCGTAGTAACATAGAATTCATCGCCGTACTGACCGTTAGGCTGAGGAACATATATGTTCTCTGTGCAGGCAACCATTCTGTCGGGGTTTGAAGGATCTATCACCACATCACCGAAGCTCTTTTTTGCAGGAGAAATATCTGTCAACGAATCGTTCGACATATCGAGAATTCTTACGCCGCCGGCAATTCTGTTATTGTTCCATGGCCCTTCGGTATTGGCATAGGTAATGACGATCTTGCTGTCACCGTTGTACTTCATTCTCTGAACCATGATTCCCTTAGGTGCGTCTGCAACAGAATTCCATGTAACGCCTCCGTCGGTCGATTTATAAAGGTTTTCCTCCTGTATTCTCGAAACAGCCGCATATATAGTTGTGCAGGCACTGTCATCGCCCGACTTGGGGTCGATTATGATACTGCATATACCGTTGCCATTTGATGTTGTCGTCTTTGTTCCCATATCAAGCGCAGTGAACGTTTTTCCGCCGTCAGTCGACTTTATCATACCGCCTGTTCTTCCGCCGACATATACTATATCGCTGTTCTTGGGGTCAACCGCAATACGCTCGCCGTTTCCTCTGCCCATACCGTTTCCGTGTGCCTTTATCATATCCGTAAGGTCGGTACGGTTCCACGTTTTGCCGTAATCATCGGAGTATAGAAGGCAGGTTTTGCCGTTGCTGAAATACTCCGTGCCTGCAAGCATATATACCTTGTTAGGATCTTTTTCTCCGAATGCAAGACCGTCTATACCGAGCAGACCTCTGTCTTCCTCACTTATATCGTAAGACATGGATTCCCACTTCTGAGTATCCTTATTATAACGATATGCACCGCCGACATCTGTACGGGCATAATATAAGCCCTGCTCGCTTGTTGCAAATACGCCGCTTACGAATCCGCCGCCGCCCATAGCTACCTGGCTGAACGTAAACTGTGCCTGAGCCGTTCCCGAATTGCCTCCAGATGTTGTATTATCGCTTGTCATACTGCTGTCGCCACTGCCCGATGAGGTCACGTCGCCGCTTGACGATGTTCCCGAATTATCGTTTCCGTTACAGCCTGCGGCACATATCGCCGTTGCTACCGCAAGTATGACCGCTGTTATTTTTCTGTACTTCATTCCTTGTTCCTTTCTTGTTAAAGCACGCTTGCTTAATTTTCATGTAAACCTTTACACAAGTATTATGCACCATTTAAGTTAAATTTGCAAGACTTGTTTTGCTATTTTGTGAATATGTGATAAATCCTCGTAGCCACTATTGGTGATAATCACGGATTTTGCAACAAGAAAAATATGGGCGTGACTTTTGTGCGCTTATATAGTATAATCTTTGTGTAATCGAATACAAGTCCTGTCTTATCACGTTTACGGCAGGCAAACGGAATGGAAAAGGAAAAGAAAAATGAAAAAACGCATCATCTCCCTTATCTTATGTGCGGCAGTAATAATATCCGCCTGCGGCTGCAGTGCCGATAACGGCACCTTGTCAGCCGACAGTTCATCATCAGCTTCGGCAGTGTCTTCTGCCGAAGCCGCATCGCAGGATACCTCCTTAGACAGCGGTTCGTCTTACGATACCTCGTCAGACGCTTCTGATAAAACAAGCTCCGATAAGCAGAACAGTTCGTCATCTGACAGTTCAGACAAGCAAAACAACTCGTCCGATGCTTCTTTTGAAACGTCAAAGCCTTCGACAAACAAGCAGGAAACCGGTTCTTCTGCCGTTACGTCAAGCAAGCCCGCAAACAACACAGGTTCAGCAACAAACAAGCCTGCGTCTGCAACCGCCGCCGATACCACCAAAAAGCCTTCCGCAACGACTACCACAACAACCTTAAAGCAGACTGACGACAAGCCGCTGAACTTTTCGAAAACCTATGAAGCGGAAAATGGAAAGCTGTCAAACGATATGTCCGTCATATCAGGCGGCAACGCATCCGGCGGAAAGTCGGTAGGTAAATTCGAAAATGACCGCTCCTACTGCCAGATTAAAATAAATGTTCCGTCAGACGGTATTTATGATATTGTAATACGCTCAATGGGCATCGGCGGTCCCAAAGAAAACGACATTTATACCGATGGTAAGAAGGTAGGCACTTTCACCAGCGAGAACAATAAATTCTCGGATTACACCGTAAATGCGGTAAGCCTTACAAAAGGCGACCACAATATCCGTATAATCAAGTCATGGGGCTGGATAGAGCTTGATAAAATAACAGTAAAGACGGGTGCAAAAATAAGCAACAGCACCTATAACGTCACATCTTCGCTTGTAAACCGAAATGCCACCGCAAACACAAAGAAGCTGTACAGTTTCCTTAAGGACAGCTACGGAAAATATGTAATCACAGGTCAGCAGTGTGACGGCGGAATAAACGGCAACGAATTCAAAGCGATAAAAAATCTTACCGGCGACTACCCCGCCCTGCTCGGACTCGATATGATGGACTACACTCCGTCAAGAACGGCACTCGGTGCGTCCTCTTCCGCTGTCGAAAAGGCAATAGAATTTGCAAACAAGGGCGGAATCGTCACATTCTGCTGGCACTGGAACGCTCCGACCGAATACCTTAACAGCACCGCCAACAGTTCTGACGGCTGGTGGGGCGGATTCTATACGCAAAGTAGTAAATTCGATATAGCAAAGGTTATGAACGGTCAGGACGCAAAAGGAAAGAAACTGCTTGACCGTGATATCAAGGAAATAGCTAAGCAGTTAAAGCGCCTTGAAAAAGCAGGCGTACCGGTTATATGGCGACCTCTTCACGAAGGCTCCGGCGGCTGGTTCTGGTGGGGCGCAAAAGGCTCAGACGCATACAAAAAGCTGTGGAAATACCTTTATAAAGAGCTTACAAATACATACGGCTGTAACAATCTTATCTGGGTCTATAACGGTCAGAGCGCCGACTGGTATCCGGGTGACGAATATGTTGATATTGTAGGCGAGGACATCTATCCCGGAAATCACGTCTACGATCCTCAGGTAAGCCGTTTCAGACAGGCGATAAACTACGGCAGTAAAACAAAGATAACGGCTCTCACAGAAAACGGCTGTATCTTTGATATAGATTCCGCCGTGAGCATAAACGCACTGTGGAGCTGGTTCATGACATGGGGCGGCGAGTTTACCGTTAACGGCAGTAATTACAGTGAAAAATACACTGAAAAATCGGTTATAAAGAAAATGTACGCAAGCAAATATTCATTAACTCTCGGATCGCTTCCGAAAATCTATTGACATAAGCTGAAAACGCTCCGACAGGAACACCTGTCGGAGCGTTTTTATTACCGTTTTTAGCTTACGATATTTTTGATATAATTATCATACCATAAGCGAGCATATCTTGTTGCTGTACTCAACGGGGTCTTCTATAGGCATACCCTCAACAAGAAGTGCCTGATCGTACAGAATCTCGCTGTATGTTTTCAGCTTGTCCTTATCCGTTTCATACAGCTTTTTCAGCGTTTCATAGATAGGATGCTCTGCATTGATCTCCAGCACCTTTTCAGCCTTTGCGTCATGCTCTGCGGGCATCTGGCTGAGCACCTTCTCCATCTCTATTGAAAGCAGACCGTCACTGGTCAGGCATACTGCGTGGGACTTCAGTATCTTTGACAGTCTTACATCCTTTACCTTACCGCCGAGCGATTCCTTCATGAAAGCAAACATATCCTTGCTTTCCTCAGCCTTAGCCTTCATTTCTTCCTTTTCTTCGGGAGTTTCAAGGTCAAGGTCGCCTGCGGATACTGACTTGAACTGCTTTTCGTTATAGTCGACCATCATCTGTAAAGCAAACTCGTCAACGCTGTCGATAAGATAAAGTATCTCATAGCCCTTATCCTTTACAAGCTCGGTCTGGGGGAGCTTGTCTATCTTGTCTACAGTTTCGCCGCTTGCAAAGTAGATATATTTCTGATCTTCCTTCATTCTTGAAACATACTCTTCAAGAGTTACCAGCTTCTTTTCGTATGAAGAATAGAACAGCAGCAGATCCTTAAGCAATTCCTTGCCTGCGCCGAAGCCGTTGTATACGCCGAACTTTATCTGAAGTCCGAACACCTTCCAGAACTTTTCGTATCTCTCACGGTCGTTGCGGAGCATCTTTGTAAGTTCGTTCTTGATAGAACGCTCAAGGCTCTTTTCGATTATCTTGAGCTGTCTGTCGTGCTGCAGCATCTCACGGGAGATATTGAGCGACAGATCCGCAGAGTCAACAAGACCCTTTACAAAGCTGAAATAGTCGGGGAGCAGATCGGGGCATTTATCCATTATAAGAACGCCGTTCGAATAAAGCTGTAAGCCCTTTTCATAGTCCTTTGAATAGTAGTCGAAGGGAGCTTTTGACGGAATGTACATCAGTGCATTATATGTTGCGGTACCCTCTGTCTTTGTATGGATATGTGCGATAGGATCGTCATAGTCGAAGAACTTTTCCTTGTAGAACTGATTATAGTCCTCGTCTTTAAGCTCAGACTTGCTCTTGTTCCAGATGGGTACCATACTGTTGAGCGTTTCTATCTCGGTATGTGTTTCATACTCGTTCTCAGTGCCTTCCTTGAGGTGCTGATGACTTACCTCCATCCTGATAGGATAACGGATATAGTCGGAATACTTCTTTACTATCATACGGAGCTTGTAGTCCTGCAGATACTCGTCGTACTCCTCTTCTTCGGTATTTTCCTTTATCTTAAGGGTTATCTTTGTGCCGACATCTTCCTTGTCACAGTCTGTGATAGTATAACCGTCTACACCCTGCGAATACCACTTGTATGCCTGCTCACTGCCGTAAGCCTTAGACTCGACAGTAACCTCAGACGCTACCATAAAAGCAGAGTAGAAGCCTACACCGAACTGACCGATAACGTTTATATCATCCTTTTCTGTATCGGTATTGTCGTTCTTGAATTTGAATGAACCGCTGTTTGCGATAACACCGAGATTATTTTCAAGCTCGTCCTTTGTCATACCGATACCGTTATCGGTAATAGTTATAAGACGGTTTTCCTTGTCAACCGCAAGGTCTATGCCGAGGTCTTTTCTCTCTATGCCGAGATTCTCCGTCAATGACTTGAAATACAGCTTGTCAAGCGCATCGCTTGCATTTGAAATAAGCTCACGCAGAAATATCTCCTTATGAGTGTAGATCGAATTGATCATCATATCAAGCAAACGCTTTGATTCTGCCTTGAATGCCTTTTTTGCCATAAAAATCATTTCCTTTCTATGCCTGCGCCTTATATAGCGGCGATAATACTGAATTTACACCGATCGCAACCGGTTTAGCACTCTATCACTCTGAGTGCTAAAATATATTATAACACTATTTTTATATTTGTCAAGAGGTGTTTTAAAAATGTTTGTAATTAAAACAAATCCTTGATTTCAAGCGGAAATTTTAACATCGGCTATTGACAATTGTTCATTTTTGAACTATAATTATATTGTTCGTAATTGAACAATATCATCTTTCGACAGAAAGGACAGGCATATGACTACAAGCAGTTTCTGGAATTTCATCTCTGCCGCAGAGGACGAATACAGCGTGTACAGAAAGCACATCATGGCAAAGTTTTCTCTCTCAGCCGCAGAAACGGATATAATTATGTTCCTTGCGAACAACCCCGGCTACGACACGGCGGCGGATATTTCAAAGGTCCGCCGTATACTGAAATCGCAGGTTTCGGTATCGGTAAAATCACTGTGCGAAAAGGGCTTGCTGACAGGTACTTATAAGGACGGAAACAAAAAAAGCGTGCATCTTTCACTGACGGCAAAGGCAAAACCTGTTGTCACATACGGCAAAAAGGAACAAAGCGATTTTGCGGCTGTTCTGTTTGACGGATTTACCGATGACGAAATCGCCGCATTTGAAAGATACCATATTAAAATACTGGACAATATAAGCAGAAAAAGGAGCGATAAATAATGCAATATCTTATAACGACCGCCGTTTGCCTGCTTGCAGGTCTTGGCGCTGGTCTTGGAACAGGGTTTGCCGGTATGAGTGCGGCGGCGGTAATCACACCTATGCTTGTTACATTTCTCGGTATAGAGCCGTATACCGCTGTCGGAATCGCCCTTGCCTCCGATGTTCTGGCAAGTGCCGTATCGGCTTACACATACGGAAAGAACAAAAACCTTGATATTAAAAACGGGCTTGTGATGATGATAACAGTGCTTATTTTCACGGTTGTCGGCAGTTTCGTTTCAAGCCTTGTGCCGTCGGTTACAATGGGCAATTTCTCGGTATTCATGACGCTTTTGCTCGGCATTAAATTCATAGTAAGGCCTGTAATGACCACAAAAGCCGATATGAGCGCAAGATCCGCAAAATCGGTATTGATAAAGTCAATCATCTGCGGTATTATGGTCGGCTTCATCTGCGGATTCATCGGTGCGGGCGGCGGTATGATGATGCTCCTCCTGCTCACGAGCGTTATGGGCTATGAGCTTAAGACCGCAGTAGGTACAAGCGTATTTATTATGACATTCACTGCGCTTACAGGCTCTGTTTCGCACTTTGCGATAGGCGGACTTCCGGATATGCTCCCGTTCATCCTCTGCATAATCTTCACGCTTATCTTCGCAAGAATAGCCGCAAAAATAGCGAATAAGGCAAGTCCGAAAACGCTTAACCGTGTGACCGGCATTATCCTTGTAATACTTGGAATTGTAGTTCTCGGTTTTTCACTGATTAAATAAATCCGGCAAATAAATATAACTAAAGCCACGATTATAAAAATCGTGGCTTTAGACTGTCGATAAACCTATATATTTTTTGAAAATGGGGTTTGGGGCGTAGCCCCAAGCGGG
>ENA-OOXM01000801-OOXM01000801.1-human-gut-metagenome-genome-assembly--contig:-NODE-801-length-26684-cov-3.928274_pt1 | contig 26684 bp, 33 predicted proteins | sample MGYA00241589_ERZ501347 | MGnify/ENA primary metagenome ERZ501347 (study PRJEB25962, sample SAMEA2042832) | human gut metagenome | biome: human gut; feature: human-associated habitat; material: faeces...
CGGGTCACCAAACTCTCAGCGAGGAATTTTATCAAGGTGCATTCGGCTTCCTGTTGCTTCCGTCTGCCCGCAATACTTGCCAGTGTACGGATGCTCGACACCTTGCGCTTGCTCGAACACAATCTGAGCCACAGGATAACCGGGGCATATCAAAATCGTGTTTTTCGTTTCGTTTTTGAGCTCCAGCGTAATGTGTCCATGAAAACCGGGGTCGATAAAGCCAGCGTTCTGCACTGTCAGCCCTGCGCGACCGATGGAAGAACGTCCCTGCACAAACGCCGCAAGATGCAGCGGCAAGTTGATGGACTCTATTGTCGTGGCGAGGGCAAACTGACCGGGACGCAACTTGAACGCCTTACCTTTTTGCAAAACGATTTTCTTGTATTTTATCTCGTCGCCCAGCGCCACACTACCGAACCACTTGCGTTGAGGAACCAAGAAGGATGTGCCAATGCGCACGTTCAGGCTCGCTGGGTTAATAAGCAATTTAGGATACGCCGGGAAATAACCCTCCGCCATCATCCGCTTAATTTCAGAGTCGCCCAAAATCATGTGCGTTCATCTCCTTCACTTCGTGTAGCTTCTTCCGCCCGCTCAAGCTCACCACCGCAGGCCGCATATCCTGCGAGATCGATCCAGTTATCTGCTTTTCCGTGCCCCGTTGCGATACGAGCGATTTTCAGCAGTCCCAGCATCGCCGCAACGTCTTTCGAGTCGATGCCGATAATGTTCGGGCGCATACAGAGGCGAAGATAAGCATTCCAAAATGCAGCAACCAATCCAAAGTTGTTTTCGGGAGAACCGTAGTCCTCTTGCCTGTCACCGTTCACACACTTCGCGGCGGCTTGTAGCACTTCTTCACGAGTCATGGTTTCCTCCTCCAATCGTTTCTTCTTTTGCTGGTTCATCGACCGGCACAATATCGAACAGACGGCGACCATTATCTTGAAGCACCTGATAGATTCCGCCAGAGAGCGCCCGCACAAGCTGTTCTTCATCAGGCACTTCAATCTGTGCGTTATTGATTAGGATGTGCAGGATTTCGTGCCAAAGAGTGACGCACATGTGCTCATATCCCTGCGTATCAGGGTTTAGTTGTATGCGGTTGTGGACGAAATCGGCGTATCCGTGCGCAATGTTCGTCCCATCGTTCAGCGACTTCACACGCTCCACGGGATAATCAATGCCGTTGATTCGCACGAAAGACGGTATCTTCAAGTTGCGGCCTCCTGTTCCTCTGGCGCTTCATTGCCCCATACCTTCCAGCCGGGCGCTGCTCTGCGCGCAAACAGTTCAATGCGTGGGGTATAGGAAACACGTTCGATCATTTTGCGCATGGTTTCGGGCTTGCGGCTGTGTTCACGTTTCGGCTCAACAAAGCCTGTTACTCCCTGCATACGCTTTCCTTCCTCCAACTTGTAAGGTAGTTTTTTTTGTGTGGTTGCAAAGATACAGTGCTCCGTCATACCGCGAAAATACTGCCCCAAGCCCATGCTATCCTTGCACCAAGTAATCAGTGTAACATACTGAAAGCCCCATGCCTTTACGCATTCCAGCGCGTCAGGCAGGTAGTTGTTCGTCGTCCACATATACAAGTGACAGCCCTCTGGATCTGCGAGTGAAGCGATAGGCAAGGCCTTGATTTCCTTTATGGACATCAGAGCATAATGCCGGTCAGCCTCGCGTTTAATCTTTCCGCCGCCGCGCTCTGGCCATGGCGGGTCTATGTAAATCGTTTTGTATTGTCCTTGCGGAAACATTTGCACATCTCCTATTCTTTTTCAGGGAAATGCCGCTTTGTAACGGCCATCGGAAACTCTTCGATTTCGCTTGCCCATACACATGAACCTGACCCGTTCAGCGACTCCCACAGCAGCGGAAAGCCGCCTATCCCGTCAAACAGGCTTGCCATTGTGCACTCTGTCCCGCAGCAGACCGTTAGGCGCTGCAATACATATAACCACGGCGGGAGGGCAATGCTGTTGCCGAGTGCCTTATAGCGTTCGCTGTCCGTGCTCTCTTTGTGACACTTTCCTTTGCTGTCCATCCACTCACCGAGGTCTGTCCAGCCATCAGGGAAGCCTTGCAGACGTTCACACTCAAGCGGCGTCATACGTCGTACACAGTACCCGCACCGCAGGGTATTGTTCAGGTTCAGGCTCTGCCCGCCATTGCTTTTGGCTTGCAGTGTTCCATTGACACCTGTGTTTTCCGTGCCGTTGCGGCAGTCCACCGCAGCAACGTCAGACACGACCAGCGCCGTATAATCCGTAACGCGGCTTTGATGGTCTCCCGTCTGTGTAGGCGCTATCTCGCCCTTCCCGTTACCCCTTGCGTCGTAAACCACGGCAGGCCGATCAACGGTGTTCAGCGTATAGCTCTGTTCTGCTTTCCAGCCCTTGCCGTTGCACCCGGCCGTATCGGCGCGGTCAATACAGTTTCCCTGAATACAGAACACAGTCGGGTCAAGATGACTTCCGTTTGCGCTGAGGGTAGGAGCTTGCTCTTCTACGAAGCCAATAGATCGCGCCTTTTCTGACTGACCGCCCTTGAAACCCGCAGCACAAACCATAGGAAGCGCACCATGTGACTCTGCACGCAGGGTTTCAGCCGTTTCGCCGCCCATTTGACCACGGTTTGAAAAGGCAATCGGGGCGGACTGAAACACGACGTTCGGCCCACGGTCGAGACAAGGACTCCCATCATGACGCGCAAGCAGAGACCGCGCTATTTCGGGGTAGCATACGAGGTCGGTTGCATCCTTTGCCTGCCTACCGCACTGCATCCCTGCGACATCGAATACTTTATAATCGCCAAAACTCTGCTGTGCGCAAGCAACGGGCGCGCATATTCCGGCACGATTTTGTCCTCCCGTTGCGTTGCTCGACAGGCACGGAGAAACGCCATCGACAGCGTATTGCCGAATCGTCTGTGAATCCCACGGATTCAAGCATCGGATGCCGCTTTGCTCTGCGCCGTCAGTGCTTCTCGTAGCATCGGCGGCAGTTCTTTCCCTCGGCGTTCTGCGCGCCGGATAATCCCAAGACAGGCCTTCGCGCTCAAATAATACTTCTGGGGCGCGTTCGCCTCCAAAATCTGCGACAAGCGAGATGCGACGGCGGCGCTGGGGGACTCCCCCAAAACTGCGCATCAAGTACCCGCCACGCGATAGACCAGCCGCCGTTTGCCCCAAACAGGCATCCTGCCATTGGCCATCCACCGTCAGGCACAGGCACATCGGGGGCTTCCGGCTCGACGACCCTGATCGTTTCTTGTAAAACTGCGCCAAAGTCTGCGCCTCTGTTGGAGCTGAAAGCTCCCGGTACGTTTTCCCAGACCATGAAGCGGGGGCGGACACCCCCCCGCTGTTGCCTCTTTGCTCATCCGCAAGCCTCATTTCCTTTATAAGCCGGATCTGCTCCGTGAACAGACCAGACCGTTCTCCTGCCAGTCCCGCCCGCTTGCCCGCCACAGATAAATCCTGACAAGGACTGCCGCCGATGACGACGTTAACAGACGGGACGCGGTAGCCGCTGATTTTGGTAATGTCGCCGTAATGCTTCATAGCCGCTCACCGAGGTCAAGCAGCACCTGCCGCATGTGGACGATCTTTCGCTTAATCGCCGCGGCAGTGTTGCTCGCCGTCACGCCGCCATACGCTTGTGTAGCGTCCTTCGGCCTCTTCTTCGCCCCTTCATAGGTGCTGATGCTGTCATTCAGTTCCTCCGCCATCAAGCGGAGCATTTCCGCCCGTTCACAGTTGTTCATACTTTGACTCATGCTATACCTCCTCACAAAGTCTGTTGTGGATTATCCAAAAGTACCTCGGCTCGATTTCAAAGCCGATAAAGTGCCTATTCATCCGAGCCGCCGCAACCGCCGTCGTACCACTTCCCATAAAGCCGTCGAATACAACGTTACCCTCTTTGGAATGCTTCTCAATGCACCGCTGTATCAGCTCTACCGGCTTTTGATTTTGGTGAAGCTGTTTGCGTCCGCGTATGCCCGGAAACTCCCACACGTCACCCAGCCGCTTTCCGTTAAAAGGAGCACGACCTTTATTCAGCAGCAAAAGCACTTCGTATTGCTGCCCAAATTGCGCTTTCAAGTCGCCCATCGTCCACTCACTTTTCACCCAAACAATCGCGTTTTTGACCGTAAAATGAGCATTTTGAGCCGCTGTTTTGAAGAAATCCTGCGTTTTTGCAGAACAAAACATGTAAAAAGCGCAATTTGGCTTCAGTATGCGATAGCACTCTTCGACGTACTTCTGAATCAGCTCCGGGTTTGAGTCATTCTGAATCGGGGTGCAGAAGTCGTGCGCTTTATCTTGCCTGTGTCCCGTAGCATAGTTGATTAGATACGGCGGGTCTGACACAATCAAGTCTACGGATTCATCCGTCATCCGGCGCATCCCGGTGATGCAGTCAGACAGGTACACCGTATCCGACGCAATTACGGGGGGAGGAGACTGCGAAGCGCACGTTTCGCCGTTGGCATGAACGCGCACGCTATCAAGCCACGGATGACCGCAGCGGAGTCCCGTACAGGCAACGCTTTCCAGCGCCATACCGCAGACGGGGCAAACGCCCACTGTCATACCCACGCCCCCATTCGCGGCATCGCCGCCAGCATCAGCTCCTTCGCCTGTGTAGCCACTTCCCTCATTTGCGGATGCGCCGCTTCCGAGCAGCGCAAACGGAAGAAGTGCAGCCACTCCTCAACCGTCGCGGTCATCACAACCTCCGTTTTCAGGCAGGTCGGCAGTACCGTACGCGCCTCCTGCGCCGTTGCACCATTGTTCAGCAGGTCAAAATAGTACCGTTCCGCCATGACAGCGGCCTCTATGAATGTCCCATATGCGGCTGAATCAGGGCCGAAGCAGGCGGGCTGAATGACTGCAATTTCACCGCCAAAATCCCCGCGCTGGTAGTTGCAATAACGAGTGCTCTCCTGACAGAAGGATGCAGGGCGGTGACGCACTAACTCGTGCGACACGCCGCGGTCGCAGGTGAACCAGCAGGTCATGCAGACGTGCTTCCTGATTTCATGGCCGCTCGTCAGCTCGCCGGGATGCAGTATCCATGCCTCCTCGTCACCGGCTGAGAACACATTGCCAAGCAAATCCGAAAACAGTACGCCGTATGCTTCCAAGATGCAGTGAACCGCGGCGGGCATGCGGGTGTTCGTCGCAGCGCACACGCGTAGCACATCACGCCACGCCCGCACGTTGCCGGAAACAATATTCTGTGCGTTACCGTGAGTCTTTCGGATGTAAGAAGCTGTGCCTGTCTGCTCAAAGGCTCTGTCCAAAGCGGAAAACCACACACCTGAACCGCCATCAGAATCCTTGCTCATGCCGATTATCAGGTTCCCGTGCTCCAGCACCGCTTCATGTCCGCGTTTAATAATGCGCTGGATAAAGCCCTTGTAACTGTTAAACGTAATCTTCCCCTCAGACTTGTAGCAGACACGCCCGCACAGTTCAATGCGTCGCATTACATCCTCAGGAGAAATAGGCTGTTCCAGCAGCAGGACAGACGGCTTGACGATCCTCATCTGCCATCACCACCCCTCGATGCTGCCAGCGCAGCCATCACCATCAGCACGACGGGATACAGCAGATAAATCAGCGCGAATTTCCAATCCACAGTCAGCGCGAGATACAGCGGCAGTCCGAGGATAGTAAGCGCCAGCGCGGCGATTACTATGACGAAACTCCACATGACGATATTTTCAACCAGCTTCTTGAAAAACTCCGTATCGTGCATATTCCTACCTCCAATCAGTCCTTCGTGAAAAACGCACCAACCCATCCGTCTGCGTTAAGCGGCAAGCCCGGCGCCCACGCAACGGGTTCTGACATAATACGCTCGACCAAATGCAGCATGTTTTCAGGCGTATCAAAAGGCGCAATGTCGATGACCACTTCATCGTGTACATGAAACACCACCGGCAGTCCTGCCGCTTCGAGCCTGTCCAGCGCTCCAGCAAGACAGTCACGAGCTATGGCCTGCACACAGTTTTCAACCAGCTTGCCCCCGTAAGTTTCAATACTTTTCCACTTTTTCGTTTTCTGGTCCATGCCCGTATACGCGATAGATGGGCGACCCCACTGATTTGTGCCCAGAGACGGATTGATATAGTACAACTTGCGCCCGGAGGGCAGTGTAATTGTCATGCAGGACACGCCCTGCACCACGTCGTACTCACGGGCAAACACAACGTTACGCACTCTGGCCGTGCCGCCGCATTGTATTACCTGTACGGCCGCCCCATCCATTGCGTACCACAGGTCACGGATTTTGGAGTTGGCCTCCCGCCAGCGCTCCACGATGTCCGGCAGTTCATCCTCGGTCAGTCCCATGTCCAACGCTCCCATGTTGATAAGCGCCCCGGCAGATCCCTGATAGCCCAGCGCCAGCTCTGCAACCTTGCCCTTCGCGCGCAGGGCATACTCTGGATTGCCCTTTTTAATGCGCTCAATGGGCACGCCGAACATCTGTGACGCGCTTGCTTCGTAGATTTTGCCGTGTGAACGGAACACCTCAAGCCGCCATTCTTCGCCCGCCAGCCACGATATGACGCGAGCCTCAATCGCCGAAAAGTCCGCGTCTATCAGCACATGCCCCTCTGGCGCTATAAAGGCTGTGCGGATAAGCTGAGAAAGCGTATCCGGCACAGACCCGTACAGCACACGCAGAGCATCAGCGTTCTTTTGTTCTACCAGCTTTCGTGCCACCTCAATCGCCTTCGTGTAGGTTCTCGGCAAGTTCTGCACCTGCACCAGTCGTCCAGCCCAGCGTCCTGTACGGTTCGCACCGTAGAATTGGAGAAGCCCGCGCACGCGTCCGTCACCGCAGACACACGCTTCAATCGCATCATACTTTTTGGTGGAGGTTTTACTTAGTTCCTGACGGATTTCAAGCATACGCTGAACCTCGGCACTGTTACCTTCCTTTGCCAGCAGACGCGAGACCGTTCCCTTGCGCAGGTCTTTAATTTCTTCATCATCCATCTCCGCGTTCAGCCATTCGGCAAGCTGCTTGACTGAATTAGGATTACGAATGCCGGAAACCGCAACAGCTTCGGCGGTAAAGTCGCGCTTGACACGCGCTCCCACATCCAGTGCGCCTCGCACCAAATCAATGTCCACCGCCACGCCGCGGGAGTTAATCATCAGATCGACCTCCCACTGATGCTGTACCCATTCAGGAACAGGAAAAGCGCTCAGGCGGCGCTCAATTTCCATCTCCGTTACCACGTCCTGACGGTTGTACTCTTTGAACAGCTTCCACTTGTCAGAATCGTGGTGCGGTAGATTGCGTGTGCGCCCACCATTCGCTCGTGAAGGCTTGCAGGGTACACAGAAATAGCGAATCAGGGCCTTACCTGCCGCGTTCTTCTGCTTGTCATCCGGCAAGCCGAGCGCCTTGCCCGTTGCGTCCAAACCCGCCGTGTACCCGCAATACAGACCGTGAAACATAGTGCAGCGCCACTGTGACGGCTGCATACCACCGTAAACCTTTTGCAAGGCGCCGTACTCAAAGTGGGCGTTATAGGCGTGCTTAATATAGTTGGGATCCGTTAGCGCGGGAATCATCCAGTCAGGAAGTTTTTCCCCACACGCCAAATCAACCACCTGTACAGGAGCACCGTCAAGAGAATAGGCAAACAGCAGGATTTCAAAATCAGGGCTTTCGATATATTTCCAGCTTCCCGTTTTCTTAATAGATTCACTGGAAAAGGTTTCAAGGTCGATGGAAAGGTGATGCGGCATCTTTCACCCTCCCTTAGTCCAAATACGAAAGCGACGTGCGGATGTCTGCTGGAACGTTGCCGTTCCAGACAAAAGAGTTTTTCAGCACATATTCGTTATAGCTTGCCGCCGTTTTGTTTGCGCGCATCTTCGCCTGTTCAGCCCATGACAGCTTTTCTGCATTTTCGCTGTCTTTGTACTGCTGGTAAATCAGGCTGTCACTTGTGTAACTTGTCATCATTGCGCGGCAGGTGTCCTCAACCTGCTTACGAGTGCTGTACGCTGTCGCATCATCAGCTTTTTGGACGGCAAAAAACCATGAGTTCCACATGGCGCGTCCAACAGGGAAGCAGGAGAAGAAAACCGTGCAGAATAGCAGAACGACCATCAACAGACACAGCAAACCAACAACGACCTTATTCATCTGCCACACCTCCTTCGTACCGAACAACCGGGCTATCAACGATGAAGGGAATGTCGGAGTAAAGGTACTCGCCCGTCCATTCTATGTATTTTCCATCCGGGGTGAAGAAGAAAATGCCGTCATCATTCTCGCCATAGCTGCCATCCACGTCAGCCAGCCACTTGTTATACGCCCGGAAGTCGCCGCCTAAATACTCGTAGTATTCACTGTCCGGGGACAGGAAGCTATTCAGGCTCGTTACCTTTCCATCTACCACGAAATTGCCGACAACAGTATTTCCGGCAAAGAGCACGATATAGCCCAGCGGTTTTTCAACCGCACACATGAGCGCGTTTGCCTTTTCGCGCTGACCATTAACCCAGTAAGCACGCCGAATCAGGTTATACCGCTCCAGCGAGTAGCTGATGTCCGTTGGTGTAGGCTGGTTAGCCGTCAGGGAATTTGCCACCGCCATCTGTGCCTGAACATCCGCTTTCGTGCCGCTTACGGTAGGAGTGTCTGAGCAACCGGTCAGCACCAGTAACGCCAGTGCGATAACCACAATCAGGCTGACCACGCGAACCGTCTTTTTCATACGTTTTTCCTCCCTGCAATGATTGCCAATGAGTTCTCAAGCTGTACGCCGCGCTTAACAAGTTCGGCTTTGACTGCTTCGCCCAGCGGAGAAGAAAGGGCGTAGTCAATCAGTTCCGCTTCCGACATACTTGTCACGTTGGCGATGGACTGCTTTACGTCCTCCGTCTTACGCGGAAGCCATATGCGCTCCGCATACTCGCCACTCTCAACGTCGGAAACAAGCATTGCCATCGTGCGATCTGGGCGACGAACGAACATGCTGAACAAATTCATCAGGTGACTGGTAGTCATTTCTTTAATCTGGATTTCCTCGCCAGTGGCGGTCGTCCAGCTATCGGCACAATCAAAACGAGTTTTCACACTTTACCTCCTAAAAAAGGAGCGCCGGGATTTAGACGCACAATCTCCCGGCGCTCCGTCATCGTATTACATCGGCTGGCCGGTGATAGGGTTGATTGCGCGCCCGGTCACGGGGTCAACGGGCGGCACAACCGAATTGCCGATGCCCGCAAAGTCTGCGGCGGCAGACGCACCACCGGACAGCGGTTCACCCTCGCGGGTTTTCAGCACATTGCCGAGTCCGCAGCCAACGCCGCGATTGCCGGACTGCGAATAGCCGAAGAAACGAAGGGTCACGCGGCCGTACATGCCGCTGTAAATGTCCTGCGGGGCAAGCTCCGCGTTGATATTGTCAATACCAACAACCTGCGGTTTCTGCTTTGTAGAGGCAGTCAAGACCCAGTGCCCCTTGCACTCCGAGCCGAAAGGCAGACCGTTTTTGCGCGTACCGTCGCCGTCTCACACGATGGAATCGAAGCGGGGACGCACACCGCCCCACAGCTTGCCCACGGCGTCCCGCGCCGCCGCCTCAATGGAAGCGTCGATGTCCGCTTTGGTAGCAACGTCGGTCTTTGGAATGAGAATGGTGACGGAATACTTGGGGTCGCCCTGTCCGCTCAGGGGCGCACGGGGCTGAATCAGGTTGCAGTAGGAAAGGCGAACTTCGCCGGTCAAGACTTTCTGAGCATCATTCTGATACATGATAGAATCCTCACTTTCTCAATTTACAGTTCATTTTGTAGCATTCTCACAGCTTCGTTGTACCTTTTTATCGACACCCTGCCACTCGTCCATGGACGGCATAGTTCCCGCTCCTGCGCATCTGCCAGCACGTCCAGTGCATCTCGAATGACATTCTGATAGTGCTCTTGCAGCCCATAGGTGCGGTCACATTCACCGGGGCACAGGTCGAGGTCAAAGCACAGATTCGTCACCGTGTCTCGGAAATAGTCAGCCGCATCTCCACCCAGTTTGTCATCCAGCAGCCACGCAAAACGCTCTGGGCAGTCAATGTGAACCGTTTCGCCGCCAACGTTAAGTACGAGGTTTTCCTTCCGGTAAAGCGGCCCGTCTCGCACATCAGCCATCCTGCACCACCCCGGCAAAGTCCACGATGGCGGAGCTGTATGCTGCGCGCGGATCTTTCTCATCCGTCAGTGTAGCCTTGCCCCTCGGCTTCACAATCTGGTCTCCGAGCAATTCAGCAAAGCGCTTTGCGCCCACGATCTTTTCAAGCTGGGCAAGCGTTTTCGGCTCGTAGTCGTAGATAACCGCCTTGTCAAAGCCCGAATCCATCAGCTTTTGCAGTGCTGCATCCGTGTCACGGAAAGCGCGAACACTGCGCCCTTCAACCACCTTGTAGCCGGGAATCTCTTTTCCGTCCAGAATCGCTTGCAGGGCATAACTCCGCAACCCTTCATACCATTCGACCAGATTTGCGCCTCTGGTCAGCAGATCACCAACCTCCGCATCCGTCAGAACGGGCGGCAATCCCAACAGTTTGCGCGTGGCGGGGTCGAGCGGATTCTGCGCCTTATCCGGCGTGATGCAGTCCTTGAAATCTTCCAAAGCCGTGTTGAGCTTCGCCCTCGCTGGGCAAACATCGCGTCCGCGGCAGAATTTACAGTGCGCGCCCGCGCAGAACTCACCCTCGCCATTGAAAGCCTTTTGCGCCGCAGGCTTGACCACATTTTCACCCCATGCCAGAAGCTCATCCACAGTCATTTCGCATTCTTTCACGTCCTGCGTGATACGGGGCTGTACAATCGCCATAGACACCCGCTTGATCTTGTCCCCGAAAACAGGCGTGTACCGTTTCAGTGCGCCCAGCGCGTAAAGCATCATCTGCGGATTGCCCTCCGCCTCTACGACAACGCCCTGACCGTGCTTGTAGTCCGTGATGTGCAGGGTGTCACCGCCGATGATGATGCAGTCACAAGTGCCAAACCCCTGCGGCACATAGTCGGACAGGTCAACTCGGACTTCCATGTTGACGTGTGGCGTTCCCTCATACCTCATACAGACCTCATACAGATACAGGACGTATGCCTCTGCGGTAGTCAGCATTTCGGGCTTGTAAAGCGGATGTTCTTGCAGCTTTTTCAGCTCGCTGTTGAATTTCCGCGTACTCATGACGGTGAACTTCTTGCGAGCATACAGCTCGCAAATGCTGTGTGCCAGCGTTCCCTCCTCCGCATACTCTGACGTTTTCGGGGGAAACTGTATCTCGTACATCGGCGCGGCCGTACATTTCAGCCAGCGATGAGCCGCGGACGCGCTAAGCAGCGCGTGCTTTGCTGGAGTGGCCATCAGTCTTTCCTCCCTTAAATGTTGGCGCCCAGCGAGCGCAGGCAGTCAGCGAAGGACGCATACTGGTCTTCATGGAGCAGCGTAATGGCAGCCACACCGAAGTTCTGGAGCGCGTTGATGAGCGCGTCCATCTTCCCAGCATCAACCAGCTTCGCACCGGCAAGGGACAGGTCGTCCAAGGTAATGCGCTTTGCTGCCGTAGGCTCTTGCTGCTGTGCGGGAGCGGATGCTACGGTTGCGGTGGGGGTCACAGAGGCCGCTGTGGGCGCGACAGGCGCAGGGGCGGGAGCAGTCTGCACAGGCGGCTGAACGGGTGCTGCGGGGGCCACAGAGGCCGCCACGGGCGTTCCAGACGCGACAGGCGCGGACGCCTGAACGGCTGGAGCTTCCCGCTTCATGGTCTCAACAGCCTGAGCAGCAACGGGCTTCTTATCGGCGATAGCCTGCGCAAGATTGTTGATGGCCTCAGTCATGCCGGGAATTTCAACGGTCACTTTAATCTCAATCATTTTTCAATTTGCCTCCTTGAGTCTTTTTCTCGGACAACCATGCTTCAAACCGCTGCTGATTTTCAGGATTCTCGTAGAAGCGCCGAACGGCGTCAAGCAGGGTGGCGCACAGCACTCGCGTATCAGCAGCGCGTAACAGAACCTCAGCCCTGTCCATCGTTATCAGCGGCTTCATGCTCCAGACGAGCCAGAGCGTCCATGATCTTTTTCTGCGTTGCGCTGTCACCCTTTTTGCCGTGAAGCACGGTGGACAGATAGCTCTCCGTATAGCCGCACTCGGCGGCCAGCCGCTTACCAGTAATCTCGGCAACGTGCATCCTGCCCACCACGTCGGCGATCCACCTATCTAACAAGCCCTAAACCTCCTTTTCGCAAAAATTTTTTTATCTGGACAGTTGAAAAAATTTAACTCTTGCGGTATAATCAAATTGCCACACCTGATGTCACCGCTGAAAAGAATCCTTCTTGCGGGGGCTTCTTTTTCGTAGCCAAATTTCTTTAGCTGTCTTCTGCATTATAGCGCAAGAAATTTAGCCTGTCAAGTGTTCTGGCAAAAAATATTTTGCTGGCGGAGGAAGTATAAATGACTTTCTATGAACGATATGAGGCCCTGTGCCGCGTGCGCGGTATCGACCCATGTTCACAAAGCACTGCTGAAAAGCTGGGCACGACCCGCTCTAACGTCTCGTACTGGAAAAAGGGCACAAAGCCGAATGTCGAAATCGTGCGCAATGCAGCGAATTTGCTCCAAACATCTGCGGACTATCTGCTGGGTCGTACTGATGACGATACGGATTACACAGTAGCGCAAAAGACAGGCCCGTCTCTGCCAGAGGATGTTACCACTATGCTTTCTGGGCTTGACAGCGCGGACCTCGAAAAAGTTATGATCTACGCCCGCGGTCTGCTGGACGGGGACAAGTATCAGAAACGCCGTCCGCGGTAAAGCAGGAAGTGCTTCTGGCAATGAAATAGAAAGGGGCAGACAATGAGAGTATCCGTAAACTTAAACGCACAAAAGCCGGATACCACGACAAACGCCGTCATTTATGCCCGCTACTCTTCCCACGGACAGACAGAGCAGTCCATAGAAGGACAGCTCGCCAAAGGGCATGAGTACGCGGCAGCGCAAGGATATACCGTCGTACACGAATACATCGACCGTGCCATGACAGGTCGAAACGATAACCGGGAGGCTTTTCAGAAAATGCTTTCCGACACTGGAAAGCATCAGTTTCAAGTTATTATCGTCTGGAAGGTTGACCGCTTCGGCCGCAACCGTGAAGAAATTGCGTTTAATAAGCACACCTGCAAGAAAAACGGGGTAAGGGTGGAGTACGTCGCGGAAAGTCTCCCGAACTCACCAGAAGCCGTTATTCTGGAGAGCGTACTGGAGGGTATGGCGGAATACTATTCCATCCAGCTATCGCAAAACATCCGTCGCGGACAGCTTGAAAGCGCGAAAAAGTGTCAATGCGTCGGTGGATCAGTTCCATTGGGATACACGCTTGACAGTGACAAACATTTTGTTATCGACCCGCAGACCGCACCCATTGTCAAAAAGATTTTCGACCTGTACGCAGAAGGGGCAACCATTTCAGAAATCACCGGACAGCTAAATGAACAGGGCATTCGTACCGCCCGGAAGCAGCTATACACGAAAAACAGCCTGACAAAGCTATTGAAAAATGAAAAGTACATCGGCGTATACACCTACAAAGACATTGTACGCGTGGAAGGAGGCGTTCCGGCTATTGTGGACAAAAGCACGTTTGACAGGGTGCAGGAACTTCTCAAGATAAACCGGCGCGCTCCGTCTCACACATGGACAAAAGTCGAATACCTGCTGACCGATAAGCTATTCTGCGGTCATTGCGGATCCCCGATGGTTGGGGAAAGCGGTTTCAGCCACACGGGCGCCAAGTACAGCTATTACGGGTGTATCAAACGGCGGAGAGAAAAAGCCTGTGATAAAAAGCCGGTGCGGCAGGACTGGATTGAGGCGCTGGTGCTGGACGAGACGGTGAAATTGCTACACGACAATGAGCTGATGGAGTACATCATAGATCGGACGTGGGAGTATTACCAAGTCACCGATAAAGTGCAAGAAGAAAAAGCTGTGCTTGAAGCACAGCTTGCGGAAGTGGACAAAGCCATAAACAATCTTGTGCGGGCCATAGAGGCGGGCATCTTCAACGCCGCTACAAAGTCCCGCATGGATGAACTGGACGCGCAGAAAGCCGCCCTGACCGCTTCTCTGGCCGATTTGGAGCTGACCTCCGGCATCCGCATCACGCGAGACCATATCGAGTACTTCCTCTTGCGGCTACGGGATCTGGACGTTAAGGACAGGGAGTGCCAGAAACGCCTTGTGCAAACCTTCGTCAATGCCGTTTTCGTTTACGACGATGGACGCGTCAAGATCACCTATAACTATTCCGGTAAGTCGAGCACCATCACCCTCAACCAAATTGACGGCGCAGAAAAGGGAAAAGGGTTCGTATGCTGCTTGCCATGCTCCACTTCTTCACCGCGATTCCCAAGAGGAGTCGCGGCACTTTTTTGTTTTGGGGGAAAAACGGCTGCGAATCAACTACCAATTTCAGCTGTATTGTGCTATAATGGAAGCGAAAACGGCGGAGGGGGAACGGAAAATGAAAAAGCTGCTTGCTGTGTGCCTGACGGCGCTCGTTTGCTGGGTTTGCGCGGGGTACGCGGAAGAAACGCGGGTCGGCGATACGGTCATTTTCGGGCAATATGAACAGGATGGCAATCTTGATAACGGCAGCGAGCCCATTGCGTGGCAGGTGCTGGATGTGCAGGGCGGCAAAGCGCTGCTCATGAGCCGCTATGCGCTGGACTGCCTGCCGTTCCATGACGAAAAAACCGATGCCGCGTGGAATCAAAGCGCGCTGAATGCGTGGCTTCAGGCGGATTTTCATGCGGCGTTCACGGATGCTGAGTGGGCGGCGATTGCCCCGGTGACGCTGGCGGATACGGCGGCGGATGGAAATCCGGAATGGCAGAATACGGATGCTGAACCGGCGGAAACGCACGTTTTCCTGTTCAGCTACGCGCAGGTGATGCAGTATCTTCCGGAGCAGGAGCAGCGGAAAGTCAGCGGCACGGAATATGCCCGGTCACGGGGGGCGAAGTTCCTGGGCTTCACCACTATCGGCATCGGCGAAACGGACTGGTGGCTGCGCTCGCCGGGCAAGGAAAGCTACGACGCGTGCTTTCTGGATGTCCGCGGCGCGGTCGGAACGAAGTGCGTGACGGAAAAACTGGGGGTTCGCCCGGCGCTGTGGATGGACTTGTCCGCCGACCGCAATGCGTTCCCGTATGAACAGCAGGTTCAGGCAAAGCAGTTTGCGGAGCAGGGGGATTATGCCGAAGCCACCGCCCTGCTGGACACGCTGGGCGACTATGCGGGCAGCGCGGCGCTGGCGAAGGAGTGCCGCTATCAGCAGGCGCAGGCGGAAGCGGCAAGCGGAAATTACGATGCCGCGATTGCCCTCTACACGGAACTTGCGGGTTATGCGGACAGCGACGCGCTTTGCCGCGCAAGCCGCTATGAAAAGGCAGTAGCGGCGCAGGAAGCGGGGGATTACGCGGGCGCAATGGCGTTGTTTGCTGACGCGGGACAGTACGCCGACAGCATGGCGCGCCTGCGCGAATGCTGCAAGCAGCAGGGCATATCCATCTATTACTTCTCGGCAGATGCCGTAAATGCTGGGGTTGACACGGGCTATGCCAAGCAGGATACCATCAGCGGTGACGACAAGCACTTCGGCTGGCGGCTGGGAAGATTCTTCCTGACGGGCTTCACCCGCGTGACGGCGGACGAAAATCAGCAGCCTGTTTTCATCAAGACGCTGGGCGATTCTGTTACCCTGTGGTTTGATTTGGAGCAGGATATCGACGCGCTGAACGGCAACGCGCAGCTTTCTCTCGCGGCGGATGCGAACGGCTATGACCAGCAGTTCGGCATCCCCAAAACGAACTTCGGGCGCGGCACGCTGATTGTCCGCCACACGGATTATCAGAATGCCAAGGGTGAACCGGCGGTTTATACGGATTATCTGCTGGCGAAAGGCACAACGGGCGCGAATACGCGCATTGTGCTGCACGAAGAGGGCGACTACGAGGTGGCGCTGGATTACGAGGTGCAGGACGGCGAGTTGACGCACATCACCAGCAAATTTGGCAATTACCGGATTTTCCTGCGCTTCTCCATCCGCAACGGCAACTGCATGGTCTACCCGTTTGACCTGCTGACGGGCGCGGAGCTGCAGAACACATCGGTCGCGGAGGCTGGATTCTCGCTGGATTTGGCGCGCTCGCGGTATCTGGACATCAACGTTCGGCGCGCGGTGCTGGTGGAAACGGCGAACGGTGTCATCGAGGATGAGCGCTTCAACCGCCCCGCGAAGGACGGCGACCGCTACACGCAGGAGGGCATATACACCATTTCGGTCAGCAACCGATACACGGGCGAATCCACAACAAAAACGATTTTCGTCGGCTCGCAGGAGCTGCTGGAGACGTATGTGCGCAACGGCTTCTCGCTGGAGCGCCTGAAATGAGGGGAATGCGGATGAAAAAGCTATGTTCGCTGCTGATGGCGCTGGTGCTGCTGGCGGGCTGTGCGCTGGGTGAAAGCGCACCAGAATTCCGCCGGATGGGGGATGCGGCGCTGCTGACGTATCTGGAAAACAGCCTGTACGAACAGCTGGTGTCCGATTTGGACAGCAGCGACTATTTTGTGGAAAACGTACAGGCGGTGTACATCTCTCAGGAGTATCTGGACGAGCTGGCGTTCAACTCGCAGGAGAACGTCTACTTCGGCTATACGCTTTCCGAATTAAACGCGCAGTTTCAGGGCGAGAAGTACATCTTCACCCTTGGTGAAAACAACGAGACGGTCGCCGAGCCGTGGACGGACTACGATGATGCCTACGACCGCGTGATTCGCAACGTGGCAATCGGCACGGGCGTGATTTTGGTGTGCGTGACGGTTTCCGTTGTGTCGGCAGGCGTGGGCGCGCCGGCGGTCAGCATGATTTTCGCGATGGCTGCCAAAGACAGCGCTGTCCGCGGTCTGCTTGGCGCGGCGAAATCGGGCGTGCCGGCGTTCATCGCGACGGCTGTCCGCACGGGCGACCTGCAGCAGGCGGCGCGCGAGGCAGCCTTGACGGGCAGCGAGGACTTCAAGTGGGGCGCCATCGTCGGCAGTATTTCGGGCGGCGTGACGGAGGCGGTCGGGCTGAAGGGCGCGACGCTGAATGGCTTGTCCATGAACGAAGCGGCGCAGATTCAGCGCGAATCGGGCTATCCGCTGGACGTCATCAAGGGCTTCCGGACGATGGAGCAGTACGAGGTCTGCCAGAAAGCGGGGCTTGTACCGAAGATGGTGGATGGCAAGATGGCGCTCATCCGCCAAATCGACCTCGATTTCGTGGACGAAATGGGGCGGACGAACTTGACGCGGATGCAGCAGGGATTGGCGGCGCTTGACCCGGCGACGGGGGAGGCATATCAGCTGCACCACATCGGGCAAAAGATGGATTCGACGCTGGCGATTCTGACACGCGCGGAGCATATGCAGAATGGCAACAACAAGATTTGGCACATTTTCGGGAAAAACTCAGAAATTGACCACAAGGTTTTTGCGAAGCAGAGCAAGGCTTTCTGGAAATACATGGCGAATTTGCTGACGCAAGGAGGATTTTAATGAAGACAATCGTTGACCTGCTTCGTGCGCAGCCGGCGTTTATTTCGGCAAAAGCCCCGACGGCGCAGGAGGTCACGCAGGCGGAGCAATCGCTGGGCGTGACGTTCGCTGCGGATTACCGCGATTATGTGGCGGCGCTGGGCGTGGCAAGCTATGAAGGGCATGAGCTGACGGGCGTGTGCCCCTTTCCGCGGCTGAGCGTCGTTTCGGTGACGCAGCAGGAGCGCACGGCGAATCCCGCAATTCCATCGGCATGGTATGTGCTGGAGCAGACAAACATCGACGACCTTGTGATTTGGCAGGACGCGTCGGGGGCGGTGTATCAGGCGATGCCGGGGCGTGCGCCGGAGAAAATCAGCACAACGATGGCGGCGTATATCGCGCCAAAAGATGAATAGGAAAAACGCGCGCAGTACGAAATGCCGGAAAAGTGATTGCAAAAGCGGCGTACATGCGGTATAATGGGTGCAAATCCACAAAAGAAAGGGTGTGCTTTGCATGAAATGTCCACGCTGCCGCAGCCGTGACGTGCGGGTGGAGCTGGTTCGCGAACGCCGGGCTACGCGCCACAGCTTGGCGTGGTGGCTGTTGATTGGCTGGTGGATATGGCCGTTCAAGCTGCTGTTCCTGCCGGTGATTTGGTCGCAGGAGGCGGAGCGGAAGGGAAAGCGCACGCCGCCCCAGCGCGACGCGATGGTGACAAGGAGCGTCGCGGTCTGCCAGCACTGCGGACACCATTGGCGGGTATGGTGAAAAGGGGAACGCGCTTTGTTTTGAAACGAATAGCAAAAACGCAGGGCATCGCCGTTTTGACGATGCCCTGTTTGTGTTTACTTCATCAGGTTCATGCCGATCTGACGGCCGGATGCCAGCGCGTAGCCGACGCCGGAGCCGGAAGAGTAGGCGTAGGCGTACATCTCGCGGTTCGAGGTCTCGCCGCCAGCGTACAGGCCGTTAATGACCGAGCCGTCCTCGCGCAGGACTTGGAAGTCCAGATTCGTCTTTACGCCCGCAATCGTGCCGCCCGTGCAGACGTAGATGCGCACCGCGTAGTACGGCGCCGCGTCGATGGCGATCAGGTTGGAGGCGCCCTTGCCGAATTCGGTGTCGTTGCCCGTCGCGCAGGCGGTGTTGTACGTTTCAACGCTCTTGACCAGCGTGTCCGCGTCCACGCCCATCAGCGCGGCAAGTTCTTCGATGGTGTCCGCCTTGACGACTTCGGTGCCGTCCACCGCCGCGTCCAGCAGCGCAGCGCCCGCGCCCGTGACCGTCCACTGCGACGTGGGCGGCCGCTGATTGCCGTATTCCAGCGGGAAGCGGTACTGCCGTTCCGCCGAACAGAAGTGGCTGCTGGCACAGCACAGCGCGCGCCGCGCATACCCGCCGTCGCAGAGCATTGCGCCGATGCACAGCGTTTCCGCCATCGTCGAACACGCGCCGTAGATGCCCAGAAACGGCGTTTGCAGCTTCTGCGCGGCGGTGGAGGCGGCCATAATCTGGTTGAGCAGGTCGCCGCCGAGCGTCACGTCCACACTTTCCGGCGTTGCGCCCGCTTTCTTCAGGCAGGTGTCCGCCGCCGTGTAGTGGAAGCGGCTTTCGGCTTTTTCCCACGTCTCTTCGCCGAACAGATCATCCTCAATCACCGCGTCAAATTCGCTGTGCAGCGGGCCTTCCCCCTCCTTTTTGCCAACGATGGCGGCGGTTTGGGCAATGCCGGGGCGGTTCGGGAGCAGAATCGTTCCCGTGCCGATGCGTTTCAGGCGTTCAGCCATGTGAATCCTCCTTTACCACGGGAATAATGCGTACACGATGCCGACCAACACCGACGCGCTTGTGCCCCACACCAGCACCGGCCCGGCGATGGTGAACAGCTTCGCGCCCAACCCCAGCACCATGCCTTCACGCCGGAACTCCATGGCGGGGGACACCATGGCGTTCGCAAAGCCGCTGATGGGCACGAACGCCCCCGCGCCCGCGTACTGTCCGATTTTGTCGAACACGCCCAGCCCGGTCAGCAGCGCCGTCAGAAACACGAGCATCATGCTGGCGAACGTCGATGCGGTGGATGGGGTCATGTCCAGCCACGCCAGCCCCGCCTCAATGCAGCATTGCCCGATGACGCAGATGACCCCACCGACCCAGAACGCGCGAATCAGCCCTTGCCCCATTTTCGATTTGGGCGACAGGCTGTCCACCAGCCGAGCGTAGCGGTCAAGCTGCCGCTGGCGGGCAGGGGAGGGCTGCTTGTCCTTCTCAAACATGGCTTTCGTTCTCCTTATACGGACGATGGACACTCTTGTCCGGCGCAGGGCGGAAGCGGACTTCGCGCTCTGCCGGACGCGGGGTTTTCAGAAGGATGAACTGCTGGGAAGAATAACGCTGCATAAAATGACTTCCTTTCTATTGATGATGACTGCTGATTCCTGCGCCCGCAGGCGCGAAAAATTGCAACGATGCAAACCAAGAAACATGGTGGTGCGCTGCGAAGGGGTCAAGGGGGCGACCGCAAAGCCCCCTTGTCGCCTCCGCAGAGGCGAAACCCCTGCAACAACGAAAAATATCTACTTTTTTGAACAGCCAGAGTTGATTTTTCTATCAAACTGGTCGTTGGCATAGTTCCAGAAGGCAATGAAAACGGACGAAGTCCGCGATCGCCCTCTGGACTCCTTCGGCGTCGCCCTACAAGTTACTTGAACTTGAGCGATAGGTTTTTATTTTGATTACAGGCTGTCCTTATCCCCCAGATTCGTGAAGAGAATCGGGAGGTTGCCGTTGCGCTCGCGAAGGTCGTCCAGCAGCGCTTTCGAGGGGACGGCGCTCGGCAGATTCACCTGATAGGTCAGTTCAAACAGCGTGCCCATGCTTTCGGTGCGTACCTTTTCCAGCGTCGCCGTCACATGGTGCGCGCGGAAAACGTCGGGCAGTGCGGTTTCGTAGTCCACATCTTCCGGCACGGTAATGCGCAGTGCCTTCGCGTTTTCTGGCATTGCGCCGAAGTGCAATTTCGTCAGCACCAGCACGGCGGCAGCGGCCAGCAGGAAGAAAACCACCGCCACGCCGAGCATTCCCATGCCCATTGCAAGGCCTATCGCGACAGCGGTGAAAATCGCCGCGATTTCGCGCGCCGTACCGGGCACGGAGCGGAAGCGCACGAGTGCGAACGTCCCCGCGACCGCCAGCCCCGTGCCAATGCTGCCGTTGACCATCATAATCACCAGCGCGACCGACATCGGCAGGAGCGCCAGCGTCAGCGCGAAGGACGCGGTGTGCCTGCAGCCGCGCGTGAACACCAGTGCGGTCAAAATGCCCAGCACCAGCGCCGACGCCAGACACAGCAGCAGTGCGGAAACAGTCAGGGGTGTTGACAGAATCGAGGTCAGCAGCGAATCAAGACGCATGTTCAATTTCTCCTTCGTTGTTCCGTTTGTGCGCCATCGGGCGAATATCCGGCTTCCGGCGCGCAAGGTGGTTCAAATAGCATGTGCCGTACTTGGAGAACGACGACATGTAGATTTTGTGTCGGCTCAATAGCCGCGCCAGCCATAGCGGGGCGGCGTTTGCGAGCTTGACCTCCAGAATCACGGGGTCGTCGGGGCAAATCAGTTCTCCCGCGTCATCCGTGAAGCAGTCAAGGCGCGTTGTGCGGTAGCGCAGGTGTGTATCCAGCGTCACCCGCAGTGCCGGGTCTTCCAGCCCGTACAGCGCCACGCGTTCATAGGTCAGAAATACTTTCGGGCGAATCGGATGCTCCGATAAATACCGATGCAGCTCGCGCTGAATCTGCGGATTTTCGCTGTCCAGCGTTTCGCCGCGCAGGAAGCGCCGCATGTCGTCCGGGCTGACCGCAATGCGCCGCTTGTAGACCACGCCGCTGTGCTTCTTCTTCAGTTCCGCGAAAATCAGCGTGTCCTCCATCGGCGTACCATAGGCGCGAAGCCGAAATTTCACCTTGTACCTCGGCCTCTGAATCGACCTGCGGATCAGCGCATAATCATCGGTGTCATAATACAGATTGCGGATGGTATGCTGCCCATACTGGTCAACCGCCATATACCCTGCGGTCAAATCCCGCATCAGTGCCTCTGCCTGCGCATGGGTGAGAACGAATTTCTTTTCCACCCGTTCAAAGGAACACTGAACGCCCGCCATCAGCGCTCACCTCCGTTCGTTTTGCTTGCAGAAATGATGATACTGCCCTTCTGTGTCCGCAAAAGGTGCGCTATGTGAAGGTTCTATGAAAAAGCGCGTTCTCTTGCCTTGCGGCGCGGCGAAAAATGCAGTATACTAAGGATAAGCAATCACAAGAGGAGGCTTTTCTCATGAACGTATCTGCCCACCGCGCCTTTTCCTTCCTGCGCACTTACGGCTATGAGCGTGTCAGCTGTTCCAAGGAGGAGCGAACCGTCGCCGAAGTGCTGCTGAACGAATGCACGTCGCTCGGCGTTTTCGCCCAGCTGGAGGAGTTTACCGTTCCGTGCGGGCGCGTGTCTCACGCGCTGCTGCGAGTCACGTCGCCCTACGTCAAGGAGTACGAGGTCACGGGCTACGAGCGCGCTGCCTCCACCCCCGAAGGCGGTCTGGACACGGAGTTCCTGTATGTCGAGAATGCCGACGAAGTGCTGCTGGAACAGGCGAAGGGCAAAATTGTGCTTGTGAACGGCTATCTGAACCGCGCGACCTACGAAAAGCTGCGCAAGGCGGAAGCCGCGGCCATTCTGACCTTCACCGGGCGCACGACTGACCGCGAGAGCGAAAGTGACCTGAACCGCTGCAAGCTGCGCGAAACGCTGACGGAGCCATTCGGCGCGGTTCCCGTGCTGAACATGCGCGCCGCCTCCGCCGCTGAAATCGTCCGCCGCGGCGCAAAGACGGTGCATATCGAGCTGACCTGCGAATGCTACGACGGCACAAGCCAGAACGTCTGCGCGACCATTCCCGGCACGGACAAGCCCAGCGAAGTCATCACCCTCGGCGGGCATTACGACAGCGTGTATTTCTCTTCCGGGGTGCATGACAACCTGTCCGGCAGCGTCATCGTGCTGGAACTGCTGCGGTATTTCGCCGCCCATCCGCCGCGCCGGACACTGCGCTTCTGCTGGAGCAGGGGCTGCTCGGCTCGAAGGCGTATGTCAAGGCGCACGCGGACGAACTCAAGGACTGCGTCGCCATGCTCAATTTCGACGTCGCCGCGCCGACCCTCGGCTCGAACCACCTCGTCACCCTCGCCACGGATGATGCCCTGCACTACGTCGCGGGCGTTCTGCGCGAAGCAGGCTACGGTGTCCGCGCCAAGCAGGACACCTATTCCAGCGACTGCATCCCCTTCGCGGATAACGGCGTGCCCGCCATCAACCTCGCCCGCTTCGGCGCAAACGGCGCGGACTACATGCATAATCGGCATGACAGCTTGAAGAGCGGGTATCTCGATGAACACGCGCTGGGCATCACCTTGCAGCAGGGCTTTGTGCTGCTTGATCGGCTGGCAAACGCAGCTTCCTTCCCCATCAAGCGGGAAATCACCCCCGAAATCCGCCAGAAGGTGGATGAATACCTGTTCAAGGCAAAGAAGGAGTAATCCCCCCGATGATAGGACGTTTCGCGCCGACTCCCAGCGGACGGCTGCATCTGGGCAATCTGCTCTGCGCGATGCTGGCGTACCTGTCCGCGCGCAGTCAGGGCGGGCAGTTTCTGCTGCGCATTGAGGATGTGGATATTCCCCGCTGCCCGCGCGCGCTGGCGCAGCAGGCGATTGATGATCTGCGCTTCCTCGGCTTCCGCTGGGATGCACCGCCGCTGTACCAGTCGGAGCGGAGCGGCGTTTATCAGGATGTGCTGAACCGCCTGCGCCGCGAAGGGCATGTGTACCCGTGCTTCTGCACCCGCGCGCAGCTGCACGCGACCGTCGCGCCGAATCTTGGCGACACGCAGTTCATCTACCCCGGCACCTGCGCGCATTTAGCCCCAGAGGAAGCTGCCGAACGCGCCAAGACCCGTGCGCCTGCCATGCGTCTGCGTGTGCCGGATGAGACAATCACCTTCACTGACCGCGTTTTCGGGGCGCAGGCGGAGAATCTCGCGCGCGACTGCGGGGATTTTCTCTTGCAGCGGTCGGACGGGCTGTTCGGGTATCAGTTAGCGGTGGTGGTGGACGACGCGCTGTCCGGCGTGACGGAGGTCGTGCGCGGACGAGACATCCTCAGCGCAACGCCGCGGCAGATTTACTTGCAGCATCTCCTGGGCTATCCGCAGCCTGCTTACGCGCATATTCCCCTGCTGATGGACGCGCGGGGGCGGCGGCTGGCGAAGCGCGACCGCGATTTGGATCTGTCCGCGCTCTCGAAGCGCTTTTCGCCGGAGGAGATTCTCGGCTTCCTCGCGTGGAGCGCGGGGATTCAGCCAGAAATGCGCCCGACGACGCTGGATGCGCTGATTCCGTTGTTCTCGTGGGACAAAATTCCCCGCACGGATTTGCGCCTGCCCGCCGAAATCTTCCCTGAAGGAGCTTTCGCATGACATTTGAACGGATTCCATCCCCCAGTCACCCGCTGTACGCCGAGGCTATGGCGCTCTACGGGATCAGCTTTCCCGCGCATGAGCAGCGCGAAACGCCCTCGCAGACCGCCATTCTGACCCATCCTGACTATCACTTCACGGCGATTCTGGACGGCAGCCACTTTGTCGGCGATATGCTCTACTGGGAAACGCCGGATTTCCGCTACATCGAGCATTTCTGCATTCTCCCTGCCCTGCGCGGGCAGCGGTACGGTTCGCGCGCGCTGTCGATGCTGCCCTGCGACCGCCCGGTGATTCTGGAAATTGACCCGCCTGTGGACGAAATCGCCATCCGCCGCAAGGGCTTCTACGAACGCTGCGGCTTCACGGCGAACCCGTATCCGCATGTGCATCCAGCGTACCACAAGGGCATTCGTGGGCATGATTTGGTGCTGATGTCGCGCCCCGATGGGCTGACGGATAAGCAGTGCCGCGCGTTTCATACTAATTCGATTCTAAAACATGGCATCGAGCATAGCAGATTTTTCGTTCCGGCAAAGCTGAGTGAAGCGAGGCGTACTGGAGGTACGCGCGAGCGGAACGAAGCAAAGCCGGGGCGGAAAAGATGCTGTGCGAATGACATGGTTTAGATGAGAATTCGTATCAGGCGTATTTGGCGGATGTCGTGATGCGGAATGCGTATTGACCGCAAGAGTGCAAACCAAATCAAGCGAAGTCCGCCCACGCTGTGCTATCCTATTCACAGCGAAAGGAGCGAAGGACGATGGAAAACTGGTCACAGAGCATTCAGCAGACGATTGACATCATTGACCGCTGCATCCGCCAGCAGGAGGACGAAGCGCTGACCCTGCGGGCGCTGTCCGCCGCATTGGGGTACTCCGAATCGTATGTGTCGCGGAAGTTTCGGGCGCTGTCCGGCATGTCCCTGCGCGATTATCTGCGCTTCCGGCATCTGGCGTTTGCCCTGCGGGATGTCCGCGACACGTCGGATTCCCTGCTGGAAATCGCCGTGCGCTACGGCTTTTCCTCGCACGAGGCGTTCACCCGCGCATTCCGCGCCGCTTACGGCGTGACCCCCAGCGCGTACCGCCTGCACCCGACGGTCGTCGTCCTCCACACCATTTTGAAGCCTTTCGACTGTTATCTGCTTGGCATAGGAGGAACGGGCATGGCAACATCCACCGACCACATCAAGACGTATTTCATCACCATTCCGGCGCACAAGTTCCTGCACATCCGCAACTACGAGAGCATCGGCTACTTCGACTTCTGGCAGAAGCAAAGCCTGATTCCGGGGCAGGACTGGGCGACCATCTGCGGCTTGCTGGAGCGCATCCCCGGCAGCCTCGATCATTTCGGCGGCGACGAGCGCAACGCATCCGCCGGGCAGCTGATGGCGTACATCAACGAACCGACCGGGCGCATTTGCAACTGGGGGATTCCGCTGGCGGAGGCTTACGGCATTCGTCTGCCTGCGGATTACGCTGGGGATGTCCCCGCGCCGTTCCAGCTCATGGACGTGCCCGAAGGGGAATACGTCGTCTTTGAGCACGGCCCGTTCGATTACGAGACGGAGAACGCGCAGGTCGAAGCCGAAATTGAGCGCGCGATGAAGGAATTTGACTACGCCGCGCACGGTGTCCAACTGGACACGGCGCAGGGGCGCGTGTTCTACTTCTACCACGACTGCACGAGGTTTTGGAAGTATGTGCGGCCGGTGAAGCGGGTGGAAGGTATTTTAGGGCAATAACATTCCCAAAAACGAAGCGGCAGACCGCCATTTTGCATGGTCTGCCGTTTTGCTTTTTTGATGAGGAGAATATCATTCCTCCCCCAGATGCAGATCCTTGAAGTCCCCCAGCTCACCGCGGCGGAAGTGCTTCCGGCACAGGCTCACATACTGCCCATTGCCGCCGAGGACGACCTGCTCGCCCTCCTGTACCACGCGGCCGTCCACCACGCGGGCGTTGCACGTCGCCTTGCGCCCGCACCAGCAGATGGTCTTGATTTCCTCAATCGTGTCCGCCCACGCCATCAGCCACTGACTGCCCTCGAAGAAATTGTTCTGGAAGTCCGCGCGCAGACCGTAGGCAATTACGGGCACGTCGTAGTCATCGACCATCTCCACCAGCATTTCGACCTGCGCCTTGGTCAGGAACTGCGCTTCGTCGATGATGACGAACTTGTTGAGGAACGTTCTGCCGCGCATAAAGCTCATCGACTTGATGCGGATGCGGCTGCGGATGATGTCTGCCGCAGCACTGCGGCCCCAATCACCGCGCCGTCGCGGTTTTCGAGCTTCGGTTTGAGCATCAGCACCTTCTGGCCGCGCTCTTCGTAGTTATACTGCACCATGATGGCGTTGGCGGTCTTGCTTGACCCCATGGCCCCGTAGCGGAAATATAATTTTGCCATGATGATTTATTCTCTTCTCTAATTGTATTTGCGTTTTTGATATTGCGCTTTATCGTAGCAGGGGATTTCGCCTCTGCGGAGGCGACCAGAGGGCAATGGAAACAG
>ENA-OOXM01000802-OOXM01000802.1-human-gut-metagenome-genome-assembly--contig:-NODE-802-length-26659-cov-3.388438_pt1 | contig 26659 bp, 14 predicted proteins | sample MGYA00241589_ERZ501347 | MGnify/ENA primary metagenome ERZ501347 (study PRJEB25962, sample SAMEA2042832) | human gut metagenome | biome: human gut; feature: human-associated habitat; material: faeces...
CCCTGCAAGTATGGAAAGGAATCGACCTGACGATAGGTGAGGGTGAGATCGTAGCGATCGTCGGTCCGAGCGGGGCAGGAAAAACAACCCTGCTTCAGATCATCGGGACACTCGATGCTCCGGACAGCGGTAAATTATATATAAACGGGACCGAAACCGTCCGCCTTTCGGAAGAAAAACTGGCGGCATTCCGCAACCGGAACATCGGTTTCGTTTTCCAGTTCCATCAGCTTCTTCCGGAGTTCACAGCTTTGGAGAACGTGATGATCCCCGCATTGATCGCCCGTGAAAAACCGGCTGCGGCGGAGAAGAGAGCGAAGGAGATCCTCGACTTCATGAACCTGGCCGACCGGATGTCCCACAAACCGAACGAACTGTCAGGCGGAGAGAAACAGCGCGTAGCCGTTGCCCGCGCCCTTATCAACAACCCGTCCGTCATCCTTGCAGACGAACCGTCAGGAAGCCTGGATACCAAGAACAAGGAAGAATTGCACGCCCTCTTTTTCGAGTTAAGAGACCAGATGAACCAGACGTTCGTCATCGTGACGCATGACGAACAGCTGGCCACAAACACGGATCGGGTGATTCATATCAAGGATGGAGTGGTAGAAACGAACTAACAACAAGGGGGTTTATTTACAATACCCGTAGTTTCACCGTCTTTTGGTCGTGGGCGATCTCCGTGCGGATAATGTAGATGCCTGCCGGGAGATCGAACGTATAAGTCGGGCGAGCGGGATATAAGGTACGTACCAAACGACCCATCGGCGTAAACACCTGTATCCGCTTCAACGCCTCGCTAGCGCTGACCACTACCTTACCCGATGCGGCGGAATAAACAGAAATAGATTCCGCATCGCCTACCCCCTCATTACCAGTAGGCGAGCCCGCACTTAGGAAGTAACGTCCATGGCTGCTGCCGTCCAGACGCAGGGTGTAGGTATCGCCCGACAGCTCCGTACTTTTACGGGTCACGGCATCGTACAGGTAAAGCGTCTCCGCCCAATCGCCGATACCCTCTATCGTCAGTGTAACCTCGCCCTTACCCTCGCCGGCATATACGCCAAGAGGTATCTGGTCGACCCGTCGTGCCACGTTCACGCCCACGGCACGAGTCCCGGCGATGGTGTACACCTGCGGGATCTCCTCCAGTTCCGTATCCAGCAAGATTACGGCATCCTTATCTGCCTCATAGTTGTTCGTGGCATCATCCTGCCGCGTCAGCAAGGCCGTGCTACGATATGCATCCCGCTCCGCTGTCAGCTTCAAGACCGGATTTTTGGCCGTAGCGGTACGCAAGGAAGAAGAGACCTTCTCCGGCTCTCCTTGCATCATGGAGGGATCGAAACGAACGACCTTCAGATCGGCACCGGTTACCGTACCTTCCGCTTTCGTTTGAGCCGCATCTTTCAGCTCTACAAAGAAGGCTTGCATGGGGGCGATAACGGCTTCGGAAGTAGCATCAGTATCTTCATTTTCCCATGCCACATCAGGCGTACCGACAACAAGACCCTCTCCAATCTTCGTATCCAATGTCCAATATTTTTGCGCTAAGATAGTCTCATTCCCTTTCAAGAAACGAGCGATATCCAACGGATACATATACGGATTACCCAACAGGAAGTGCTTACCGTCACCATCAGCGATGGCACGGACGGTTCCATTATTATTCCACCATTCTTCCGTTCCATTCGCATCTGTCAATACCACCTCGATAGATTCGTTATCCGCCAGCTTACCGGCATTGATCCGTTCCGCTAAAGTCGGGGCTTTGGTCATGGCGGCTCTCAATGTAGCGCTTTTCGTATCCGGTTTCCACGGTTCATATTCGTAGGAGTTATCCGCTTTCGGCAGGCGTACCAAGACTTTTCCATTCAAAGCATCCGCATTCTTCTCTTCCACGCTGGCATAGAATCCCTTTCCTAAAGCGTAGGGCACATTCACATCGTTATATTCACGGCTCCAGTTGGATTGGACTACCTCGTAATGAGTTGTATCCAAACTACTCTCCGAAAGAGAACCTGTTGGATCTACCTCATCCTTCGGCACGTACATCGTGATCGCCTTGTCCCAGGCTTTCTGGTAGAAGGCAGGGGCTTGGCGGTTGTTGTTGGCCGTGCTGTAGGTGATATCGGCGAAAGCGTAGGTATTCTGTCGGCCCGTGTTCTTCACGGTGTACATATCGCCGGCGAATACGCTTTGCAGGGGCGATGCCATCCAATACTTCTCATCAGGTGTCATCTCGAATTCCACACGGGCGGTATCGTACGTCAGGAATTGCTGACGGCGTAACTGCGCCTCGGGTTTGAAATAGATAGCCTTTACCTTATTTATATAGTACGGGGTTACGATCGTATTATTTCCATCCTTATCTACCGCCATATCATATTGGATATACTCGGTAGCCTTTGATGAGTTCGCTTCGGGAATCTGTAACAAATGATCTTTCGTCTTCAAGTCTTCCAATTCCAGCGTCTGCCCTCCCGGGATCGTGATACGGGTGAAATGAAGCGGGGCGAAGGCGGCGGCGGTCACATCATCGCTACCATTGGCATCCTCATCGCTTTCTCCCGTTTGATCTATATACAATTCCCCTTTCGTGGACTGCTTCCAGTTCTCGTCATTATACCATGCCTCAGCATCCTCACCCGTGTTTTTACCCTGCCACGTCAGATACTCCGGTACGATCTTGACAAGTAAGGTGGCGTATCCCTCGCAAGAGCCTTCTACGAAATTCTCACCATCATATTCACCAAAGGGGATATAGAGGGCGTAAGTCTGGCCTTCATTGAATTGTTGATAGGCATTATCATTAAAAGTCATGGAGAATAATCCACCGCCATTGTCAATTTCACCAGTTGTATCATTTTTACTTTGGGGTTTCGCAGACAACTTTGTTAAATTACCCACCTCTGTATAAGTGGATCCTTGCCGCAAAAAGATAGCCGTAGCATTACCATTGGGCAAACCTAATTGGTTGGATGTTTTCATACCCATCGTAAGGCCTTTGCTTTGAATAGGGATATCGGTTATCGCTCCCTCCATGATATTTGGCAAGCCGATACGTAAGGGGACATTGGGATAATGCTCCATTCCTTCCGGATACACCACATCCGGGAAACCAACCAGTAGTTTCGGTGCGGGAGCGGCTTCCAGTCGTCGTACTTGTGGCTGATCACAGAAAAGCCATTCACGTTTATCCTCCTCGCTAATATTCGATGGCATATAAGGAATCACTACCACCCATTCAACCCAACGGAACTCCGCTTGTCCATATAACCCGCCAATCACCAATTTCGGTTCTGTGTCTATATCACCAAAAAGCAATGTATGCAACTCCTTTATTAATTTCTCATCGCTATACTCACTCTTCTCTTTGCAATAATTAATCAAATTATTTGCGGGGAAAGCCTGCATGGCTTTATCTTCAGGCAAAGTGCTTCTATACTCTTTTAATATACCCACTAAAGATACCCTATACGTATTATAAAACTCTTCGAGTTCCAACGAGTCTCCTAAGAACCAGTCGAATGTATATTGATACGAAGAAAAAGGAGCCGTATTCTTATACTCAGACATTTCTCCGGTTGGATTGTTAAACTCATCAAGTTTTTCGACCCACACGGTTGCCTCATCAATCGCGCTGATCCGTCCCTCACAAGCGATCGTACCTTCCGGCAGACCGCTTTGGGTATGTGCCACGACCGTAAAGGAGGGAAGTACGATGAATGGGGATGACAATACACATGGATCCTTAAAATCAACCGAGGCATTCGGGAAGTCAATTTTCTCACTTGTATCGGTTGTTGTCCGTGCGCTAAAGATCACTACGTCATACTCGCCCGTGGCGGCAGCCTCCTCTGTCGCGAAGTTTCGTTCACCTTTATATTTCAGATCCGTCTTATTCACATCGATTACACTCAAGTCAACTTTTCCGGTCAGCTCTCCGTTTTCCTCCTCCCACCATGGTACACGGAGGCGGGTCATACCTAATACAGAACAAACGGCCTGTACCAATTGCTCGTATGACTCATCTAAACCGCCAACTCCCTCCATGATCTCTTTCACTTTATCGGAACTGATCGTGATCACATAATTATCATAGGAGCTACTATGTTTTTTCAAACCCGCTTCCAGATAGTTTAAATAGGCTTCTTCGGTAGGAAATCCTTCTCCAGCCGATCGTTGTAACGCATTATTTGTTATTTCAGTATCCCAAATACCATTCATCGCATCATAATAGAAATTATTAATCAGCCGTAAATTCCATTCTATTTGCAATGCCTTCGCCTTATCAGGATCTGTTATACCGTTAAACCTGTCCTCTCGTGCCTTCTCAGTTGTAGGTACCACTATACGATATAACTTACTACGACTATTATAACTTACGTTATCATACTCTAATAGGTCTCTATTCAATGTAATCCAAGCGTCTCTGTCACTAGATACCGAATTCTGCATATCCTTAGCAAAGCCGAAATAAACATTTCCCACATAATTATCTTGAACGTTTGCTTTAGCGTCATTACCTAATAGCCCATAACGATATTTCCATAGATGTTTAGACTCTACAGTAATTTCGTTCCCCATATTCAATCCTGCCAATACATCCGGATTTAGGCTCCATCCCATATTTCTCAACAAAAGATCATAATCTGTAGAAACAGTCAGCTGGGCGGAAGAGCAAGCGTCCACTCGCTTTACGTCGATCTGCGGCTTGGTACGGTAGACACGCAGACCATCGATGGCATAATCAGCGCCATAAGAGTGAATGGTATTGTTTTGTACCTCTAAATAAAATTCATTATAATCAGTAAGGGATTCGGATAATGTAAATGCATACATTAATTGTTGCCATTTACCGATATATTCATTGGTCTCATACGTATAATTTCCACTTTTATAGGGGGCCTTTAATGAATAGTACGTCAATGCATCTCCCGAAGTGAAACGGTGCAAGACAACGTCATTTCCTTGATTATCCCGTCCAATGAAATTTATATTGATATTTGGGGGAAGAGGTTTTCCTCCTCTTGAACCTGAATGAGTCTCGTTCGCTCTTGTTGTCATATCATTTACCCAAAAGTTTACTAGGATACCCGTATGTGCGCACATAGTACCATCCAATTTAATCTTCACCAAACGCCCCGGCAGGTTTGCAGCATCGACAAAGAAGAAATAACCCAATTTCTGATGATCAGTATTAAAATATGTTCGATCATATACTGTTGATGCCGTATAAGAAGGGTCAGGCTGCTTGGCAATAAACCAATAATTATTTAGACCACTTACAAATGAAGCCTGTCCATCTTTTGATACACCCTCCAAATTGGCCGTGCGAAACAATCCATATTGATTCTGCAAAGTTGTCAGACGATTCAATACATTGGCCTTTTGCGTATTATAATTATATGGAGCATATCCCGTCACTTCCGGGTCTAACCACCTTCCATTAGGCGTTTCCCCAGAGGGCCACTCAGGTATTACCATATTCTTACTTCTATCAGCCTTTAAATCTTCAAGTGTAATGGAGTCTCCTCTATCAAAATTGATATAGCCAATCATCTCATAGAGATCTTTATGCTTATCCGGCTCTCGCATTACATCCAATTGGCTATTTCCTTGTCGTACCAACATAGTATCTTCCAACATAAAACCGGAACCACTGATGGGGCTAAGCGTATATTGATAGAGTAAAGGACTTACCGTATTATCGCTGCTGACAGCCCAAACCTTCAATGTCGTTTCAGAAGTGACACTCAAAGAATCTATGATCTGTTCCCAAGATTTCAAATCCGGTTTTACCACTTCGTTTATTGTATATCTATAATGATCACCAACCACTATGCCAGAACCCGGATCCCATGCATAATTATTAGCGGTCATCCCTAATTGTACATTAATGTTGCTACCTGTTCCTGCGGTCCATATATTATCTTTAATAAGAGGTTCTCCTAACAATGCGCTTATTCGCTCTGCAATAACAGAGGCGGGGCGGATAATAAATTTGTAACGTATGGAAATTGTGGGTTCTTTAATTGTATTACTTTGTGTTGGAAATTCACTACTATTCAAACTTACATCGCAAATGACAACATCCTCTGCTACCTTATCTGCCAAATATGTAACCGTAGAGGCTCCCGTAGCCGTTGAATTTGCAGAATAAAATGCCGAACACCAAAATAATGATGTTTCATCAGACGTTGGTACCAATGAAGCGGTATGTTTTTTTGTTTCTGCCGTCCCTCCTTTTACCAAATTCTCAGACGTAATTGTAACATCGGTCTTTGTTATTACGTTATTTAAAGACTTTCCTTTCCGATACCAACGTACATACCATTTATAACGAGGATCGTTTCCATCATGTCCATCATTATTCCTCAACTCCGGCACAAACAACTCCCTCGCTACCCCATCTTTTACATACACCGTATCCACACGTTCAGTGACCTTCTCTTGTGTACTGGGAATAATCGTGTACTGCCCCCACGCCGGTACAACTACACCCGTAGCGAGGATTAGCAAGCAAATTAATAACAGGGATTTATATCGTAGGTTGATTGATGGTTTCATCCGTCAGGTCCTCCTTTCTTAGTTTGTTGTTGTTATATTATGGTTGTTGTTGTTCTTTGTAATTTCTGATCTTGATGGTGTAAGGGATTTGCATTTCTTGCTTCTCCCCATCCACGGTATAGTTTACCACGAGCGTGAGAATGATCGTAGCCTCCGCCTTTCCGCCCAGCTCTTGGGTGCGGATCGTGAAGGAGCCGGCGTGCTTCAGATCGCCTTGTCCAGTACCCGACATAAGCGCTGTCTGGGGGATGTGTATGTCTCCTTCCGTCGTCGTAAACTTTTCTCCATCCACGCTTATGCCTGTGATTAGCGGGACACTCTCCTCTTGGTTGTTCTTCTTCCAGTTGATGAAGCTGAATTTCTCTCCTTGTACAACGTTCCCATCCTCGCCGGTTTGGTACCCCTTGATGGTGAAATCGGTGCCCAAAGGAAGACCGTCTATTGCTTCTATTCCAAAACGGATCGACAAGTCGCCGGTGGCTTGCAGGGTATGCTCAACAGGTGTCAGTATCTGCACGCCCGTCTTCTCACCATAGGCCAAGGCGGTCGGGTAGACTCCGATGGGGAGGCGTTGCTCGGCTACTTCCAATTTCGTCTCTATGTTGGTTATCGAGACAGGGATGACCAGCAGGTCGTTGCGGCGCACGAAACCGAAGCTCGTGGTATGCTCCGTGCGAGGACGGCCTTCGATATCGACACCCAGCAGGATCTCTTTCGCACCTGCGTTGCCTTCGGGGATGTAGCGGGTATAAGTCTTTATGTTGTGGTTTTCCGCACCGCCCGTGCTCTTCGCAGGTATCTCTCGATTCTCTTCGGAAGAGATGATCTCCTCTTTAAATAAATCCGTTTCCTCTACCGTCTCTCCAGTCGGAAGATTCGGGGCCAGCGACTCCGCGTCAGCGTCTCCAGCAGTCTCCAAATACTCGTTATTTCCCCAAGGCAAGAGCCAGATCGGTAGGTTTCCCTTGCGGAGGTTCATGATGTCCAGTCGGTTTACGGTGATCGCTTGGGATAAGTTATTCGTTATCACCACCTGTACCTTGCCGATCATACGGATCAAGGGGATCTTGAAGCTGTTCGTTTCCGGAGCGGGGCTCAGCGTATGCGCTTGGGCGTAACTACTCATAGGGATACGCCTTCGGGTCGTTTCATTCGTTTTATTGTCCGCAGTAACACCACCGAACTTGCCCGGTGTACCATTCCGCCCGTCTATGCTGCTATTGCCCGAGGCCAGGATGTTCACCGCCCTTACCAAAGCCTTTTCCGACAAGCCCAGATCTCCCGGGCTGGGGTTGGCGTTCGCGATCGACGCACGAAGCTCCGAACCACCTTCCAACGACTCCAAGTTGGCGAACGCATAAAAACGGTACGTGCCGACCGGCAACCTCATATTCACATCCGTGCAGGAATTTTCATCCTCCTTATTATAGGTACCTTCGCTGGATGTATATCCCGCCAATACGCCACTCTCGTCATACGCCACCACCAGCCAGTCCGTGATGTCTCGCTCGTATTCATCATCACTTTCCCACGTAATTGTCTCGCCGGCCTTCGTCTGCGGCGGGCGTACCGAACGGGATGTCCGCAAAGTGATAGTTACAACACAATGGTTCGGGTCGTCATCCGGGAGATCGCCCCCCCGGTCTTCACCACAAGCCATAAAAAGCCAACAGAGGCAAAGACCGGCGGCGATCGCCGTCAATCGGTCATATAGGGTATAACGTCTCATCATTCACACTATTTAATAAACTCTGTTTACAATATGCCATCGTTGATACGAATCACCCAATCCTTCACCTGTATCTTGAAGCAGGCGTACCCCACGATCGTAGGGTCTTCCGGATCAGGCCCATCGGGATTATCCGGGTTGTCAGGGTTGTCAGGATTATCCGGTCCCGGTGGGTCAGGAGGCGTAGGCTTATCCGGACAATCGGGGCATACCTTCGGCGTAAGGAAGAAGATGATAGAGTACTCATCCTGCCGGTCCAGATACTCTTGCGCAGAGATACGATGCCCCTCCATCTTGGTGAGAAGAAGGTAATCGTTGAGGTTCACGTTCAGCACGTCTTTCTCCCATCCGTGGTGACGGATGATGAGGCGGTAGTTGCGGCCCGCCATCAGACGCATGGTGTTCATCTCAGCCACAGCCACGTATTGCCCGCCTACGGTAGCGCCGGGGGTATTGTCCGCTCCCAACTCCACGTTCTCCGTATAATAAGGCAGGTAGTGGATGGTGGGATCTTGCAGCAGGGAATTGTCATAATCCATATACCCATTGTCGGCCACGATCTGGAAGGAGAAGTTATTCACGTCCATGTCCTCGCCCATCACGTTTTGCAACACGACACGCAGCTTGTTGGTATTCTTGGCGAGCGAGATGGTGTCGGCCTCGGGCATGTCACGCGTCACGGTGAAGGTATCGAGGCTGTGCCAAAGCGGGTGCAGCTCGTTGGGCTGTGTCGTATCGTCCTCACGGAGGGTACGTACCTTGACGTCTTGCGCCCTCTCGACAGCCCGCGACGCCTCGGCGGGATCGTTCCATGCGTAACTGCCCTTGTCCAGCCCGGCCCAAGTGACTACCTGATAGGTACCCGGCTCCATGTCGAGGGCGATGGAGTTCCGCTCGTCCAGCTCGCTCTTCTCGATCCGCCGCTGGAAGAGGAAGTTCCCTTCTTGGTCGCAGAAGAAGAGCGTAACGAAGTCTACCTCATGCTGGAAAGCGTCGGCGAATTTCATATTATAGTCGTACTTGAAATACAGCCGGAACTCGCAAAGCGGCAGCGAGTCGTCGTGTATCCAATCGCAAGCGTATAGCCCCACGGACAAGGCGGCTACGCCAATCAACTGTTTGCAGGTATGAAATAAACGGTTCATAATCATTTTATTAAGATACACAGTAGTACTCCTCCCGTTCTTCTCCGGACGGAGTAAAACCTTGATGCCCATTATAAGACGCTTACGGTGGGCATCGTAAGGTCGCTTGGATGGGCATCATAAGGAGTTTACAATGCCCATCGTAAGAATCCCCCGAAGGGTAGGGCTTTATATGATGATATCCTTGTTCGTACGTTTTACCCAATCCTTCACGTAGATAGTCACGTCGATAGTGACATCATCACTCTCATCCGGCGTACCGGGATCATCCTTACCCGGGGTATAAGGTAACGGATCGCCCAAGCCGCGAATACCTTTCACATACAGCTGGTACACGTTATTGCGTACGATACAGAATTCCATCACGCCCATCAGACCATCGTTTCCGTTATCATCATGACGGATCCAGAACTTGTGGTAGCTTCTTCCGCCTTTGTATAGGGAAACATTATAGTATTGGTATAAATTGCCGATCTGCTCTGAGCTGAATTGAGAAACAAGGGTAATACTAGAAGGAAGATGCGAAGCTTGCTCTCTAAAAGCCGCATAAGTCAATTTCTGTTTAAGATTTTCATCAATAGTAACATTATCAACCAAAATCCCATCCAAATATTCCTTAAACGCACTTTCTAATCCATTTTGGGAAGACATACCTTGAATCGCATTCTTCACTTCATCAATATTTGGAGTTATATCTTTCCAACCATCCATAAAGCCTTTCAATAAATTACTCTTGTCGTCTACCAAATTGAACGCACGGGCGGCAACGCTTTTCACGTCTTTATAAACAAGACGCGATACAGAACCATTATTATTATAATGAGCTGCGGAAAGGAACGTTTTATCATTATTAGGCAAACTCACAGACTTGATCTCCCCATCCTCATAGAAACTCACCTTAAAGTCGTCATTCGGAGTAAATTCAGACTCGAAGATTACACCGGTAGTATAGCCATGTACCTGCGAGTTCAGATCCAACGTATTTTCCTTGGTATAGACAACCGGGTAATATATCCGATTTTCACCATTTACTCCCTGTGTATAACTTAATCCGGAAGTAGGTATAGACACCATCTTATCCAAGTTATTCAAATCAGTTGAATTGCTCGGATTAAAATAATTGACATATGAATCTTTAAATTGATCCCAAGAAGAACTTTCCCCTTCCGGCAATTTCTTTTCCCGGATCTTCGGATCTAACACATAATTGTACGATCCGGCACCAGTCTCACTATTCGTCCACATCCATTTCTCATCACCTAAATATCGAACAGGATCGTTGAGACTATACGGAGTTCCCGTTGCTGGCAATACCGCACTAGCACCATAGTTACTCTGTACCGTAGGAGAGACTTGTTTAAAAAGATAACTCTCGCCCTTCCACTGATTCACAACCTTATACCTCTTCAATGCGAACGTACCCTTGTCCTTTACAGGAGAAGTTCCCGGTATATTAGTCAGATCTAAATTTGAGGAGTATGCCAAATCAATACGAGCGGCTAAACGTTCCACGAACACCGTTGTCGGAGCCGGATTTGTCTCATCCATATTCGCAGCAGAAAGTTCAACGATAGAACTGCCGTTAGAAGGAGCAGCACCACTTATCATCTTATGTGTAGACATTACAAAATGATGGTAATCCGCCATATTACTAGCAGGAGTCCACAATGCCCTATCGTTTGCGGCAAATCTATCGCGCAAGTCTTCCAACGTACTAATACCGGTCAACCTTCCTCCCGCATTAATAACAGCAAATACCTGATAATTGCTCTTCGTTTGTGTCAGAGGATTCTTCATGGTTACTTTCATCGTAACCTTTCCGTCACCATGACCAGGCTCAGTTCCACCTAAACTCGCATCAATACCTTCCAGATTCGAATAATAACCTTGGCCTGCGATCTGTATATTACCATTGTCAGTATTTAGTAACTTCAGTTGATTGTTAGATGTCAAAGACGTTTCATCTGTTGGCACCAAAAATATATTAACATCATATACCATACCCTCTTTAGAGCCGGAAAGCTCACCAAGAGAACCATTACCATCTTCACCCCAACTGGCTCCCCCCGGATTAGGATTAGAAGGAGTAGGATCTGCTTTCGTCAGCGTTCCTTGCGAAACCGTAGAGACGTTCACCGTCATATAGACCTTCTCTCCATCCTCTTCCGCTCCGATGTTATTTTTTCCGTTGTCGAGATCATCGGAACAACCGGTCGCCAATAAAAGCGCCGTTGCCATCGCTACGTACCATTTTTTCTTTTTCATAATATTAAAATTTTTGTTTGTTATCTTATCCTGTTTTTACTCTTGCCGCTTCGCGGCGATCTGCCTCAAGTTCTCCTCCACCTGCGCAGCCACGGAAGGATTGCCGGACAGCTTGCCCAGCAGGGCCTCCGCCTCGTCCAAGCGGTTCTCCAGCATAGCGATGGCCGCCTCCGCCAAGGTACGCTCCGCAGAATCGGAAGTCTTCGCCAAATAACGACGGGCCGATTCCAAGCGACCCGCGTCGATCGCCGTAAGGGCGGCGTTCAGGTTCGACACCGGATCGTCCGGATACATACGCACGGCAATCTCGAACACCTCGCGGTAAGTGTCGCTACCCGGTTCCATCGTCTGCGCCACCTGAAACATCTCGTTTAGACTCAACTGCCTAGGGTCCGAATAGATCAGCTCACGGGCCTCCTCCACCGTAAACGAACGGATCGTGTAGCGCACCGCGTAATCCGAATGGCGCAAGGCGGGATAAATATCGCGCAAGAGTACCCGATACGAGGCCCCCCCGTTCAACGCCTTCAGCTTCGCCTCGCGGCGGTCGTAATCCTTCGGCTCGTCCGCACGGATGATGGCCAGCAGCTCCTCCTTGTCCGCAAGCGAGGAGTTCTCCACCCGTTTCTCCAATCCGGCCCAGTCCTCCGGCTCGAAATCCACCGTGAAACGGGCCTGCTCGAAGTGGTAAAGGCTCTTCACGTACTCGATCAACGCCTTCGCACGGTGCTCGGCCAGGTAAGTGTTATGCTTATAGGTACCCTCCGGCGAGGCGAAACCCTTGATATATACCTCCGTGATGGTAGCGTAAGGATCCTCCTTCACCGACGACACGGTCTCAAGGATCTTGCGTAACTCCGAGGGATTGTCGCGATACTCGGGATAGATCTCCGTGCGGTTCACCGGGAAGTCGAGAAAGGCGCTTCCCTCCTTCACACGCTCTTTCACCCGCTCCGCCTCCGGCGTGACGTATGCCAATAATGGGCGTAATACCACCGGCTCGGCGATCCGGATCGGGAAAAGCGGCGACTTGTCATTGCTCAACGCTTCCCAGCCGCAACCGCAAAAATCGGCTACCAGCGACACCTCCGAACGCTCCATCCACTTGGCGAAAGGAATAGAGGCATGGTAATCCACCACCTGCTCCTTCCCATTGTAACGGCGTAAGACAAACTCCCCGTTCACCGTCGCGTCACGCTTGGATCGCTCGTACTGGATCTGGCGGTTGCGCCCGTTCACGATCACGGGAGGCAAAGCCCTTACGCTATCGCCCCGCTCGATCAGCGGCGTACAGACCAAACTCCGGTTGGCCGGTAGCGACAACTCGTCCAGCGTTAGTTTCATATCAATTATCAAGCGATCGCCCACATGCTCCACCAACCGCTCCTTCACGACGATGGCGGTAGCCGTCTGCTGCGCCTGTACGGGAATCGTAGTACCCACACAACCGGCCAAACAGGCGATCCCAAGTATCATCCATCCTTGTAGATTCTTCATTTTTCAGTCCTCCATCGATTTAAAATTGGTAAATGAGATTGATCGCCGCCTGCGTAGGTCCGAAGTAATGCCTCTTGACCCCCTCTTGCTTGCGGCCGCAATTCGCGCAGGGATACTTATCCGACTTCAGGTACAGATAACCCACGCCCACCGTGGCCTCCAAGTTCCAATGACGAGACAGCAGCCAAGAGTATCCATAACTGACACCAGCTCCCGCACCCCATCCCTGGTGACGCTCCCCCTCTGTACCCAGCCATTTGATATCGGCTACATTATATAATAGGTATGGAGTATGCACACCGAGGAAATGACCGTTAAACGTCTCGCAAAACCAATACCTCAACTCCGGGTGCAGACGCAAGTGCTTCAGCGAGCGGCCATAACTCCCATCATCGTTCTTGCCGCTGAACGGATTCAGGCCCGCCTCCAACTCAAGTGTCCAATGACGGGCGAGATAAACTTCAGCTCCCAAATTAAACGTGGCAGTAGCCCAATAAGGAATATTGCTCTTGATCCCAATCATGGAGCCTTTCCCTTCGACCGGCACCCCCTGCGCTCTCGAAAGAAACGGGACTGCCAACAAGAATAGCATGAAAATCGTCTTCTTCATTCTTTCTTATTCATTATGGTTGTTAATCTTAATATCTTCTCACCCTTCTGCCCCTCAAGGCCCAACCTCCTAAATCAACTAACGGCAAGAATGGCCCGTGGACTTATTTATGGAATAAGGTTTAGCGTTTCAAAAACGTCAGCGGAGAATAAACGTTAAACAACATTTTATTGTCGTTTATATAGTATATCAATAGACCACACGGAACGTTTCAGAAAAACATGTACATGTTTTCCTGAAAAGACGTACATGTTTTTTGGAAAACACGTACATGAAATCCAATAAATATTATGGTGTTTCTATACAGCTACCAGTCAATGGCTTACATACAGGCCTATCCAAACGAGCTTATTGTATTATTTATTTTTGATATTCAAGAGGAATTTGTAGAGTATGGAAATTCCTCTTCAGTTGAGAGAGTGAATTAATAAAGATGAATATGGTTCATTTTAAAGACATAGCTCCCCCTAAATTCCTTATTTAGTGAAAAGAACTTAACAATTTTAATGCAGAAAAGTTGTGATAATAAAATATTTATTATGTATTTTTGTGAACTAATAGGGAGAAAGTTACTATTTTAACGCTAAAACTCCTTATTCCATAAATAAGTTCTATAAGGCTCCTTATTCCATAAATAAGTTCACAAACCATCCATCCTTTTCTCTAAAATCCGATTTACAGAACCTATCACCTTCATGTTCGCATGAGCCAAACGTGATATATCCAGTTCTTCCAGATAAAAACGAGTCGTTTTCTCCGACGAGTGCCCCAACGCCTGGCTGATCAAGGCCATCGGCATATCGCAACGTAAAGCTTCCGATGCCCAGCTATGGCGAACAACATACGACGTAAACGGATTCGGTAACCGTAAAGTTTGCCCAATCCGTTTCAGCCGGGCATTATGCCGGGCCAAGCTACGCTTATACCCCCAATAATCCGGATTCCGGGGCGGAAGAATCGGGAACAAATACGGCGATCCGGTCGCTCGCTGCCGATCCGCGTATTTCCGGATCAATTGCAACATACTACTGGTTATCTCCAACCGGATCATACGTCCTGTCTTATGACGGTGATATACCAACTCATTCCCCCGGATATTCTGCCTCGTCAAGTACGCTATATCCACAAAAGGCATCCCGCAAGCCATAAAACTGAATAGGGAAAGATCTATTGATAATTCCACTTGCGAGTCATCCGCCACCTTGATCTGAGCAATTTGCTGAAACAAAGACGCAGGAATCGCACGCCTCGCCGTCATCGCACGCCGGAGTTTCAAATTCTCAAACGGATAATACGACGCAGGAATCAACGACTCTTGGCAAGCCGTATTATAAAGCGCCCGCAAACTACTGATATACGTATTTACCGTATTAGTAGCTAATCCTTTTCCCTGAAGATACGTGATGAAATCTATCACCAACGCACGATTCAAATCGGCCAAACAGAACCCCGGGTTCTTCACGAATCTTAAAAAATGCCTTACGGCCACCTCATACAACTCAGCTGTCCCTTCTTTCTTTAACTGCCGTTTCATGTCTCTTCGTTTTCCCATATAATCCATCAATGAGATTGCTAACTTTTTCTTACGTCCTCGTTTCATACTCCTTTCACTAAATTATTTATACTTTACACGAACAAATTAATTCAAATTATTACTTTTGTTCCCGAAAATAAGAAAATAGGTAACAATTAAAAGCATAAAAGCAACAATAAATAATATGGCAAACAATCGAGTCACATTCGGTAGTAAATTGGGCGTAGTACTAGCTACCGTAGGATGCGCCGTCGGATTGGGAAGCGTATGGCGCTTTCCTTATATGCTAGGAGCGAACGGAGGTGCGGCATTCCTACTGGTCTACATACTTTTCATGATATTTCTAGGCATTCCGGTAATGATAACCGAGTTTTTCATCGGCCGGCATTCCCGCAGCAATACGGTGGGTTCTTTCAAGAAAATGGCTCCCGGTACAAAATGGTGCTGGATTGGGTACAACGGTATCTTGGCCGCGTTTTTGATCTTAAGTTATTACTCGGTCGTCTCCGGTTGGACGCTTGAATATGTTTGGCAAACGCTAAGTGGCCGTTTGTATGGACAGCCGGATATAGACTATACGGCCGATTTTCAGGATTTCGCTTCCAATGTCTTCCGTCCGATCTTTTGGATGGGCGCTTTTATCGGGTTGACTCACTTCGTGATTGTCTCGGGCGTAGAGAAAGGCATCGAGCGGGCCTCTAAGATCATGATGCCGCTTTTATTCTTGATCTTGCTGATCATGTGCGTACGTTCCGTGACCTTACCGAACGCTGAGGCCGGATTGCTTTTCCTTTTCAAGCCAGACTTTAGCAAATTGACTTCCTCAGCGGTCTTGAGCGCACTAGGACAGGCTTTCTTCTCTTTGAGTTTGGGTATGGGCTGCCTGATCACTTACTCCTCTTACTTCGGGAAAGATACGAATATGCAGGCCACCGCTTGGCAGGTGACAATCATTAATATGCTTGTCGCCGTATTGGCCGGTATCATGATATTCCCGGCGGTATTCAGTTTCGGCATCACCCCTTCCGCTGGTGCGGAACTCGTGTTTATCACGTTACCGAACGTATTTGGGCAATTACCGCTGAGTGGCTTGTGGTCCTGTATTTTTTATATCTTGCTAGCGATGGCGGCACTGACTTCCACGATCTCTTTACATGAGGTAGCTACGGCCTACGTTCTTGAGGAGTTCCACATGACACGCAAGAAAGCGGCTTTGATCGTTTCCTTAGGGGTATTCTTCTTAGGTATTTTCAGTTCTCTCTCATTCGGGGTGATGAAAGGGTTCACGATTGGAGGCTTGGCCTTTTTCGACGCGCTGGATTACTTGACCGCCAAGATCATGCTACCGCTGGGAGGTATGCTCACTTGTATTTTCGTAGGTACACGTGTCGATAAAAAAGTATTGAAAGCCGAGTTGACCAATGAGGGGACTCTTAAGTTCCGTCTTTTCGGCGCTTACGTATTCTTTATGAAATACGTGGCCCCAATCGCCATCGGTATCGTATTCTTGAACGAATTAGGGATCTTGAAATGGATTACCGGTAAATAATACCGAGAATTCCTTGTCAATAGAAACGGAACTTCTACCTTTGTCGGGGGAAGTTCCACAAATCAAAACATAAGACTATGAAATGGCATGATTTACTTTATTTCTCCAAGGGGGAAAGGCAGGCTCTTACCCTACTCCTTTCCTTAATAGCGATGGCATGGATCGCAATTATCGGGACGGATTTCTACCGTTCCCAATTTCAAACAGTTCCATTGGTAAACACCGGAATCAAACAAGATTCCTCACAGATCTATTCGAATAAAACACCTTCAAATTCCATTCGGAAAGAAAAAGAATCCCATTCGAACGAAACTAAAATCCCTTCCGAAGGGAAATCCAAACGCATCCGAAGGGAATCAAAGCCCCATTTTCCCTCTTATCCCAAAGCAGAAAAATGGCCGCAAGGAACGGTTGTCGAATTAAACTCGGCTGATACCACCGCCCTTAAAATGGTTCCGGGAATTGGTAGCGTTTTTGCCAAGCGGATCATTAAATACAGGGACTTATTAGGAGGATTTTATTCCGTAGAACAACTAGGAGAAGTATATGGTATTGACGAGGATCGCTATCAAGCGATGAAATCGTGGTTTTCCGTGGACCCGTCAGTTATTAGTCATCTATTTGTCAACCAACTGTCAGCTAAAAAACTAGCCAGTCACCCATATATCAGTTATAAACAAGCTAGGATCATCGAAAAAATGATCCGGAAAAAAGGGAAATTACAAGGTTGGGAGGATTTATCCCTATTGGAAGAGTTTCCGGAGCACGAACAACAACGATTACGATATTATCTTTCATTCCATTGATATTTTCACTATGTTTGTAACAAAACATATTCTGTATGATCTATCTGAAGCAAGTAAAATTACTGGACCCGGACTTGGTAGCCGGCGATCCCGAGGAGCTAAAGTATCCTTATAAAGCTCCGGCAGTACGTTTCACGGAATCATTCATTTTCCGCAAGCCGGTCACTTTCCTTGTCGGGGAGAACGGGGCGGGAAAATCCACCCTGCTGGAAGCGATGATGAGTAAATACGAGGAAAGGGATGAGGAAGAACCGGGTATGCTATATGACGGAACCGAGGCATACAAGATTTACGCCAATGTCTTACCCGAGCATATTAAGCTGATCGAGGTCCGGAAACCGGAAAAACATTTCTTCTTCCGGGCGGAATCCTTTTTTAACCATGCGGCCGAATTGGATAGACAAGCTCAACTGGAATTACGTAAGTACAGCCGGATCTACGCCTATAAAGCTTACGGTGGCAGGAGTTTATTGGAGCAATCGCACGGCGAGAGCTTTCTCAGCGCTTTCCTAAATTATGCCAGTCGCGATACATTATTTATATTAGACGAGCCGGAGGCCGCACTCTCCCCACAACGGCAGCTGGCCCTTTTGGTGCGTATCCACGAACTGGTGAATAACGGTTGCCAACTGATTATCTCCACGCATTCCCCGATCCTGATGGCTTATCCGAACGCGGACATTTACGCCATCGATGATACCGGAGCGCATGTCACCCCGTATGAGGAAACCGAGCATTACCAACTCACTAAATATTTCCTCACGCATACGGAGCAAATGATGAAAGAACTGCTTGGGTGATATTATTTCTCCCAAGCATTCAAGATCTCGGCAATGTAAACGATATGCGCATTGCCGTTCTTCTCATCATACCAACGAGGGAAAACGCTAGGATCTAAAAACTTGGCCTCCTCGATCTCGGACTTATAGACCACTTTGCATTCCAACGTAAGGCGAGCTTCCTCGAATACCGGGTTGCCGGACGAATTTACTTTCCGGTACTCATCACGCCGGAATCATTATCGGCGTTATTCACCTTCTTCTGGCCGGCGCTGAACTTACGGCCGAAGGAGAAATTATACGTCAGACGAATGACGAACAAGCGGGAGCTTTCTTTCAAGTACATGCTCCTTCGGAATGAGGCATATTGCGATCTGTTCTCGGAATCTTGCCTAAACGTATTTATAAACGGATTAAAGACTCCGGCTCCTACCATCAAATCCTTATACCTGTATCCCGCATATAGGATTTGCCCCTGTTCACCGCCCGTCATGGTCTCCCCGAAAAAGCGATCCCAATTGGCATACATCTCATATCCAGCCAACCACCGTTTCCATACGACGGAGACGGAAAGATTGCTATACCAATTCGTGTATACATGCGAATAGGATCGCCCACGGCTGATAAAATGGTTTACACCGCCTTCCAAACGTACCTGCAAGAGATCCTTGACCGGCCCGATCCGTAAAGAGGCATAACTTGAGAGGCGTTGCCAACTCCGCTGATTGTTCCAAGTCTGGATAATTCGATTACCTTCCCAGAACTTCTCGTCCATAATAGCGTTCGGCGCATACTCATAGGCTCCACGCAGATTACCATAGAATAAGCCTTTGCCGTATTCGTAGGTAAGATCGGCCTTATACCTCAAGTAAGGTGTCAAATCCGGATTTCCCCGTTGGATTTGCAAAGAATCCACCGACAAGCTAACCGCATTCAAGTTAGATAGAGATGGAGAGGTATTCTCAAGGCTTCCCCTTAAGCGAATGAAAGAGCGATCGGTCAACTTATAATGTAAATTCAGCCGGGGATTGAAGGCATAATACCGATAGCCCCCATCATTCACCTCCTGACGGAAGAAAGAACGGGTAACACCAAGACCCAACGTATAATCCAGCTTCTTGAACCGCCCCCTAAACTCAGCATAAAGATACGTTTCCGCTTGGCCCATACGGGTCTTCTCTTCCCGCCCACCCCTATACGTATTATCGGAAAAAGACTGGGTATGCCTCAGCCCTCCACCTATCCGGTTCTTCCCTATCTTCCTCTCATAGATTCCCTCGCCTATAATTGAATACTTATTGCCCTTTACCTCGTTATTCACGTCGGTAAGCAACAACTCATCCCTTCTCTCTTGATAGATCCGCTCCGAGTGAGTCTTGTTATAAGTCCCGACCAAGTTGAAAACCAATGTTTGGTCATTCGGAAGATTTCGTTGGTAGTATACATCCAAAGCCGGGCGATATAGTTTCTCCGCCGTTTTATCGATTACCGTTACCCTATCTTCCGGGACCTCCATATTGAATAGCGTTCCTTGGTAATCCAGATGAGGCTGGTTGCTGGTATAGAGCCGGAAAGTAGCGTTGAAAAGGTACTTTTCCGGTTCTTGATAACTAAAGTTCGTTTGGAGATTCTGCCAGAATAATTCCATTCGCCCGGGTTCGCCTTTCTCTTTTCTCCGCGATACGGAACCATCCATAAACAGGAACCGCTCCTCATTATCCCGCCACATCCCGTAATAATCCTGATGACTGACGAAATAATTCACCCCGAACTCCGACTTCTTATGATTGATCTTTCCCGATAACTGATTGTTCCTCCACGCCACATGCGGACTGTTCGATAATTCAAGTCCAATAGAGCCTCCGGTATCCGGACGGCGAACGATGTAATCCAGCACGACCTCGGCATTGCCATAACGCAAGCCCGGATTATCATGATATTCTATGCGGATAATCTCCGTCGGCATCAAGGCTACGATCTCCTGCACCTCCGCTTTTACGCCATTGATACGATACTGTATCTCCCCATCCCCGGAGATCCGTACCTCATTAAACAACGGATTCACCCGCAAGCCCGGAAGCATCAGTTGTTGCAATAGATTTATGCCATTTGTAGAGGCTTCCAGTTGGCGATCCGAAGGATATACGATCTTCCTATCGGAATAGCTTCGCGCATTGGACGCATCGACCGTTATATTATCCAAAGGTACGACTGCCTCGTCCAAATCTATATTCCCCAAATCGACATCCCTTTCTAAACCATTGAGGGAGACATATCTTGTCTTGTATCCCAAGCTGGATATGACCAACAGATAGTCTCCCTTCAACTCTCCCTTTAAAACGAAATATCCTTTATTGTCCGTCGTAGTACCCATCACGAAAGTAGAATCTATCGTTTGCAGTACCACGTTGGCAAACTCCAAGGTGCCGTTGGTTCTCGCCTCCTTAACACCTCCATTTATCTCTATAACCTGAGCGAATGCCCCTTCTATCATACAGCAACAAAGCAGTATGAACGCGATTCGTGTCTTATTCATAGCCGTACTGTTTTATTGAATATCTTACATCTATAAGACAAGGCTATGAATGAATCGGTTACAGAGATCACCAAATATTTCCTCACGCATACGGAGCAAATGATGAAGGAATTGCTTGGATAACTTCAACGAACTCGCTCTAGGCAAAAAACTTAATTATTCTTACATTCGCGTTAGAGAATCATGAACTTCATTTCGTCATGCCATATTATATATATGTAAAACATAGCCTTTCCATCATAGTCCTTCTATTTATCGGGCTTTCATGTATAAAAGCGCAACGGGTAGAACCCAATCAACGGGACTCTTTCGAGATACTGAAGAAAAAGGCCCGGGAAAGCGAAGCACCCGAAGACTGGAAGAAGGTGATCCATAATGCGGAATCGCGAAAAGACACCGCTGATATGGGCCACGCCTACATTTTGTATGCCCAAGCTTTCGCGAACAAGTGTCCGACCGGAGATCTGGATAAAGAATTACGCCCGATCTTATCCTTCCTGTATGAGACCAAACAATACGATTATTATTTCGCCTCCTATAATTTGCTCATAAGCCGGTTATTCTCAAACCAAGCCTACCAGAAGGCAGAGCAAGAGGCGGCACAGATGTATTCGCAAGCCAAACAGTTAGATTTACCGATTTGCGTAGCCATGGCCCTTCGGGTACAAGGACAGATCTTCTATAAACTCAACCTATACGAGAAGGCGTATGCCACCTTGCAGGAAGGTCTGGAAACCTGTCCTCCTTATCAAGAAAATCTTAACGCATTCTCTACAGCGCAAAGTGTATGCGAATGGTTGATGATGACTTGCATAAAGCGGGAAACATACGATGAGATACTTCCCCTTGCCGACCTATACGGAGAGATGCTGGACTACTGGAACGGACAAGGCTGGAAGGATCCCAGCGGACATTATCCCGTTACTCATCTTTCTTTCCGTGCCATCGGCTTACTGAAAACCGGCCGGACCGGAGAAGCAAGCGACTGCCTGAATAAGGCGCTCTCCTATATGCGCCCCGACTTTCCCGCCCGAGCCTATGAGCATTTTTACGAGGCACGTTATATGCTCCGCTACGACGAGGGAAAATACAAGGAAGCGATCGCTGATATCGATACGTTATTGAATACACATCAATACTATTTCTCCTTTTATCTGCAAGATTTACTCTCCAAAGCCGAATTATTGTCATTAAGCGGACAACCTCAACAAAGTATAGGGCTTTACCGCACTTATATCCATGCGAACGATTCCATCGCCAAAGAGGAAATCGCCCGCCAGCTAAACGAGTTACAAGTCCAATACCAAGTGGAGAAGACACAACAAGAGAACTTGCGAAAAACACGTTATCTGCAATTCGCCTTTATCATCATTGCCCTTATTACCCTTCTATTATCTTTATATGTCATCTACGCCCATACATTGAACGCCAAAAACCGCTTACTCGTCACTCGGCTGGAGGAACGTGATAAATGGACCAGGTATTTTTTGCCTTTGGAACAAAACGATCAAGAACAATCGGTAGATAGTACCTCGGCAGAATCGGTATCCCTTGAAATTATACAGCGTTTAAATACGTTCATGATCAACGAGCAACCTTACCGAAACCCAGCCTTAGACCGCAAGGAACTGGCCAAGGCCCTGCAATTGAACGAACGTGCCTTAGCGAACGCACTACGGGAAGTGAACAATCAAACCGTATTAGAGTATATCACCATGTACCGCCTCGAGAATGCCCGGCACCTGATTTCACTGAGAAACACCGATACGTTAAAGGAAATCGCCGAGCGAAGCGGATTCGGAACCTTACGTACTTTCCAACGTTATTTCCGGGAAAGATATGGAATGCCTCCTTCAAGATACCGGGAGATCATTGCCGGAAAAGAATAAAAAAAGGACGAATCCATCGCACTTTTCGCAAAGAATCAAATTTGTCGCTTGTTTCTGCCGGAATTGTCGCCACCCTTTCCTTGTGCGGATTTCCCATCCCCAATACCTTTGACCCGCAAAAACAAATTCTTCTTAATCATGAGAAAAGCAAACTGGCCGTTTTACCTCTATAGCTTATGCGCTATTTTATTGTTCGCTTGTCAAGACGATAACGATCCGGAAATCACGCCTTCGGGAAACGAGGACACGTTCGTGGGTGCCCAGCATGTCATCACCCTGCGGGACGAGACGGAGGATTTCCGTTATTCCGGCTTCACTTGCACGATGAGCACCGAGGACGGTACGATCATCACCCGCAAAGGAGAACACATACGCATGGAAGGCAAGTCTATCCTAACACTCGATACCGGGTTGAAAAAAGGTATTTACCGGTTTCTTTACCTTACGACCCCAATCGTGGCGGAGGCCGGGGCAGACACGACTTGGCTCGAATACGGCTTGGGATGCCGGGTGGAAATCTCGGAGGTAGATACGGCAAGAGTACTCGACCTATACAACAAGGCCATGAAATTGTCCGGGAGCGGGACAGAAGAGGATCCTTTTATCATATCCAGTTCCGATCACCTGAAACGAATCCGGAACGTAGCAAACGACCAGACGAAAAACAATCTCCTACTGCCCCAGACCCATTTCTCGCAAACCGCGGATATCGACATGGACAAGGCATCTTGGGATAGCGACCACGAGTTTGGCTGGCTATCGATCGGTAACCTGCCGAACAACCCGTTCCGCGGTATCTACAACGGCAACGGACATACGATCAAGAACCTTTGGGCCAAACGCGAGAACTCCGCCGGCATCGCCCTGTTCGGCTATACGGAAAAGGCAATCCTTAAAAATATCAGGATAGAGAATCCCCGGATGGAAGGCAATTTCGCCGTAGGGGCATTAGTAGGAGGAGCGGTATCGGCCGGAGATAACCGGGATAAGACCTCCCTCTTCAATTGCACGACCCGGGAAGGCTACATCGCCGCGAGCGACGGGAGTGTAGGAGCCGGGGGACTGGTCGGCGAGGTAGACACCTATGGTATGATCTTACTGGATAGTTGCGTAAACGTTAGCACCACCGTGTCCGGAGCCTACGGCATAGGCGGGTTGCTCGGAGTCGGATCGCTTTATTCCCAGTCCTATTTGCAACGATGCGAAAACCACGCCGCCATAACGTCCGACTATACGGGAGCTGGCGGGTTGGTAGGCTCGGTCGATTCCCTTTTCGTAGTAGGATGCTTGAATACCGGCGACATCACCGGAGCGAGAGCTTATAACGGAACGGATGAGAGTCAGGGAGGCTTCGGTACCGGAGGCATCGCCGGAGGAACGGGAGTGTCTTATATCTACGCGAGTTACAACCGGGGGAACATCAGCGGGCATACCGGCGTGGGAGGCCTTATCGGAAGTACCCGGCTGGGGTCGGACGAATTGCTTTTCAATAACACGTTGGTAAAATCATGCGGCAATACCGGACACGTAGATGGAGAATCGGCCGTAGGCGGCATATGCGGCGAGGCGCAGTTCGGGTGCTACGCCGTGTACAACACCGGGGAAGTGACTGCCCATGCCCAGAACTCATACGTAGGGGGTATTGTAGGTAACTCCTCGATCGCCGTAGTCCACAACGCGTTGAACACGGGGAAGGTATCCGGACAAAACGCCGAGAGCGCCGGCGGGGTGATAGGCAAGACCACGTGGGGCGCAATCTTCGCCACCCAGAACTTCGGAGACATGAACGTGAACGCCAATTACGCCGGTGGTATCATCGGCCTAGCAGGTAATTATACGATGATCAATTATTGCTGCAACACGGGCTTCATACAAAACGGTGGTAAAGGGCCGACAGGAGGATTGGTCGGCGAGATTGGCGATCCGAGAGAATGGTCGGCGATGAACATCGTGAGTTGCGTTTTGGGCAGCGTAGAATGCGTATTGGGACTCTTAGGCCCCGTGATAGCCGTAACGGGAGAAGCGTTGGAGAAAGCGACCACGACCGCGGGAAAAGTCTTCGGGGAACTCGTCCACGTCTTACATATGGCGGAAACCGGGGCAGACTGGTTGCTCGTGATTACCGACAAGGTCATCCTCCGGGAAGGGATCGTAGAGATGCTGACCGAGAAGGAGACCGAACTCTTACAAGAGTCCCTCGACGCAAAAGTATCGGAGATCGACACATCCGTCAAGACCGAAATGGAAAGCCTGCGAGGAGGCCTCAGCCTAGCCGCCGGGCTGTTACCCTCCGGACTGGATGCCGGGACGCTCCCGGCCTACATGGGCAATCTCGGCAAGGTACTCACCTTTTACGAGACCTCGGACGACAATAACGCGACGATCAATTACAATATCAACCATAAGCGGGAAGAGCGTTACGAGCATATCGAACATAGTAAACACATACAGGAGATCGTCCAGAAAGTAATTGCCGGAGCCTGTATCTGCGTAGCCGCGACCGCCGTAGCCTCGGGATTCGTGACGGGAGGCACCTCGACAGCCATTGCGCTCACCGCCATCGGGTCCGTGGCCACGATCATCGGGGGAGCGAACGCCATCATAGAAGGAGCGACCGATTACCAGAACAACGCGGTCATCATCTCCCAATGCGTCAACATGGGAAAAGTGAGGGCCGACAACTCCGACCGTGTCGGAGGCATAGCGGGCCACCTGCAACAATACTGCCTCGTCAAGGACTGCCTCAACGCCGGATCTTATGAAGGCAGCTCCCGCAAGACCGGAGGAATCATCGGGCGAGGGGACTCACGATTCGGGATGGACCGCTGCCTAAGCGTAGGAAATAGATGGGGAGATCCCATGGAACATAGCAGCGGAGATTTCCCGGAGCATTCCGATCTCTATTATTACGATACGCTTTATCCGGGGATAGACGATAACAGCGTCAATTACTTACGGGGCCTTTCCATCGACGAGCTCAAGAACCCCGGAAGCTATAGGAACTGGGATATAAACGGCGCGAATTCCCGCTGGCACGTGACGGAGAGCGCCGGACACTTCCCGGTTCCCCACCACTCGGAGATGGAGGAGGCCATCGACGACGGGAATTAAGCCTACGACCGTAGCGAAGGCTCCCGAGGCCTATGGAAGGATTTTAATCATTAACACGACATATTTATAATGAAAAGAACAGCAATGTATATACTAGGGCTATCCATGGCCCTGTCAACCTTTCTCTGGACAGGTTGCGCCGACGATGAGCTATATCGCTCGAATCATCTAGGCTCCCAGCTTACGGAAAACGACAGTTTTAAGCTAAGTACCTTCCCGCTGGCCAAAGGCATCTGGGCAATCCCCGATACGGCCGGGCAAATCAAGATCCGCTTGCAATCGCATACGGATAATTCGGTACAGGAATATGACGCCTCCGTGGAAGATAGGGACAACGACCTCTCGATCTGCCTCTATATCCCCAAGAGCCGGGAAATACCCGACAGCGATTACGACCTGCCGCAGGACGTCATCGACAAGACCATCGCCAAATATGAGGAAGCCTACGAGATGCTGACCGGCAAAAAGCCTTTCGATACCAACAATCCGGTTTCCATTGCGGTCATGCACATGCAGAATGTGCCGGAGCGTCCCCGCAATATCAACCCCAACATTCCCTCCGGTCTGGAAGAGATCATCATGCACGCCATGGAGAAAGACGCTTCCAAGCGGTACCAGACGGCGGCAGAAATGATT
>ENA-OOXM01000816-OOXM01000816.1-human-gut-metagenome-genome-assembly--contig:-NODE-816-length-26476-cov-9.153439_pt1 | contig 26476 bp, 25 predicted proteins | sample MGYA00241589_ERZ501347 | MGnify/ENA primary metagenome ERZ501347 (study PRJEB25962, sample SAMEA2042832) | human gut metagenome | biome: human gut; feature: human-associated habitat; material: faeces...
CTGAGGTCTTTTTCAAAAATATTTCGTAATGTTGCACTCGCTGGTTGACTCTGCCTTTTTCATTGAAAACCCGCATTACGAACTTACAGATTTTCTTGACAATATTTTGACAAAATAAAGTCGGAAAATAAGCGTGAAGTGATGTTAAAACAAGCATTATGAAGCCATTTCGGTCTGCATCATCTTTTGATATACCCTATACCATAGTCTGAAATAATCCGCTTCGCTTTCTGATATTGCCCATTTCATGGTCCGATAAAGCCCATATTAGAGTACAATATGGTGCTTTTCATCCCCAGAAATGGGCTTTATCGAATGATGAAATGGTGCTTTTCGCAAAGTAGGAAAATACCATTTAAGCATAAGTCTTTTATATTCAATGCTTTATAAGTTCCTCTTATATTTCACTTATTTACGTCTTATGGGAAGTCTGCCAGCAAATACGCGCTTATTTTTCGGGGTAGAACAGAAAACTTGAACGAAAAAATCACCGGACACTGAAAATCTGTAAGTGGGCCATATTGTTCTCATTCATGCTGAGAAAACAATGCTGTTTCGGAGTGAAAAATATGTTTTTATATTTCCATTACCACAGGAACATATTAAAAACAGCTGTCTTTTATAGAATAAATTCCTATATAATTTCAACAGAACCGATAATGGCTTTTTATAATCAGATATTGAAAAAACATACTGGCAGATTTATATTTTCTGAACATCTGACAAACTAAATGAAATATTAACGATAAAACATATTCGATATAATGTATGCAATAATAACCATATCTGACCTGACAACCATTTACATAAAACAACTAAAAAAGCCGTATCGCTTGTTGCGATGCGGCTTTCTGGTATTTCTTATTTATATCTTTACATGATACCGTCTTCACGAAGTTTCTTCTGCCATTTCCAGGCTGAGGCAAGTACATCTTCAAGAGGAGTCTCTGCTTTCCAGCCGAGCACCTTATTTGCCTTATCCACATTACCCCAAACCTTTTCGATATCACCTTCACGACGCGGCGCGAAACTCCAGTTCAGCTTAACACCGGTAGCTTTTTCAAAACCTTCTACGACCTCAAGTGTGGAAACACCTTTACCTGTTCCGATGTTGAATACCTCAACCGGATCGGTCTCTTTATCGAGTACACGGGCCATGGCAGCCACATGGGCCTTGGCAAGATCGACAACATAAATATAGTCTCGAATACATGTTCCGTCAGGAGTATTGTAGTCGTTGCCGAAAATCTTCAGTTCCTTGCGAATGCCGATTGCTGTCTGTGTCACAAACGGGATAAGATTCATCGGCACACCATTCGGGAGTTCTCCAATATATGCCGACGGATGAGCTCCGATCGGATTAAAATAGCGCAGAATTATTGACTTTATCGGTGCGCCGCTATGTATGTAATCGTTGATTATCTCCTCGTTTATCTGCTTCGTATTGCCATACGGAGAGAGAGCCTTCTGTATCGGGGCTTCTTCTGTAACAGGCAGGTTCTCCTCAGACGGCTGGCCATATACAGTACAGCTTGACGAGAATATTATGCCTTTAACATTATATTTGGGCATGAGTTCAAGAATATTTATGAGCGAAACGATGTTGTTACGATAGTACAGCAACGGTTTCTCAACACTCTCTCCCACTGCTTTGGATGCTGCAAAATGAATGACACCTTCTATCTCAGGATATTTTGCGAATACAGCCTCAACCGCATCCTTTTCACGAAGATCAACCTGTTCAAAAGCAGGACGTACACCCGTTATCTTCTCTATTCCGTCAAGCACTTCAATCTTTGAGTTGGACAGATTATCGACAATAACCACATTGTATCCTGCCTGTTGCAGTTCTACAGTAGTATGTGAACCGATAAAACCGGTTCCTCCTGTAACCAAAATTGTTTGTTTCATAAATTTAGTTTTTATGTTAATACTTTTTATCCCTATCATTCCAATCCTAACATGGTCTTAAGACCGTTGTCAACTCCGTTGAATCCCATAAAAGCCAATGCCAAGAGACCGGCTGTGACAAGCACGATAGCCATTCCACGCATGCCCTTAGGAATATTCACCATAGACAACTGCTCGCGCAGACCGGCAAAGACAACAAGAGCGAGAGCAAATCCTACAGCTGTTGAGAATGCATATATTATGCTTTCTGCAAGGTTGAAGTCTTTTTGTATCACCAGAATGGCAACACCCAACACACAGCAGTTTGTCGTTATCAACGGAAGAAATATACCTAACGCCTGATACATCACAGGCGATGCTTTCTTCAGGATTATCTCAACCATCTGCACCAACGACGCTATTATTAGAATGAACGCTATCGTCTGCATATACTGAAGCCCTGCCGGCTCGAGCACAAGTTTCTGAACCAGATAAGTCACTATAGTTGAAAGAGTAAGCACAAAAGCTACAGCCATCCCCATACCCAGTGCAGTCTCAACCTTCTTTGACACGCCAAGAAACGGGCATATGCCAAGAAACTGTGACAGAACAATATTGTTTACAAATATCGCGGATATGAATATCAATATATATTCCATAGTAATTATTTTCTAAGTTTGTTGACTAATGCTATAAGATATCCCAATGTGATAAATGCTCCCGGGGGCAATATGAAAAGCAGCATGTTCGTTGTTTCCGGAAGTATTGTGACACCGAACAAAGAGCCGGCACCCAACAGCTCACGCACCATACCAAGAATGGTGAGTGCGACAGTGAAACCGGCACCTATACCAAGGCCATCGCAGAAACTCGCAGCTGCCCCGTTCTTGCAAGCGAAAGCCTCAGCACGTCCCAATATTATACAATTAACCACAATCAACGGTATGTATATTCCCAACGATTTGTTTATTGCCGGAAAATATGCCTGCATACACATCTGCAATATTGTAACAAACGAAGCGATTATAACAACAAAGACGGGAATGCGCACACTGTCCGGTGTCAGATTCTTAACAAGCGAAATGACAACATTAGAACATATCAATACAAACATTGTAGCCAATCCCATCGACATTCCGTTAATGGCTGATGTCGTAGTAGCAAGCGTAGGACACATGCCAAGCAGAAGAACAAATATAGGATTCTCCCGCACAATGCCGTTTATTATTATTTTCAGATATTTCATCGTCCCAATTATTTTATTTTGTACAAGACACAACAAGCTGTCTCAATCCTTACGTTTCTGATATTTTGCATAGACTGCATAGGCTTGATTAACCGCCTTTAGAAATGCTTTTGTTGTGATAGTAGATGCCGTAATTGCATCAACTGTACCACCATCTTTTTTTACTGACAAAGGCTTACCGTCAGACATGTCATGACCTATAATATTACCTTTACCGCCCTCTGCAAACCATTTATCCGCCTTCGTTCCAAGGCCTGGCGTTTCTGAAGACTGCAATATAGTATATCCAAGTATCTTTGCCTTTTCATCAAAACCTATCAGGACTTTCAGCTCTCCGCCGAATCCCATCACGCTGCTTTCTATCGCCACGCCTATATTATCACCATTATTGCCAAGAATACGGTAAACAACAAACAGTTCCTGCCGTTTGTTGTTATCTATAACAATGCTGTCTGATGATTCAACTACAACATTATTGTTGCACATAACATCTTTTATTCCATCAGAAAGCACCTTGTCCGCCTGTATTCTTATAGGCTCTTCAGTAATATGATTCATGAAAGCCAGCAAAGCACCGGTAATCACAGCTACAGCCACAAGAACCAATGACATATTACGAAATGATGACTTTAACTTTTCCATATCAATGTTTTTTATTTTCTTACCTCACCAAAACGTTTCGGCCTTACATACATATTGATTAAAGGAGTAAATGCGTTCATTATAAGAATTGCAAACGACATGCCCTCAGGATAAGATCCCCAGTTACGGATAACGATTGTCAGGATACCTATTGAGATACCATATATGATCTGACCTTTATGCGTCATAGGCGATGTTACATAGTCTGTGGCCATAAATATGGCTCCCAGCATCACACCACCGGAGAGAAGTACCGTCATCGGATCGGCATACGAAGGAGCTGCCAGATGTAAAATTCCTGAAAAAACGAGTATCGTTGCTATTATGCTCAATGGTATATGCCATGTGATAATCTTCTTCCATAGCATATAAACCAGACCTATCAATAATGCTAAGGCACACACCTCGCCTATTGTTCCTCCACCGAAACCAATACCATTACTGCCTAACAGCAGGCTCAAGGAATCAGGCATTTTCTCCAGGATTGAAGCATCGCCCGTTCTTACAGCTTCTTTCATAAGGCTTAATGGAGTCGCACCTGTCACTGCATCCATGTAACGTAATTGCTGTCCGGCAACCGGCCATGATGTCATCTGTACCGGGAATGAAACCAAAAGGAAACACCTTCCTACCAAAGCCGGATTAAAAGGATTGCACCCAAGGCCGCCAAATGTCATCTTTCCAATGCCAATAGCAACCAGAGCACCTATTATGACAATCCACACCGGCATGTTTGACGGTAAATTGAATGCGAGTAAAAGACCTGTTATTACAGCCGACCCATCAAGTACAGACAAATTACGGTTGTGTAATAAATAGCGGTTTATAACCCACTCAAAGAATACACAGGCTACAACGCTGGTAAGACAAACGATAGCCGCGCCTATACCAAAATAATAGAAAGAGACCAACAGCGCCGGCAACAGTGCGATGATGACTCCGTACATGTTGCGCTCTATACTGTCGTTTCCATGTATATGAGGCGATAAAGATACAATCAGTTTCGACATTATATTATTGTTTTTGTTTACGTGCCTTTATCAAGGCTGTCACTTTTGATTTTCCGAGACGTATATTATCCAACATTGGTCTGTTGGCCGGACACGTGTATTGACATGATCCACATTCTATACATGACGTAATGAAATGTTCCTCTGCCTTTGCCCAGTTATGCGCTGCAGAAGAAGTTGCAAGAACATATGGCTCAAGTCCCATCGGGCAGACTCCAACACATTTCGCACATCTTATACAAGGACCGACTTTTTTATTACGTCTGGCCTCTTTACCAGATAGTACTGTTATGCTGTTTGTTCCTTTACAAACCGGAACATCTGTATTCATAAGGGCCCGTCCCATCATTGGACCACCGGCTATAACCTTGTTATCTCCTTCAGGCAGTCCTCCACAAGCATCTATAAGTTGACTTATCGGAGTACCCATCCTTACGAGAAAATTCTTTGGTTGTCTGATTTTCTTACCGGTTACACTTGTATAGCGCTCAAACAACGGTTTATTTTTCATTACGGCCTGATAAACGGCAAAGGCAGTTCCTACGTTCACTACAACTGCTCCTACATTAGCCGGAATGGCAGGAGGATCAGGAACCTGGCGTCTTATCACAGCATCGATGAGCTGTTTCTCACCGCCTTGAGGATATTTCTGCTTTAAAGGAACAACCTTTATAAAATCATCGTTTGTTGTTTTCTCCATGAAAAGCTTTATTGCCTTAGGCTTATTTGCCTCAATACCAATGTATCCGTGTTCCGCAGAAACAGCCCTAAGCAATAATTTCACGCCGACAAGAATCTCATCCGCATGTTCCATCATCAGCCGATAATCAGACGTAATATATGGTTCACACTCAACAGCATTTATTATAACACTGTCTATTTTGGCAGATGCCGGCGGATTAAGTTTCACATGTGTAGGAAAACCCGCGCCTCCCATACCTGTGATACCTGCATCTTTTATGCGTCTGATGATCTCATCTGGAGTCAGTTCGTCATGCTTATCAAGAGGTTCCAACTTGTCACTTCTATCTATGAACTCCTCCCAAACATCATCCTCCACATTTATTATTATCACCGGTTTGCTGTAACCGGTGGCATCAATCATTGCTCCCACTTTCGCCACCGTACCAGATACAGAAGAATGGATTGACGCAGAGACAGGACCACCGGCCTCTGCTATTTTCGTCCCGACCTTGACCTTATCACCTTTTTTTACGAGAGGTACAGCCGGAGTACCTATATGCTGTGACAGCGGAAAAAACGCCTGTCGCGGAATATCCGCAATAAACGTTTTTATCTCCGCCGTGATTTTATTTTCTTCCGGATGGATACCACCGATTCTAAATGTCTTAAATATCATTTAACGAAATATTTATACTATAAAAAACGTAATTTCACATCAAGCGTCTCGCATTCATGAACAAGCTCCATTGTCGCGAATAATCATGCCGATAGCATGTCTTGGACACACTGTCACACACTTACCACAAGCATCACATTTCTCCGTATCAATATGTGCAAGTCCCCGATCTATAGTGATTGCACCTAAAGGACATTCCTTTGCGCATTTACCACAACCAATACAAGAAACACCACAAGCCTTGGATGCGACAGATCCGCTATCGCAATTCATACATCTTATATATACACAAGGTTTAATTTCATCTCTATCGCGCAATTCTATGACATTACGCGGACATTCATTCACACATGCGCCACAACCGACACACTTTGAATTATCTACCTCTGCAATTCCCGTCTTCGGATTAACAGACAAAGCTCCGAACTTACATGCCTTAACACAATCGCCACATCCCAGGCAACCATATCCGCACGCTGTCTCACCAGCACTGCACATATTGACCGCAAAACAAGTACGAAGACCTGAATATTGTGAAACTTCAGGACGTACCTCATGAGTTCCGCCACATCTTATTATAGCAACTTTTGGAGTAGCTGTGCTTATAGTCACATTCAAAACATCAGCAATGCGTTTCATTGTTTCGTTTCCACCGACAGGACAAGACAAGCCATCTATTGAACCGGCATCTGCCGCTCTGACAACAGCAGAAGCGAATCCTGAGCATCCGGGATAGCCACATCCGCCACAGTTAGCGTGTGGCAAAAGTTCTGAAACAACACTTATACGGTTATCTTCCTTGACATAAAACTTTCTGGAACATGCATAAAGAACCAGTGATGCAATAAATGCAATCAAGCCAAGAACAAGAACAGCAATCAGCAGATAATCCATTTCAAGTTAAATCTTTTTTATATCCGTAATTTCAAAAAGGAATTTCTTATCCAACCTGTCACGCAAAAGATATAAAATAACGTAATAGACTGCAACCATCCCCAAAGAAACAACGGATGTTATTAAATCATCTTTACAAAAGGTCTTAGTTATAATAAAGGATAAAAGCATAATGAGGAGTGGAAAGCCAAAGCCATAAACCACTGCCATACGGGCCATACTTGCCTTAATGGTCACCACGACATTGTCTCCTTCTTTAAAGTCTGAAACACGCATTCCACGTACCTTAACATTCATCTCCCGGCTTTCTGTCTTATTGCATATCCGGGATACATTGCATGAAGCACACGCAGAAGTTCTCAAAATACGCACATCGGCGCAATCTCCATCAATGGAAACAACGACTCCGCTATGCTCTATTTTGTCACAGGACTGACTCATACACATTCCAAGACTATACTTGCAAAAGTAATATTATAATTTCTAAATAGCAAATAAAACATTAATATTTTCCGACATTTATACTGAACTATTCCCGAAAAATACATATATTTGCAGTATGTTTTATATAAAATACTGATATGAAAACATCTGAGCAGACCATCCAACAGATTGAGCGTTTCATAAAGAAAACCATTCAGAAGTTTCCGAAGAATGAAGACACATCGCTTCTGACCGATATTCACATAAGAGTATCTCAAGACAGTGGCGAGATGATTTCATTCGATGACGACGACAACGAAATAACAAGGTGTGTCGTCGAACAATGGATAAACAATACTGATGAGAGCTTCTACCAAGACGTTACCAGCACTCTGCAGAACACGCTCCATAAATTCCGTGATGTAATTGACGACATGGGGATAATGAAGCCTTACAGTTTTGTTCTTGAGAATGAAGAAAAGGAAAACATCTCTGAATTGTATGTATCTGATGATGACACGGTAATCATCGGCGGAGATCTGATGGCAAATCTTAATGATGACCTGAATTCATTTCTGACAGAACTACTTGGAGATGATAAATAATATAATCGGCAAACGCCGGGATGTTATATAACGCCATGCAATTTATGCGATATAAGCAGCAAAAATGAGGCAACACAACGGCAAGTGTCGCAATGTCTATTAAACAAAGACAGACGAAATGACTCCGTAACATCCACATAAGATAAAACAGTCCGGCACGTGTTTTGGTTATCACACGTGCCGGACTATTTATTTTATTTCCTTAAAGCTTTATCTTTTTCTTCACACCTTTACTCTCGTTGCCCATACGGTCGAGTGACGTAACCACATATGTATATTTAGTCTCACCGTCAACATACTGCAATTTATAGAATGTATTGGCTGTGATATCAATTATATGTGACGCATCGTCCGTGTCAACCTTCTCGCCAGGAGCAAATTTGTATATGACATATTTCACCACCTTGTCGTTCCAATCATCACCTTTAGGCTGAGTCCAGAACAATACATACCCATCGTTCATCCATATGGGCTTCACTTTCTTTGGTTTCTTAGGCTTGTCATCATCAATGAAAGGCATGAGCGGCTGCAGTGCCGGATATTTCCAATAATTATTCTTTAATACTGAAGCATAATTACCTACATTATCAACAACGGCTTTAGAATACCATAATACCACACCATTAACATTACGCATCTGACTATGCAGAGCATATTTGGCTGGCATTTGATTAACTGACGGGTTGTCAGGGTCTGCAAACTTCACAGTACGTTCCACGTCCTCCCCAATAAAAAGTGGACGATTTGACGCATAACGGTTCCACCAATTTATCAGTGTCTTGTAATCTGCAGTTTTATGACCGATCTGCCAATAAAGCTGAGGGACACAATAATCTATCCATCCGTTATTTACCCAAAGCAACACATCAGCATACAAGTCGTCATAATTCTGCAGACCTCCGGTCTCACTCCCTATATTTGGGGCATTTTTCTTATTTCTATATATTCCGAAAGGCGACACGCCAAATTTCACCCACGGCTTACGTTTATGTATGGTTTCTCCGAGTTCTTTTATGAAAAGATTAACATTGTAACGCCTCCAATCACCTATATCGCGTATGCCATTATCATACTTAGCAAACTCTTTGCTGTCCGGAATAGTCACCCCTGCCACAGGATAAGGATAAAAATAATCGTCAATATGCAAACCATCCACATCATAACGAGAAACAATATCATCTACAACACGACATATATACTCTCTATTTTCCGGCATTCCGGGATTAAGAATGAGCTGTCCGTCATATTCAAAAACCTGTTCCGGATGTGTCATGGCAATATGTGATGAAGCAAGCGTATGAGTGGTTTTGGTCTTGGCTCTGTATGGATTAATCCATGCATGAAGCTCCATACCGCGTTTATGACACTCGTCAATCATCCACTGCAACGGATCCCAGTAAGGTGACGGAGCCTTTCCCTGCACACCTGTAAGAAAGCGGCTCCACGGCTCAATGCTACTCTGATACAATGCATCGCATTCCGGACGCACCTGAAAGATAACTGCATTAACATGGCATTTTTGCAATTCGTCCAACTGATTTAATAAGTTCTGCTGCATGGCAGCCGTAGAAAGTCCTTGGAACTGTCCGTTAACACACTGTATCCATGCACCGCGGAATTCTCTCTTCGGTACATATTTCTTTGCAGCATGAGCGCATATGCACATAAACAGGAATGCCAACACACAGAATAATCTAAAATTCGGGTATTTTCTCATGTTATAAATTTTGGTTAACAAAATTAATAAATTCATACATAAAAGTACGCACATGCTTTCATTTTTGCATTTTTTAATATATAGCAAGTTCAACATTATACACTCAATACATATGATATTTTAATAAAGATATGCCAAATACCCATGACATAAACCGTATTCATTGTGCAATCATGAAGAATACTTATCAAAAACACATCAAAAATCGGCTATTTCACAACAATACAAGTAATACACTTTAACACGAGACAAATAATAAATATAAAAATAAGAAACAGCCGTTGCTTATTGAATTTACAACGATATCGGATTTCTTCTGTCTCGCAATGATGCTTTTGAAGCTCTGAAACATGTCATATGGAACTGTAATAATAAACCATCTCATACCACTAAACAGATTTTTCGAGTACTCGATACCAGAATTTTTGATAATGCGATATGTAATTTTATCATACATAAGAATAAAATCAGCCCCACAATAAAATAAAAAACAGATGTGCATCTCCTGTTTCCGGAAATGCACATCTGTTGTATCTGTTTAATTATTCTGGAACATGTGATTAGCAACATCACATATTCCGGAACATCAGTTTTTAAGATTGTCAATGAAGAATTTAGAAATCTGGCGCAAGAGATGATTACGCGTATTTCCTCCATAAATGCTGTGATTGCGGTTTGTATAGAAATTCTCCTTGAAGTCTTTGTCTGCCTGCACGAGTGCTTCGCTATATTCAAAGACATTCTGAGGATGCACGTTGTCATCGACCATACCATGACAAAGCAGCAAAGCACCACTCAATTTTCCGACACGCTCTATAGGATTGACCGCATAACCAGACGCATTCTCTTTTGGAGTGCGCATATAGCGCTCGGTATATACCGTATCATAATATTTCCAGTTAGTTGGAGCGGCAACAGCGACACCGGCTTTGAATACCGGACGTCCTTCACTCATACTCATCAAGGTATTGAATCCTCCATAGCTCCAGCCCCATATTCCGATATTGTTCTTATCGACATAAGGGAGAGTACCCAAATATAAAGCTGTCTCAACCTGGTCTTTCGACTCAAGATCACCAAGACGCAAATAAACACTCTTCTCAAACTCAGAGCCACGGCCTCCGGTACCACGGCCATCAACACAGACAACAATGAAACCTTCGGATGCGAGATAATAATCGAACGCACCACCCTGTCCCATAGAGCCGGCGTTCCATGAATTGACAACCTGCTGACTGCCCGGACCACTGTATTGGAACATGATGACCGGATATTTGCGTGAAGCGTCAAAGTCGGCAGGCTTAACCATCCAGCCATCCAGCTTAACACCTTCGGACGTTGTGAAAGAGAATGTCTCTTTCTTCGTAAATCCATATTGCTGTGCGGTCTGTTTCAATTCATGGTTATCAAGAATTGTCGAAAGTATTTTGCCCGATTTATTGCGGACTGTATAAACATACGGTGTGTTATAATCGCTCCATGTGTTGATGAAATATTCATAATCGGCCGAGAATATTGCACTGTTCCAACCTTCCTGGTTTGTAAGGCGCTCGGTCTTTCCGTTTTTATGAGATACATACACCTGACGGTCGTGGGCATTAAGCGCTGCTGCCTGATAATAAACATCGCCGGTTGTCTCATCATATCCGTATATTGCAGTGATGTCATAATTGCCGTCACCGACCTTACGTATCTGCTGTCCGTTCATACCATATATATATATATGCATATAACCATCGCGGTCGCTCGGAAGCAATATTGTATTTTTGCCGACTATTGCACCCTCGATAGCCTCTTCCTTCACATATTTAGGTACGCTCTCTTTTATGATAAGCTGAGACACGGTACTCCTCGGATTCACGCCATAAAGGCAAAGCTCGTCCTGATGACGATTAAGTGTATAAACGATTATCTTCTGAGCATCGGATGTCATTTTTATGCGCGGAATATAGCTGTCAGCCTGAACCGGCACCTGTAGTTTACGCAGTTTATGTGTCTTTATCTCATAACTCCACACGCTGACCACCGAATTATCCTGTCCGGCCTTAGGATACTTATATGTGTATTCGCCCGGATAATCCTCATATTCTCCGAATGTAGGATTGCTGCCCTTGAAGAACTGGAGTGAATAATTTCTGACCTTTGTCTCGTCATATTTTATCCAGCATATCATCGAACCGTCAGCGTTGAAAACCAGTGACCGCGACAAGCCGAACTCCTCTTCGTTCACCCAGTCCGGCACCCCGTTTATTATCTCATTTTTCTTTCCGTCTTTTGTAACTTCACTCTCCGCATTATCATACAGGAGTTTTACGAGATAAATATTGTTATCACGTACAAAAGCCACCTGCATTCCGTCCGGCGACCACGTAGGTATCTGCTGTGGGCCGCCATCAGAAAGCTTCTCCAGTTTATGGCTGCTGATTGTATATATGTAATATACAGCCTTGAACGAGCGACGGTATATGCGCTCGGTCTGAGTCTGTATAAGCATCCGCTTGCCGTCCGGAGACATGATATATCCATCGAAATCCTTGATTTTCTCCCCCATCGTGTTGTTTATGTCAAAAAGCACATCTACAGTCTTCCCGGTTCGGAAAGAGCATTTAAGTATCTGCTTCCTGTCATCACTGATCCTTACGTACATATCCGTACCGTCAATAGGATCGATGCCACTGACCGACTTGGCCGCAAACTTGCCGCCCGTAATATCACCAATGGTTATTTTCTCGATTGCAAACATACTTGTAGCAGTCAAAAATAATGTTGCACAAATTACCAATAATTTTTTCATTATCGTATTTTTCAAAATAATTTAATGCAAAGATACTTTTTTTTCCTTACTTTTGCATTACATATTGTATTAAAAGTTATTTAATGGAAACGCTGCCATACAACGATTTCGGAAACTGGATAAGAAAGAAATTTCCATTCCGCGTACAGAAAATATCGGTTGACGCCGGTTTCACTTGCCCGAACAGAGACGGACGGCTCTCTGTCAACGGATGTACATTCTGCGACAACCGCACCTTCAGTCCGTCATATTGCAGCAGGATTAAATCTATAAAAGAACAAATTGAAGAGGGCAAAGCTTTCTTTGCACGCAAATATCCTGAGATGAAATATCTGGCATATTTTCAGTCGTTCACAAACACTTACGGGAGCTTGGAAGACCTTAAAAGAAAATACGAAGAGGCTCTCGCCGTGGATGATGTGGTTGGAATTGTTATCGGTACACGTCCGGACTGCGTGGATGAGCAAAAACTTGATTATATAGCCAAGCTGAATGAAGAATGCTTTGTCATAGTAGAATATGGCATTGAAAGCGCAAACAACGAAACACTGCGACGCATAAACCGCGGTCATACATTCGAGTGCAGCAAAGAGGCAATAAAAAAGACTAAAGAAAGAGACATTATCACAGGCGGACATATAATAATAGGTCTGCCCGGAGAAGATCAGAATGAAAGTCTCAGACAGGCACCGATAATATCCGAAAGCGGGCTCGATATACTGAAAATACACCAGATGCAGATTATCAAAGGTACAAAACTCGCAAAAGAATACACGGAGAGTCCATTCTACCTGTATAGCGATGATGAGTATATAGAGCTGATATCCAAATACATACAGTATCTGAATAAAGATTTGATTTTGGAAAGATTCGTCAGTCAATCGCCCAAAAATATGTTACTTGCACCAAAATGGGACATGAAGAACTACGAATTTACAAATCGCCTTATAAACGTAATGAAATCTAAAGGAGCATACCAGGGAAAGTTGGTTAATGACTGGAACCGGGCTTAAAATTATAAAATGATAAACTGACACTATTACGCTTGCAACCCGGTATCCTGATTATCTGATACGATACAGGACTTTCGTGGTTCGGAAGGATTTCTGTGCGGATTTGGTGTCATTCATGAAATGCCATGTAATGACGAAAAATTTTCTGATAACACGAGGAGACATAAACCGTGAAAGCGTATTCCAGCACGTAATGACATATTCACGTTACCGTAACCGACAAGTCATCAGCATACGTCCGACAAGCATTTTCCCGGCTTTGTATCACGCCTTATATCAGCCGTTTTCAAAGAAAACTCGGACGAAAAATTACAGATTTTCTTGACTTTATTTTGACAAAATAAAATTGAAAAATAGAAATAAAGGACAGGCAAAATCAGTATTACACAGACTCTTTCCGACCGAACAATACTGTCATATACCCTGCATCATAGCCACGAATAATTAATCTTGCGTTCTGATAATGCCCATTTTAGCCTATGATTACGGCCGTATTATGGTGTGATTCGGTGCATTTTAAGCCTTGATATGGGCTTAATCGCATGCTAAAACGGTGCTTATTGTAGGATCGGGAAGCGGTGACCAGACACAAACCGTTAATAATCAACAAGTTGCGTGAACATCTCATTTTTTGCGTATTTATGTCATAAGCTGAGTCAGCCCGCAAATACGGGCTTATTTTTGAGGGTAGAGCTGAAAACTCAGGCGAAAAAGTCACGGGATACTTAAAAACTGAAAGTATCCAGAAATATTCTTTTCTACAGACGAGAAAACGTTTATTCATCGATGAAATTGCTATTTTTTATTAAAGACTATCTCACCCGGTTGCTCTCCATTAAATCTCTGAAACCGATGAAATCGGACAATTTGTATATTTGTACATACATAAAACATGAACAGCCGCACGATGAAACCGCATTTTATTTATCCATCCAATTTTTTCCGGCCATAAACATCTGATTAATGATTTCTGAGATTGAACGTCCGCCGCGCAGAGCATAAAATAAGCCGATTGCCTGACAAATATGGTTATTGCACAGGCAACCGGCTTCACATATAACTAATATCCTGTTAGAATTGCGGTACAATGGCAAGATATTCTATATCAAAATCATTAGTATTTTCCAAACAATGAGTATGTCCCTTAGGACAATAATGTATTTGACCTTCACCTACAATTTCAGTATTACCATCATAAGTGGCTTTAGCACTACCTTTAATCATAAAAATAATCTCGCAGCTATCATCGTGGCAATGCATTCCTATAGATGCTCCTGCCTTGAGTGTGTGATGCATTATTTTACAATTGCTGTCTGCATAACTACGCATTAAGAGTTCTCCTTTACCTCCCTTAAATCCTTCAAGACAACTCTTCTCAATTTTGCTAAAATCTATAATCATATCCAACAAGTTTTGGTTTATATGTATAAATTATTCTTTTGTTATGTTCACGCCTACAAATATTAGATTGTCCACGCACCGATATCAATGTCAGAAACATTTAAACAGATCGTACAGCGGACTTATGTATTGATTGTCGAAAAATATATAACTTAAACATATTCCGCATGCCAAGCCACCCTCACATGCCAGGAAATATGAACTTATTGCGGTGCTGCGTTTGCAATGTATGCTGGAATCTATATATTTATGCAGCATATAAGAACCTATGTATCCGGTAGAACATCCAAGAAACAAAGGAACGATATAGTCTGCATACGGGTATTCTCTATAAACTATAAATAAAAAAGCAGCCAGCATAAATATAAGTCCAAGAACGACAGAGATCTTTTTTGAGCTTCTTATAAAGAAATGACTGGTGATCATTACAACAATGAAACCACCAAACAACATAGCATAAAACAAAACTGTATGTTCCAGACTTATTATCATTCCTATTATAGCATAGACCGCTGCAAGTATTAAAAAATATTTTATACCATGTGAATAAAAGAATCTGTCTGCAGAAACAACACTCACATTATCATCCGGAGTCTTGAATGGGAAACGTACAAGACAGACTAGAATAATAGCAAGTATTAAACAAGAGTTGGCTATTATGTCAGTATCGACATTATTCGTAGTTGTCATGGCAACAACAGCAACAGCAGGACCGACAGACAACGAGATACGAGATATCCAAGAAGCTACGACATTAGCTTCCGTACGATTGTATGACTCACATTTATCTATCATAAGTACTCCTGTCAATGTTCTTTTGGACAAGCTGTAAAAGCATCCGAACATAAAACAAGAGATATAAAATAAAGCATTGAAAGTTGAGTCTGTTATCCTGCTTTCATAGTCGAGCATAGATATGAACAACAATATAAGCAGCATACCTATTGTCGAAAAGACATAAACCTTATTGCGTCTATAATGCTGTATCAGCCAATTGGTGAAAGGTCCTATCGCAAACAGACCTATTCCAAACATTCCGACAGCTATGCCCAATTCTTTATGCACGAGCCATGTAGAATCTATATATCTTTGCAGAAACAGAGGAATCTGCATATATACAGACGCCGTAATCAGCAGTTCGGAAATGATAAGAGCAATAAAATCCCGATGCCACAGGTGCTTATGTAAAGGTGTATTAAGCGAGTCCATCTAATTGAATCAATAACTCTCAGATGCGTTCGGGAAAGAAGATGATTTCACATCATCCACATAATTACCTACGGCCTCTGTTATTACACTATACAAATCGGCATACTGACGCAGGAATTTTGGTCTGAAGCCCTGGTTCATACCAAGCATGTCAGCATACACAAGTACCTGACCGTCTGTGCCGTTACCGGCTCCAATACCTATCGTCGCACAATGTACCTTCTTAGTTATCAGCGCGGCAAGCTCGGCCGGGACTTTTTCAAGGACAATAGCAAAGCATCCGGCCTTGTCAAGAGCTTCGGCATCAGATATAAGCTTCTCAGCTTCGGCCTGTTCTTTTGCACGCAGACCATAACCTCCAAACTTGTGCACACTTTGTGGAGTAAGGCCAAGATGTCCGCAAACAGGGATGCCGGCAGCTATTATAGCTTTAACTGTTTCAATAATCTCTATTCCGCCTTCCAGTTTTACGGCGTCTGCACCACTTTCCTTCATTATCTTTATGGCATTACGTACTCCTTCCTCACGCGATACTTGATAGCTACCAAACGGCATATCACACAGAACAAGCGCATGACTGACGGCACGAGCAACTGCCCTGGCATGATAGATCATCTGGTCCACTGTAATCGGTATTGTGTTTTCATTGCCAGCCATCACATTCGATGCAGAATCACCTATTAAGATACAATCAACTCCAGCTGAATCTATTATAGTCGCTGTTGTGTAATCATAAGCGGTGAGCATTGCTATCTTTTCTCCGTCCTGCTTCATCTTTATAAATGTGGGAGCAGTGACTTTCTTTTTTTTCGTGCTTAAATATTCTGACATAACTAAATTATTATTGGCATGCAAAATTACAATAAATAGACAAACTGACAAAACAAAAGTGTCATTATGTACGAATGAGTCTGCGATATGAATTAAATAGAAAATGACAGCATTCATTTGATTTATTATTAGTATCTTTGCAAATTGATGTGTCGTCTGACAACATACGGATATTGTAAGGCATATCCTTAATATAAAACAAAGACAAATATATCAAACAGGATATCTGTTCTACATCATAATTAAAAAATATGAAGAAAATAATAGTTGGTGTTTTTCTGATAACGTTATTATGTTCATGCCATCAAGAAAACGCACTGAAAAGAAGAAATATTGAAACAGACAGCATTGTGGCAGATTCATCGGTAAGACTGACTGATGATGCGAATTCACCGGAGTGCTCCATACATTTAAATATACAATATATCAAAACAAAAGGTGAAAACCTACTCAACACGGCTTTTCTGAAAAGCGGAATAATGTTGCCCGATTACATGGAGTATTCAAATGGTGACGGCATACGCAAATCTGTGGATTCTTTTGTTGTGAAATATATTGACGATTATATTAATTTTTACTCTAAAATATATAAAAATGACAAAGCCCATCCGGAACAATACAACAACAGATATTTATTAAGTACAAGTATAATGTCTGAGAAAAACGACATAATAACCTATGTCGCAAACTTGTCATCTTATGGCGGTGGATTGTATGAGACAAAACAGACATTAGTCAAGAATTTCAATGCTGAGACTGGAAAACAAATATTCTTGGATGACATATTCATGCATGGATATGAGAAAATGTTAAAAGAAATCATTTTAAATAAATTCTACGATAAGTACAACGTTGATGATATCGAAAGCCTGAAGAAAAAATATATATTTGCAGACGGAAATATATATATACCAGATAATTTCATTATAGAGAAAGATGGAATTACGTTTATATATTGTGAGGATGAGATAGCTCCCCACGAGGAAGGAGAAATAAGAATAAAAGTAAATAATTCAGACATAGAAGACCTGAAAAAGCCGGAAACAAAATAATTGTTATTCATTATGAATGAGATTCTCAAATACTTTCCACATATAACTGAAGAGCAGCGCTTGCAATTTGAGATGCTGAAACCATTATACAGCGAATGGAACAGTAAAATAAATGTGATATCACGCAAGGATATTGACAACATATATTTGCACCATGTCCTGCATTCTTTAGCAATAGCCAAGGATATAAGATTTAATGATGAAAGTCATATTCTTGACTTTGGAACAGGAGGTGGCTTTCCAGGTATTCCTCTTGCAATAATGTTTCCGAATTGTCATTTTAAACTAATAGACAGAACCGGTAAGAAAATTAAAGTGGTAAATGAAGTTGCCGGAGCTCTTAACTTAAAAAATGTGGAAGCAGCTCAAATACCGGGAGAAGAAGAAAAAGGGAAATACGACTTTGTTGTCAGTCGTGCGGTAATGCCACTACCCGATCTGATAAAAATCATAAAGAAAAACATATCTGCTAAGCAAAAGAATGCCATACCCAATGGGCTGATTTGTCTGAAAGGCGGGAACATTGATTCTGAAATTCATAATTACAGACACATTGTTCAACTCACTGATATCAGCAAAATATTTAATGATGATTGGTTTAAAAATAAATATGTAATATACGTACCATTATGATACAAATAGAACGCTTTATATGCAATATGTTGCAGGAAAACTGCTACGTCGTAAATGATGATACAAAAGAATGTGTCATTATAGATTGTGGCGCATTCTATGATTCTGAACGTAATGCCATAACAGAATATATAAAAACAAACAAACTGAAACCAGTGCACCTACTTACGACACATGGGCACTTTGATCATAATTTCGGTAACGACACCATTTACGAAGAATTCAAATTAAAACCGGAAGTATCACTTTTGGACAAGGAGCTTATCGAAAATATTGATCAGCAGGCCAAAGCATTATGTCAGATACATATTGACTATGATCTGCCTCTCCCAGAACATTTTCTGCAAAGAGAAGAAACAATCTGCTTTGGAAATCATAATATGAGAGTCATTGAAACTCCAGGACATTCTCCTGGCTCTGTTACATTTTATTGTGCAGACGAGAATATTGCCTTTACCGGAGACACTTTGTTCAGAAACTCTATCGGAAGGACTGATTTCTCCGGAGGAAATATGATGCAGATTATACAAAGTCTCCGTGTTCTTGCACAGCTGCCGGACGAGACTGTGATACTACCAGGACATGGAGAAAAGACAACTATCGGAGAAGAGTTGGCTCATAATCCTTATATGGAAAGATAACGACGTGAAAGAAAAAATCATATTAGGTATTGATCCAGGTACAAATATTATGGGATACGGATTGTTACGCATTAATGGCAATAAGGCTGCATTAGAGAATATGGGAGCCTGGGATATGCGTAAAATCAATGACCCATATTTACGTCTTGGCCGCATATTCGAACAAGTGACAGACGTAATATGTAAATATCTCCCCGATGAAATGGCAATTGAAGCTCCTTTTTTCGGTAAAAACGTACAATCCATGCTAAAGCTCGGACGCTCTCAAGGAGTTGCCATTGCTGCAGCAATACATCATAATGTACCGATTTACGAATATGCCCCACTAAAAATTAAAATGGCTATAACAGGTCAAGGGCAGGCATCAAAGGAACAAGTAGCCGGTATGCTGAAACGTATATTGAATATTAAAGATAGCCAAATGCCACATTTCATGGATGCGACAGATGCTTTAGGAGTGGCTTATTGTCATTTCTTACAAAGAGGTAAGATAGAATCTGATGTTCACTATAACAATTGGAAAGATTTTGTAAGAAAGAATCAAGAACGTATATGCAAAAAGTTATAGAAATAGAAGATGGAATAACTAGAAAGCCGGAATGGCGCATGAATATTCCGGCAAAGTTTGAATTACTTTCAAATGAACAACTGGCTGTTGTCGGAAACAATGCCAATGGAAAATCTATGTTCATTGATATTCTTACAGGAAGACATCCTCTCCTATCAGACAATAGTCTAAAATATGATTTCTCACCAAGTAAGAAAGAATATGCATCAGACAATATAAAGTATATAAAGTTTAAAGATTCGTATGGTACAGATACGGACCGGAACTATTATATGCAACAAAGATGGAATCAAGGAGAACTTGGGGACTCTATAATAACCGTAGGAGAAAAAATTAAGACAGAATACGGAGACATCATAGAAAAGATTAACACATCGGATAATTCCTATTATAAACAATTATTTGATTTATTCTCTCTTGAATCAATAATGGAGAAAAGAATTATCTCATTATCAAGTGGTGAACTTCGTAGATTGATTCTATTTTTGTCTATATTAAATCGTCCTCGTATTCTAATAATAGATAATCCATTTATTGGGTTGGATGCTCAAACACGTGAACTATTAAAAGATTTTCTGAACACATTATGTAATACCCAGACAATACAACTGATACTTGTTCTTAATGATGAAAAGAAAATTCCTGATTTTATAACACATGTTGTAGAAGTTTCCAATATGTCTGTTAAACAAAAACAGACAAGAGATGATTATATGGCAAAACATATAAAAACACAAGAAGATACATTAGACGAGACTAAGAGAAATGCTATTATAGATTTGCCATATAGCATGGATTCTGAATCCTATTCATATGAATATGCAATCCGTATGCACAACATATGCATTCGCTACGGGAACAATACAATATTAAACAAAATAGATTGGGCAGTAAGAAATGGAGAGCACTGGTCTATTACAGGCAGGAACGGGAGTGGCAAATCAACATTGTTAAGTATCGTCTGTGCAGACAATCCTCAAAGCTATGCATGCGATGTTGTATTATTCGATAAAAAAAGAGGTAGTGGTGAAAGCATCTGGGAAATTAAGAAACATATAGGTTATGTCTCACCAGAAATGCACCGAGCATTTAAACAAAATATCCCAGCAATAGATATCGTACATAGTGGATTCCATAATTCTATAGGTCAGAAAATAAGAATGTCAAAAGAAAGTCTGACATCATGCCACTTTTGGATGAAAGTATTCGGTATAGAATCATTGGCCGAACGGACATTCTTTAATATGTCCAGCGGAGAGCAACGTCTCGTTCTTCTGGCAAGGGCATTCGTTAATGACCCTGAATTACTTATACTGGACGAACCACTGCATGGACTAGACCACCAGAATAAAATAATGGTGAACAATATCATTGAAGCATATTGTAAACGTAAAAATAAAACCCTAATAGTTGTAACCCATTATAAAGATGAGTTACCAAAATGTATCGATAAAGAACTGAATCTTATAAAAGCATAAAGAATATATTAAATCATAGAAAATCATCTATTATGAAAAAATTATTATTATTTTTATTTGCATGTTTCATGACACTGAATGTATCATCACAGGATATATTTAATGAAGTAAAGAAACTTAAAGATAATGCTGAAGCATTGATGAATGACACAACGAAAGATCTTGAAACAAGAAAGATTGCGTGCTTTAAGAATGATGCTTTATATTATCTGATAGGAAAGGCCGCAACAGAAGATACATTTACTGAATATGAGTTGGGCGTTCAGGCTAATGCCATGATTGATTTTGTAAATTTATATATGAAACGTATGGCTGAAGTGAAGAAGAAAAAAGATAGAGAACTCATTATGATAAAATTCAAAGATGTGACCATTCAAAACTCACTATTCAATGATCCGGATAAAGAACTTGTATATGCATATGTCGATAATGATAAATACATAACACAGTTCTCATTGGATACCGACTGGACAAAAGCACTGGAGGCTGTCAGGAAATAGCATATTGGTAATAATACCAATAAGTATTTCCATAAGTCTTGCGAAGTTCATTTCTCCTTATTGTCGCATTTGGAATATCACGCTCCATATTCTGGTAATCTTGAAAATCAGCATCCATGATACTGTTTTTAAATATTACCTTTGGGGTCGTGTGTGAATGTACATATAGTGTAAGTGCCTCACGATAATGTTTAGGCAGGCTGTCATTGATGTCATAATACTTTGTTATGGTTTCAGCAAAAGAATCAAGATCTTTATCCATTAAATATCCGCAAAGTATATAATCTACAGTCCGTTTGTTGACCTTATGACAATGACACAGATATTCTATGTTATTATAAATATGTTTATTGGGAACTTTCAAATTTAAATTATTATATATGTCATTAAGCCTGCATTTTCTCACCATTACATAATCTGGCAATAATGCGGCAGAACCACCTTTCAATGGAAACTCGAACAATCTTTCGGCCAAAACATTCTGCTTTGACAATGTGTATATGGCAAGTGTTGTGATATGCGTGTCACTCTTGTCCAATTTACTTATCGTAGATAGTGCGTTATCATAATCTTTTTCATAAAGGCATTGTAATATATGTATTCGTGCATGAAACAATTTATCATTATTGCTGAAAGTACATATATATAAGAATTGTATAACTACAATCAAAAGATTAATCCATAAGTTCTTAATAAACGTATCATTTTGTACAATATCATTATTAGTCTTGATAATATTCAGAATGAGCCATGAAAACAACACATAAAGTAATACCACAATAATAGATACAATTGCTATAAAACTAAATGTAAGATTCATATCTTCAGTCTGCTGTCCTCCGGTCAGGAAAGTCAGCAATATAGATGCCGGGAAAAATGTCCATGCAGGAAACACAAGAAGTTTCCTGCATGTTTTTGCGACAATTATATTAACAGATAAAAGAAGGAGAGCTATTAAAATAGCTCCCCATAAATGATTATAGTGTGTCAGACCATTTGAATATGTATATTGCATCAGTGAAAGAAGGTCTGCCTGATAATAAAAAAGGTAACAGAAGCAGAACAATACAAAAACTATGTTGCATAATATATATATCCAAGACTTTTTAATATCCATATTAATTCTTCTTTAATACAACAGCGGAACGCGCAGGTATATATAGCTTGAGCCATTCCTTGCGCTCATTGACATATGCTTCATCATAATTTGTCAGATGTGATATTGTATCATCTGCGAAACCGTTTCCGCCGAATGCCTTTGAATCTGTGTTTAATACAACATCGTACGAGCCTGTAGGGACAAGAAAGCCATAATCAGTAAATGAACGCGTTGGATTAAAATTAAATACAAAAATCAAATCACCGCGCATATATGCCAATATCTGGTCGCCGTCATTATGCCATATCTCCGTAACAGGTGTTTTCTGTATGTTCTTTACACTCTTTATTACTTTTATCATCTCTTTATCAAAATCCCCAAGGAAGTGATAGTCCAGATCCTGATTATCCACAAGATTCCACTGTCTGCGCGCATACTTATAGCTCCAACCGTTTCCCTCACGCGGAAAATCAATCCATTCTGGATGTCCGAACTCGTTTCCCATGAAATTCAGATAACCGCCGTTTATTGTCGAAGCAGTAACAAGGCGTATCATCTTGTGTAATGCTATTCCACGGTTCACGGTTCCGGTCTCATCTCCCCTCTTAAAATGCCAATACATATCGGCATCTATCAGACGGAATATGATGGTCTTATCGCCAACCAAAGCCTGGTCGTGACTTTCACAATAACTGATTGTCTTCTCGTCGCTCCGTCTGTTAGTCAACTCCCAAAATATTGAACTTGGCTTCCAACCCTCATCAGGAAGTTCCTTTATCGTCTTTATCCAATAATCCGGTATGTTCATCGCCATACGGTAATCAAAGCCGTAGCCGCCATCGTTGAATTTTGCAGCAAGTCCCGGCATACCGCTTACTTCTTCTGCAATTGTTATGGCATTAGGATTAACCTCATGTATCAGAAGATTAGCTAAAGTAAGATAGCAGATTGCATTATCATCCTCATGACCGTTAAAATAATCTCCATATCCACAAAACGCTTCTCCCAAGCCATGACTATAATAAAGCATTGAAGTCACACCATCAAATCTGAATCCGTCAAAATGGAATTCCTCAAGCCAGAATTTGCAGTTTGACAAAAGGAAATGAAGCACTTCATCTTTTCCATAATCAAAGCAAAGACTATCCCATGCCGGATGTTCATGCCGGTCACCGGGATAAAAATACTGATTCGGATCTCCGGCAAGATTACCCAATCCCTCACATTCATTTTTTACGGCATGACTGTGTACAATATCCATAATCACAGCAATGCCATTCTGGTGGGCAGTATCTATCAGCAACTTCAGATCTTCCGGTGTTCCGAAACGGCTTGATGCCGCAAAGAAACTACTTACATGATATCCGAACGAGCCATAATACGGATGCTCCTGTATAGCCATAATCTGGATACAATTATATCCGTCCTTTATGACACGAGGCAGGACATTGTCCATAAACTCTCTGTATGTTCCAACCTTCTCAGCATCTTGAGCCATACCTATATGGCATTCGTATATTAATAAAGGAGATGTATTTGGCTTGAATTTCTTCTTTTTCCATGTGTATGGCTCTTCCGGATTCCACACTTGTGCGGAGAATATCTTTGTCTCATTATCCTGCACAACCCTCTGGCACCATGCTGGAATGCGTTCACCGTGGCCGCCGTCCCAATATACATGCATCTTATAAAGGTCTCCATGCTTTATAGCCTTCTCGCTTAGTTTCAGTTCCCACGTACCATGGTCATCTATGCGTTTTGCCTCATATCTTTCAGTTTCCTGCCAATTATTAAAATCTCCTACAAGATATAACTTTGTAGCATTGGGCGCCCACTCACGGAAAACCCATCCGCGCGAAAGCTTATGCAAACCATAATATTTGTGCCCATTTGCAAAATCCGTTAATGTTTGCTTTCCATTATTTGTCAATACAGAAAGTTTCCATAGAGCATGCTCGTGTCTTCCACGAATGGCATCTTCATAATCCTTAAGATAAGGATCATTTTTTACCAGTGCAAGATGTTTATTGGCTGCAACACCTGTCTTTTTCTTTGTTTTAGCTATCATGGTGATAAATTTAGTTTTTTATTATTCTTCGTATCTTAAACCAGACTCGTAATAACCTTGTTTTATTACATTGCCATTACGATCTTTCTCTATAAACTTTCCGTCACGTACGTCATCGACATACGATCCCTCAAAACGCATACCGTCCTTATTCTCTTCTATGGCATTGCCGTTTCTCATGCCATTCTTGTACATTCCCTTAAAACGGCTGCCGTCTGCATAATGTATTATTATCTCCCCGTCAACCTTTCCATTCTTAAAGGTTCCTTCAAAGACATCGCCATTTTTCTTTACGAGCTTTCCCTTTCCGTTTTGCATGTCGTTTTGCCATTGTCCGGTATATGAGTCACCGTTCTGCCATACATACGTACCCATTCCGTCCTTATTGCCTTCTTTGAACATTCCGGTATATTTGTCTCCATTATCATATTTGAATATACCTGTTCCGGTTCGTTCTCCCTGCACGTAATCGCCCTCATAAACATCTCCGTTCTGGAACTTGTAAATGCCCTTTCCGTTTTGGATGTCATTCAACCATTCACCTATGTAAACGTCTCCATCCGCATATTTGTTTGTTCCTTTACCCGAACGCTGATTGTTTAGCCACATGCCATCATACGTGGTACCGTCGCCCCAATCAAAAAAGCCTTTTCCGTTTTTCTGGTCGTCTTTCCACTCACCTTCATAATAAGCCCCACTCGCAAAGGTGTATTTACCTTTACCCTGACGCATATCTTTCTGCCAGTTCCCTTCATATTTGTCTCCGTTGTAATAGTACATCACACCGTATCCCTGCTGATAATCACGGAACCATAATCCCACATATTTATTATTATTCATGAAATAATAAGTTCCATATCCATGTTGCTGATCCTGGAACCACTCTCCGTCATATTTTTCTCCGTCAGAGAACGAATATATTCCTTTTCCCTGACGTTTTCCCTTTACATATTCGCCTTCATATGTATCTCCATTTTTAAATGTGGTTATACCTTTGCCATTAGGCTTACCTGATTGCATTTCTCCTTTATACAACCCGTTGTCACGAGTAACACAAGTACCCAATGTTATTTTCTGACTAAAAACTGTTAGCGGTATAAACAATAAATATATGGATAATAAACGAGCCTTCACTTTCCTGTTTTTTTAATTAAAATGTTTATGCCAAAAGTATGAAAATTACGCGATATCTCAAAAATAATTTAGTTTTTTTTGAAAAATTATGCGTCAATAAAAATTAAGTCGGGACTGGTTTCGATGGAAAGACTGTGGTTTCGATAGAGAATCAGTGGTGTTTTCTTCCGCTGAAATTAAATCCGAATCGGTCACCGGACCACAAATATTTATTTTAACGTGAGTTCGATGAATTCAAAACAAAGCGAGTTGTGTGTCAAGAGTTCTC
>ENA-OOXM01000825-OOXM01000825.1-human-gut-metagenome-genome-assembly--contig:-NODE-825-length-26272-cov-9.696342_pt1 | contig 26272 bp, 23 predicted proteins | sample MGYA00241589_ERZ501347 | MGnify/ENA primary metagenome ERZ501347 (study PRJEB25962, sample SAMEA2042832) | human gut metagenome | biome: human gut; feature: human-associated habitat; material: faeces...
GGATAGCGGAGAAATTCCAATCGAACTCGGAGATAGCTGGTTCTCCTCGAAATAGCTTTAGGGCTAGCCTTGTTTAGTAGCATGTGGAGGTAAAGCACTGAATATGTGAGGGTTCTTACCAGAATACCGATCATTATCAAACTCTGAATGCCATGTGTGTAAGAACAGGAGTCAGACAGTGACAGCTAAGTGCCATTGTCAAAAGGGAAAGAGCCCAGACCAACAGCTAAGGTCCCAAAATTGTAGTTAAGTGGAAAAGGATGTGGGAATTCATAGACAACCAGGATGTTGGCTCAGAAGCAGCCATTCATTTAAAGAGTGCGTAAAAGCTCACTGGTCGAAGTAGGCCTGCGCCGAAAATTACCGGGGCTAAACTACATACCGAAGCTTTGGATTTGGTACGTAAAGTATTAAGTGGTAGAGGAGCGTTGTATAAAGATTGAAGCTATACTGAAAAGAGTAGTGGACGATATACAAGAGAGAATGCCGGAATAAGTAGCGAGAGCACAGTGAGAATCTGTGCCGCCGAAAACCTAAGGTTTCCTGGGGAAGGTTCGTCCGCCCAGGGTAAGTCGGGACCTAAGACGAGGCTAAAGCAGCGTAGTCGATGGAAAGCAGGTAAAAGATTCCTGCACTACCGAAATGCGATATACAATATATCATGACGCATCAGAAGAGTCTAAGCGAGCAAATGGAAAAGTTCGTACCGCAAGGTGGAGTGAAAAATAGTAACGAAGTAGATAAATCAGGTGACAAGAAAAGTGATATAGGAGCATAGAGGTACTCGTACCGTAAACCGACACAGGTAGGAAGAAAGAGAATTTTCAGGCGAACGAGAGAATCATTGTTAAGGAACTCGGCAAATTAACCCCGTAACTTAGGGATAAGGGGAGCCAATAGCGATATTGGTCGCAGAGAAATGGTCCAAGCAACTGTTTAGCAAAAACACAGGTTTCTGCCAAATCGAAAGATGAAGTATAGGAGCTGACGCCTGCCCAGTGCTGGAAGGTCAAGGGGAAGAGTAAACGTTTCGATGTGAAGCTCTGAACTTAAGCCCCAGTGAACGGCGGCCGTAACTATAACGGTCCTAAGGTAGCGAAATTCCTTGTCAGGTAAGTTCTGACCCGCACGAAAGGCGTAATGATTTGGGCACTGTCTCGACAATGAACTCGGCGAAATTGTAGTACTAGTGAAGATGCTAGTTACCTGTGATAAGACAGAAAGACCCCATGGAGCTTTACTGTAGCTTGATATTGAGACTAGGTAAGAGATGTACAGAATAGATGGGAGACTATGAGATAAGGACGCCAGTTCTTAAGGAGTCACCTTTGGGATACCATCCTTCTTTTACTTGGAATCTAACTAGTTGCCATGAACTGGTAATAGGACAGTGTCAGGTGGGCAGTTTGACTGGGGCGGTCGCCTCCTAAAGAGTAACGGAGGCGTTCAAAGGTCAGCTTAACACGGTCAGAAATCGTGTGATGACGTGCAAAGGCGTAAGCTGGCTTGACTGCAAGACTGACAGGTCGAGCAGACGCGAAAGCGGGACTTAGTGACCCGATGGTTGTGAGTGGAAATGCCAGAGCTCAACGGATAAAAGTTACCCTGGGGATAACAGGCTTATCTCCCCCGAGAGTCCATATCGACGGGGAGGTTTGGCACCTCGATGTCGGCTCATCGCATCCTGGAGCGGTAGTACGTTCCAAGGGTTGGGCTGTTCGCCCATTAAAGCGGTACGCGAGCTGGGTTCAGAACGTCGTGAGACAGTTCGGTCCTTATCTATCACAGGCGTAAGATATTTGAGAGGAGTTGCCCCTAGTACGAGAGGACCGGGGTGAAGGAACCGATGGTGCACCAGTTGTATCACCAGATGCATAGCTGGGTAGCCAAGTTCCGATGGGATAAACGCTGAAAGCATATAAGTGTGAAGCCCACCTCAAGATTAGATATCTCATGGCGAAAGTCAGTAAGACCCCAAGAAGACTACTTGGTTGATAGGCTGGAAGTGTAAGTGTAGTAATATATTAAGCGGACCAGTACTAATAGGTCGAGGGCTTGACCAAGAAAAGAAGGAAGGATTTTCTAGCTGAGGGAGTTTGAGAAGACTTTTACATTATGTATTTTTGAGTGTGCTAAGGTACACTACAAAGATATTGGCAACGATGAAATAGGGGGTACACCTGTTCCCATACCGAACACAGAAGTTAAGCCCTATGATGCAGAAGATACTTTAGGTGAGAATCTAGGGGAAAATATGGGGTTGCCAATTTTTTTATATAATCCCACTTAGCTCAGTCGGTAGAGCATGCGGCTGTTAACCGCAGGGTCGTAGGTTCGAGCCCTACAGTGGGAGCCATATCAAGGGAGGTAATACCTCTCTTTTTTTATACGAGTCCAACTTCTCTTGTTGGGCTTGTTTCATATTATATTGGTGAAAATGGAATTGAATTTTGGTATGCTAGAGAATTACAAAAGATATTAGAATATAAACAATGGAGTAGATTTGAAAGTGTAATTGAAAAAGCAAAGGTAGCTTGTGAAAATAGTAGTAATATAAGTAGCATTGAAGATTTTGCCGACGTTGGCAAGTTGTCGAAACGTGCGAATAATGCTGAAGTTGAAATTAGAGATTATAAATTAACACGTTATGAATGCTATTTAATAGCTCAAAATGTATTTTATATTTAAGAAAATAATTAATTTTAGCCGAAAAAAGAGATATAATAAAACTCTTTATTAGAGTATTACTATATCTCATCTTTATACATATAAATATATATTATTTTTTTAGATAGATTGTTTTACTTGGATATGCAAGTTCCACTCTTTGTTTATTTAAAATATCCATAATTTTGAAATTAATATTTTCAGATGTTGCAAGGTAATCAGCAAGATTAAGTGCATCAGTATATACATATACAAGTAAATTATATCCATTTTCAGTAACCTTATCAAATCTAACCATTATATTATCATTTAAAATTCTTGGATGTTCTTCTAACATTTTTATTATTTCATTTTCTATATCGCACACTTTTTTTAATGGTGTTGAAAGTTCAAGTTCAAAATTTTCCTTGTACCTTCTTTTTTTCATTTTACTCCAGTTTATTAGAGCATCATTTGTAATAGTGGAATTTGGAATTGTTACAATTGAATTTTCAAAAGTTCTGATTCTTGTACTTCTAAATGTTATATCTTCAACAGTTCCCTCAAATTTTGTCGTTTCAATCCAATCACCAATTTTAAAAGGTTTATCCCATAAAATAACAATTCCTCCAAATATATTTTTTGCAGCGTCTTGTGCTGCAAGTGCTACTACAACTCCACTAAGTCCAAGTCCTGCAAGCAAACCATTTAAATCGTATCCAAGTTCACTAACAATGATAAATGCTGTTATTATATATATCAAACCTCTAAGAATTTTTACTATAAAATTTACAAATGTTTCATCTTTTCTTCCACTAAGTTTAAAATTTATTTGTTTAAACAAAGGTGATTTTGGTGTAATACAATTTGCTAAACCAATTGATATTGTTATAATAACTAAAATTCTAAATACTTTTGTTATTAGAGCAGTTATATCTTGAGGTAAATTTAAAAATCTAAGTCCAAGATATGCACCAAGAAGTGGGAAAAAAATATTTAAAGTACGGTATAAGGCATTTTGTTTTAACTTACTTTTATTTTTTTCTTTAATTTTAAATAGTTTAGATACAACATATGACAGAGTACCACTAAAAAGTTTAAAAAGAAGAAATATAAGTATTGCTATTAGAATATCTATTATGGTGTTCATATTTATATTTTTAAACCATTCTATAATTTCATTAATTTTATCCATTGTAACCTCCTATATTTAGATTTCAACTCCATTGAAAAAAGATATAAACTGATCTTTTGTAAGTTTTCCTTTATGAAAATTAATTATTTTTCCATCCTTGTCTAACAGATATGAACTTGGAATACCTTTAGAGCCAGGATCAATATTTTCTCTAATTGTTTTTTCAGGGTCTAATATGACAAACCAATTATATCCATTTTCCTCTAAATAATTTTTAACCTCATCTTTATTATCGTCATGAGATACTACAATAATTGATTTATACGGATTATTTTTTATATATTCATTTAAATCGTTAGATTCTTCAACACAGTAATGGCACCAAGTTGCCCAAAATATAATTAAAGTATTATCTTTATCGTTTAGATTGTTATATAGATTTTTGTCTTCAGTTATAACATAGCTCTTTCTTGATTTTGCAATTGACATATTTGAGTTTTGTTTTATAATATCAGTTTTAAAATATATAAATAGAAAAGCTGCTAATAATACTAGTATAAAAAAAATAATACATATTAATATAATAAATTTTTTTTTCATGTTTTTTTCACCAACTTTATTAAACATCTTAATTATATATCATAATAAAATAAAAGACAATAATATTTTATTTATATTGAAAAAAAAGTCATAATATTATATAATAGATAGTATATAAGATAATACTAGGAGGTAGAATATGCTAAAGTTATATAATACATTAACAAGAAAAAAGGAAGAATTTGTTCCTTTAAAAAAAGGAACAGTAAAAATGTATTCATGTGGACCTACTGTATACAATTATGCACATATTGGAAATATGAGAGCATATATTTTTATGGACACATTAAGAAAAGTATTAAAGTACAATGGGTATAAAGTTAAGCATGTAATGAATATAACTGATGTTGGTCATTTAGTATCTGATGCAGATGAGGGAGAAGATAAAATGGCTAAAACAGCTAGAATTGAAAATAGATCTGTTTATGAAATAGCAAAAGAGTATACTGATGCTTTTATGAAAGATATAAAGGCTTTAAATATTGATACACCAGAACATATTGCAAAAGCAACAGAACATATTCGTGAGATGGAAATCTACGTAAATGATATAGTAAAAAATGGGTATGCATATGAAACATCAAAGGGTGTTTACTTTGATACTTCTAAGCTTCCAAATTATGGAAAAATGTTATCAAATAATAACATTGATGATTTAAAAGCAGGAGCAAGAGTTGAAGTTGATACAGAAAAAAGAAATCCTCAAGACTTTGCACTTTGGATAAAGGCTCCAAAAGAACATATTATGAAGTGGAATAGTAAGTGGGGGCTATGCTATCCAGGTTGGCACATTGAATGTAGTGCTATGTCAAGGAAATATTTAGGAGATAAATTTGATATTCATACAGGTGGAGTTGATCATATTCCAATACATCATGAAAATGAAATAGCACAATCAATAGGGGCTACTGGTCATAATCTTGCAAATTATTGGATGCATGTGGAATTTCTTCTAATTGATGGTGGAAAAATGTCTAAGAGTTTGGGAAATGTGTATACTCTTAATGATTTAAAAGCTAAAGGAATAGATGCCTTAAGTTATAGATATTTTACATATTCTTCCCATTACAGAAATAAATTAAACTTTACTTGGGACGCTATAAAATCTGCTAAGAATTCCTTAAATAAACTTAGAGATATGATAGCTTTACACAAAGGTGTAAATAAAAAAATAGATAAAAATATTATATCAAAATATGAGGAACAATTCTTAGATGCAATAAATGATGATATGAATATGCCTGTTGCAATTTCAATAGTATGGGAAATTGCAAAGGAAAAAGAAAAATCTAATGATTTTTATGAATTAATAAAAAAATTCGATAGTGTATTATCTCTTGATTTAGATAAAAATGATAAAGAGAATATTAATATTCCAGAAGATATTAAATTAATATTAAATGAAAGAAAAGATGCAAGGAAAAATAAAAATTTTGCAAAATCTGACGAACTTCGTGATAAGCTAAAAGATTTAGGATATATTGTAAAAGATACGAAAGATGGTCAAATAATAGAGAAAGTGTAGGGATAAAAATGCCAATTTTAGATTTAAATAACAAAGAGGAGTTAAAGAGGTATAATGAACATATAAAAAGTTGTAAATATACTAAACTTACTCAAGTAATTGAGTGGTCAAAAGTTAAAGAAAATTGGAAAAGTGAAATTGTATATTTAGAAGAAAATGGCAAAATAACAGCTTCTATGTTGCTTTTAATCCAAAGTATGAGAGTAGCAGGATATAATATAATGTACGCACCTCGTGGTCCTGTATGTGATGTTAATGATATAGATACAGTAAAAAAATTAATTAATGAAGCTACACCTCTTGTAAAAAAGTATAAAGCTGCTATGTTAAAATTTGATCCTCAAGTAGAATATTCTGATAAATTAAACAAATTATATATTTCTAATGGCTTTAAAACATCTGGAATTAATCCAGATCATGACGAATTAATACAACCAGTTCATGAAGCAGTACTTAATGTTAAGAACAAATCATATGATGAACTTATGAAAAATTTTGCTGAAAAAACTAGATATAATATACGTTTATCTGCAAGAAAAGGTGTTACCGTAAGACATTCTCACACAGAAGAGGATTTAAAAGTTTTCTATCATTTATATGAAATTACTACAAAAAGAGATAAAATTGGAAAAAGAGCATATGAATATTTTAAAAATATGCTTGATGCATATGATGAAAACCATTTAAGAGTATATATTGCAAGTGCACAAGGAGAAGATTTGTCGGCTGCTATTGCTATTACATATGGAGAGGAAATGTTCTATTTATATGGAGCAAGTAGTAATGAAAAAAGAAATCTTATGCCAAATTATGCAATGCAATCTGAAATGATAAAATGGGCAATTGAAAAAGGTTGTAGTTTATATAATTTTGGTGGAATACTTCATTTAGAAAAAAATAATGGATTATATAAATTTAAAGTTGGATTTTGTAAAGAAAGTGGAATTACAAATTACATAGGTGAAATTGATAAGGTATATAACAAAACTATGTATTTTGCATATAGAAACATACTTCCAATTTTAAAGAAAATAAGAAGAGGCATTAGAAAAATATTAAAAAGAGCATAATTTAAAAATGAATATATATATAGCAATACTCATATACTAACAATATAGGAGTATTGTTTTATGGAAAATGGAAATAAGTATGAAGCAAATAGAAAAGAAATAAATATAAAAGAAGAAAAAATGAAAGATATTAAATTACAAAAGATGCTATATATTGCAGGATTTTTTGTAATCTCAGCTATAGGTACACTTCTTCATTTTGCATATAATTTTTGCGGAGAAAATATTTTTATTGCACCATTTAGTGCTGTAAATGAAAGTGTTTGGGAACATTTAAAAATAGCAGTTATGCCAATGTTTATTTGGACATTTATAGAGTTTATAACACTAAAATTTAGAAGAGAAAATTTATGGTCTTCACTTCTTGTAAAATTAATTACAACTATGTTTGTTATAACCTTTTCATTTTATGCTTATACTTTTGTTATAGGTACTCATATTTTATGGATAGATATATTAATTTTTTATGTTGCAATTTTAATTGCTCAGATTTTAGGATATAAAGAGGTTACAAGTAAAAATATTAATATAAAATATGAAGAAATATCCAAATATTTAGTTATAGCAATATTTATTATGTTTGTCGTTTTTACATTTTTTCCACCAAGAATAGATATTTTTAAAGATGAGGTAACAAGCACTTATGGAGTGTTTGAATTTAAATAGAAAAGGGGTTATTTTATGGCAAAACAAGTATGGAAACCAGCAGTAATTTTAAATCCGGTTCCAGTAGTTTTAGTTACATCTTCAGATGGTACAAAAGATAATGTTTTTACTGTTGCATGGACTGGTACAATATGTTCTGATCCAGCAATGACATATATATCAGTAAGAAAAGAAAGATTTTCATATGATATTATAAAAGAATCAGGAGAATTTTGTATTAATCTTGTACCTGAGGAACTTGCATATGCTACAGACTATTGTGGAGTGAAATCAGGTAGAAAAGAAGATAAATTTAAATCAATGAATTTAACTAAAGAAAAAGCTAGTGTTATACATGCACCATTAATTAAAGAAAGTCCTGTGAATATAGAGTGTAAAGTTACAGAAATAAAAGAACTTGGATCACATGATATGTTTTTAGCAAAAGTAGTTTCTGTCAATGTTGATGACAAATACATAGATGAAAAAGGCAAATTTGATCTTTCAAAATGCAATTTAATTACATATTCTCACGGTGAGTACTTTAAATTAGGAGAAAAAATAGGAAAGTTTGGATTTTCAGTAAAAAAAGCTTGACAAGACATAAAAAATTATGTATAATATAGACACTTAATAAACGGTATTTTATAGAATAATTTCTTTTTTGATTTAACTCATACTTTTTAGTATGATTAAATATATACTGGCTGTGATAAATAATAACGTCCTTTCTAGAAATATTTTATAGATTTTATGGGGTTCTTTTAAATATTTTTCAGTTGTATAAGCCATTCAACAAATTTTTATCTATCACAGCTATATATGGAATATCTAAGGTTAACGTCTTTGACATTCCTGAAGTCTATTTTTTTCCTTTCAAAAAATAGGGAAAATGCAATCATTAATTTTGATTGCATTTTTTCTTTGTATAATAAAATTGTTATTTACAAAATATAAAAATAGGTGATCCTATGAAAATAAAAAAAATAGAAGTTGAAGTATTAGATATAATATATGAAAATTTACTTATGATAAGAGAAACAATAGTAAGAGTTATTAAAATTCAAGATATTGATAAAGAGTTAAATATTTGCCTAAAAGATATTTTAAACTTATATCAAAGACTAATATACTCGGTTATTGGAATGATAAAAAATAGAAATAGGAATAAAGAGGAAAAGAATATTAGTTTAGCAAATAAAATAGCAACATACATGAGTGTTAAAATAAATTTAAAAAAATGTGATAATATAAATCAAGTATTAAATATTGTTAAGCAAGATATTTTAATTAGAAATGAAGAAATTAATAATGCTATAAAAGGGTATACTAAAATTAGCAAAACAATAATTAACCTTTGTAATAGAATTGATAGTGTAAATAAAAAATGTATCGAAACTATGGAAAGAGGAGTGTGTATAAAAAAGGAATATCATTGATAGTATTAATTGTAACAATAATTAAAAATAATTCAAGAAATCTAAATGTATTAAATTATATGGTTCAAGAAATTTTGAAAGTTTAACTATATGTAGATTTTTAGTGATGAAAAAATAAATATGTAAACTAAAAAATATCCAGAAATATGTAAAATTAATGTATAAAAGTATTGCAATTGGTATAAAATTGTAGTATAATATAGTTACTGTATGATAAGTGAGAGGGTGAATAGTCCTCTCACTTAAGTTTAAGTAGGAGAAAAATATGAAATTAGATAATATTGAAAAAATAATAATCCCTAAAATTGAGGAAGAGGGATTTGAAATTGAGTATGTTGAGTTTGTAAAAGAAGGAGATAATAACATACTTAGGGTTGTTATTGATAATCCAAATGGAAATGTTGCAATTGATGATTGTGAAAAAATAAGTAGAAAAATTGAAGATGACATAGATAAAAATATTGATAAAGAATATGTTTTAGAGGTTTCATCTGCTGGCCTTGAGAGACAACTTAAGAATATAAAATTATTTGAAAAATATATTGGCAGTGAAGTATATGTTAAATTATACAAAAAACTTGATGATAAAAAGGAAATAACAGGAATTTTAAAAAGTGTAAATGATAATAATATAGTTATTGAATCTTTGGAAAAAGAGTATATTTTTAATATAAAAGATATTGCTGTAGCACATACTATTTATGATTTTGATAATGCTTTTAAAAATAAAGATAATGTTAATATAAATAAATTAAAGAAATTTTAATTAGGGGGAATTAAAAAATGAAAAGTGATAAAATAAGTTCAAAAGAGTTATTTAATGCAATTGATGAAATCTATGAGGAAAAGGGTATAACAAGGGAGTATTTAATTGAATCATTAAAAATGGCTTTAGAGGCTGCGTATAAAAAGAATTATGAAACTACAGAAGATATAATTGTTGATGTAAATGAACAAAATATAAAAGTGTATGCAGTAAAAACAGTAGTTGAAAAAGTTGAAGATAAAAATAAAGAAATATCTTTACCAGAAGCTTTGCAAATCTCTAAAAGAGCAAAAATTGGAAGTGTTGTAAATGTAGAAGTGACACCTAAAAACTTTGGTAGAATTGCTGCTGTTGCTGGAAAACAAATTATAGTTCAACGTTTAAGAGAAGCAGAACGTAATCTTGTATATACTCAGTATGCAGATAAGGAAGGTCAAATAGTAGTAGGTGTTGTTCAAAAAAATGATAAATTTGGTACTATTGTTGATCTTGGTAGAGTTGAAGCTTTAATTCCAGTAAAAGAACAAGTTAAAACAGAAGAATTAAAACCACATCAAAGAATAAGAGCTTATGTTGTGAGTGTAACTGAATCTGGAAAATTTGGACCTCAAATTGTTTTATCAAGAAAAGACCCAAATTTTGTAAAAAAATTATTTGAACTTGAAGTGCCTGAAATTATAGATGGTATTGTAGAAATAAAAGCTGTAGCTAGAGAAGCTGGAAGTAGAACAAAGGTTGCTGTATATTCAAATGATGAAAATATTGATCCAGTTGGAAGCTTAGTTGGTAAAAAAGGTGTTAGAATACAACCAATAATTGATGAACTAGGTGGAGAAAGAATAGATGTAATTCCATATAGTGATGATATACCAAGTTATATTATAAATGCATTATCACCAGCACCAATACTTGCAATAGATATTAATGATGAAGAAAAAATGGCTACTGTTGTTGTACCAGATGAAGCTTTATCTTATGCAATAGGTGCAAATGGTCAGAATGTAAGACTTGCAGCAATTCTTACAGGATGGAAGATTGATATAAAAACAGAAACACAAATAAAAGAAGTTGTTGTTGAATAATAGGAGAGATAAAAATGGATCCCATACGAAGTTGTATAGTATGTAGGAAGAAAAAAAATAAAAATGAATTATTTAGAATAGTAAGCAAAAACGGAAAAGCTATATATGATAAAAGTGGAAAAATAAACTCAAGAGGAATATATATGTGTAAGTCTCAAGAGTGTATAGATAAATGTAAGAGTTATATAACTAAAGAAAAATTTAATACTAAATTACATTTAGATGATGAAAGTATGAAAAACGTATTATTAGAATTAGAAAATGAATTGGGGGAATAGTTTTGGGAAAAATGAAAGTATATGAACTTGCAAAAGAAATGGGTATAACAAATGCAGAGCTTATAAAAAGATTAAGTAATATGGGTGTAGAAGTAAAATCTCATTTATCAGTTATAGAAGATGATGTTGTAGGAAAGATAAAAAAAGGTGTGAGTAAAACAGTGGAAAAGAAACCAGTTGCAGAAAAAAGTCAAATGCATATAATTCGTAGAAATGTTAAAGTAATAAATACAGATGGAGAAAAAAAAGAAGTTGAACAGATAACAACTGATATTTCTGGTTCTATTAAAAAGTCTCATCATACTGTAGATAATTCTAACAAAATTAGACAGGATAAAAGAGACTTTAACAAGAACTCATCATATGCAAATAGACAAAACAGAATGAATAAACCAAGATTTGGAAACAGACCTACAAATGTTGTTATAACTAGAAATGGAAAACCTATAGAAAAGGTTACAAATCAAGATACTAAAAAAGAAGATTCAAAAAATAATAATTTAAATACAAACGTAACTACATCATCAGAAAATAATAATGAGAAAAAAGCCTTTGTTAATACCCAAAATAGTAGAGAAAGAAATGATAATTTTAAAAATAATAATAATTCTTATCGTACAAATAATAGACAAAACTATTCGGATAAAAAGCCATTTAATAATCAAGATAGAAGAAATGGTAATAATTCTAGTTTTAATAAAACTGATAGACCTTTTAGAAATAATAATGGTGGATATAATAATAGAAATAATAATTTTAGAAATCCACAAAGTAACACTGCATATCAGGTTAATAAGTTTATAAAACAATCTGCACCAGTTGAGCAGAAAGAAACTAGAGAATATGAAAATAATATAATTGATAAAAGAAAATATAATGACAAAAATTCTACTGATAATAAAAAAGATAAATTAGATAAAAATAAACTAAGAGAAAAAAATACAAGAATTTCAACATCTAAATTAAAAGGTCTTGAAGTTGATTCAGGTTCATTAATGGATTTATATGAAAGAGATAGTGACTTATCAAGAAATAAAGGAAATAAAAAGAAAAAGCAACAAAAACCTGTATTAAATCAAACTAAAATAATTCCAATGACTGAAGTTAAGTTGCCTGAAATAATGACAGTAAAAGAATTTGCTGAAAGTATAAAAAAACAAGCATCTGAGGTTATAAAAAAATTATTTAGTCTTGGCATAATGGCAACCGTAAATCAAGAGATAGATTTCGATACAGCATATTTAGTAGCTGGAGAATTTGGAATTACAGCAGAAAAAGAAGTTAAGGTTACAGAAGAGGATATATTATTTGACGAATCTGAAGATGATGAAAAAGATCTAGAAGTAAGGCCTCCAATTGTTGTTGTAATGGGACACGTAGATCATGGTAAAACATCACTTTTAGATAAAATAAGAAGTTCAAATGTTGTAAACAAAGAAGCAGGTGGAATTACACAACATATCGGTGCATATAAGGTAAAATGTAAAGATAGAGAAATTTGTTTCTTAGATACACCAGGACATGAAGCTTTTACAGCAATGAGAGCAAGAGGTGCACAAGTTACAGATATAGCTATAATTGTAGTAGCTGCAGATGATGGAATAAAACCACAAACAATAGAAGCTATTGACCATGCTAAAGCTGCAGGCGTATCTATAATTGTTGCAATAAATAAAATTGATAAACCAAATGCAAATGTAGAACGTGTAAAACAAGAATTATTAGAAGTTGGACTTGTAGCAGAAGAATGGGGTGGAGACACAATCTGTGTTCCAATATCTGCTATGACAGGTGAAGGTATAGATACATTGCTTGAAATGATTTTATTAGTTGCTGATGTAAAGGATTTAAAAGCAAATCCAAATAAACAATCAAAAGGAACTGTTCTTGAGGCAAGACTTGATAAGAATTCAGGTACAATTGTTTCAATGTTAGTACAAAGAGGTACACTTAATGTTGGAGATACAATTGTTGTAGGTGATGTTATTGGTAGAATACGTGCAATGAAGGATGATAAGGGTAAAAAAGTAAAGGCTGCTGGACCATCTACACCAGTTGAGGTACTTGGCTTATCTCACGTTCCAATGACAGGTGATATATTCTATGAAGTTGAAAATGAAAAAGTTGCCAAACAACTAGTAAATAGAAAAATTGCTGAAAGACGTAGAAACTTAATTAAACAAGGACATAAAGTAACTTTAGGAGATCTATTTAACCAAATTAAAGAAGGAAAAATTAAAGAGCTTAATGTTATAATAAAAGCAGATGTTGAAGGATCTGTTGAAGCTTTAAAAGAATCTCTTGAAAAACTTTCAAATGAAGAAGTAAGAGTAAGAGTATTACATGCATCTACCGGTGCGATAAAAGAAAGTGATATAACTCTTGCATCAGTATCAAATGCAATCATTATTGGATTTAATGTAAGACCTGATTCAATGATAGAACAACTTGCTAAGAAGGAAGAAGTTGACTTAAGATTATATAGAGTAATCTATGACGCAATTGATGATGTTGAAACAGCTATGAAGGGAATGCTTACTCCAAAATATAGAGAAGAAGTTCTTGGAAAATGTGAAATCAGACGTGTGTTTAAACTTACAAATGTTGGAGTTGTTGCAGGTTGCTATGTAAAAGATGGTAAAGTTGTAAGAGGAACAATGGTAAGACTTGTAAGAGATTCAATTGTACTTCATGAAGCAAAAATTGATTCACTAAAACGTGAAAAGGATGACGTAAAAGAAGTTCAAGCAGGATATGAATGTGGTATAAAACTTGAAAATTATAGTGATATTAAAGAAGGAGATATTTTAGAATGTTTCCAATTAATTGAAGAAAAGAGAGGATAGTTAATGCAAAGACATGAAAGATTAGAACAAGATATTAAAGTAGCTTTATCTTCAATAATAACGTATGAAGTAAAAGAGCCTGAGGTATCTGGTATGATTTCTGTTACTGATGTTAAAGTAACTCCAGATCAAAAATATGCAACTGTATATGTTAGCATATATGGAAAAAAGAATAAAGAAAAAGTACTAGATGCCCTTAAAAAGGCTAAAGGATTTATTAAAAATTCACTTGCTAAAAAGGTTAAAATGAGAAATATTCCAGATTTAATATTTAAACTTGATAACTCAATGGAATATGGTGAATATATGGATAAAGTTATTGATGAAGTTATAAAGAAAGATAATGAAAAAAACATATAGTTAAGGATGTGATTAAATGGAGTTTGAACAAGCAAAGGAAATTATAAATAAATCAAAGAGCATATATATTGTAGCACATGTAAATCCAGATGGTGATGCCATTGGTTCAACATATGGAATGTATTTTGCAATGAAAAAATTAAATAAGGATGTTCATGTAATAATGCCTGAATATTCAGATGTGTTTAAATTTTTACCGGATATAACAAAAATATGCGAGAAAGATATATATGTTGAAAATTATGATTTACTTATTGCACTTGATGCAAGTGATAAAACACGCTTAGCACTTTCTGATGAAGCATTTTCAAGAGCTAAAAATGTAATAATGTTTGATCATCATCAAGTATCTCATCCTTATGGTGATGTAAGATATATAAACGATAATATGTCATCAGCATCTGAAGTTGTATATAATTTTCTTAAATATTTAGGAATTAAATTTGACCCAGAAATGGCTACATATATATATACAGGTATAATGACAGATACTGGAAGCTTTAATTATTCAAATACATCAAGCGATACTCATATAGCAGCAGCAGAACTTATTAAGGCAGGAGCTGACCATGTTACTGTATGTAAGAAATTAAATGACACTATTAAAGAGGCTAAATTAAAATTAATTGCAAAAACTATAGAAAATATGGAAGTTTACAATGAAGGTAAAGTTAGATATAGTTTAGTTGATTATGACACAATAAATTCACTTGGTCTTGATGAAGAAGATGCAGAAGGAATGACAAATTATCTTAGAATGGTTGAAGGAACTGAAGTTGGTATATATATTAGAGGAAAGAAGAATGGAACATATAAAGTGAGTATGCGTTCTATAGGAAATGTGGATATATCAAAAATTGCAATAGCAAATGGAGGCGGAGGTCATCCAAGAGCTGCTGGATTTACAATATATGAAGATTTAGATGGAATAAAAAATAAAGTTTTAAAAGCTGTAGAGGTGATGTTAGTTGATGGTGCCACAAATTAAAAATGGTATACTAAATATAGATAAACCACAAGGAATTACATCACATGATGTAGTAGATATTGTTAGAAAAATATTTCCAGGTATAAAAGTTGGCCATACTGGGACGTTAGACCCTATTGCAACAGGTGTACTTCCAATATGTATTGGTAAAGCAACGAAACTCTCTGATGAACTTTTATCTGAAAATAAAGTATATAAAGTAAAAATGTTACTTGGAGTTGAAACTGATACTTATGATATAACAGGAAAGATAGTTTTTGCAAATACGTTAAATGAAGATGAAATATATATAAAGGAAAGAATAAAAAGGTTCATTGGAAAAAGTTCTCAAATACCACCAATTTATAGTGCTATTAAGATTAAAGGTAAAAAAGCATATGAATATGCAAGGAATGGAGAAAATGTTTCTCTAAAGCCTAGAGAAATTGAAATATTTAATATAGATGATATAGATGTAAATTTAAGGAAAAGACAAGTAAGTTTTGTTGTATCTTGTACAAAGGGAACATATATACGAAGTTTAGTACATGATATTGGTATAAAACTAGGTTGTGGCGCAACAATGATTGAACTAAAAAGATTAAAAACAGGAGATTTTGATATAAACGACAGTATAGATTTATATGAATTCTTAAATTTAGAATATCTAGATATGTTAGATAAAATAGTTTCAATTGAAGAATTATATAAAGATTCGAAAAAGATTAATCTAAAGGATAAAGATTACAATAAATTTTTAAATGGAATAGCTATAAAGACTGATGTACCAAATGGAATAGTAAGGGTATATGAGAATTTAAGGTACAAAGGTCTTGGCAAAGTAAATGACAATTTATTAAAGAGATTCATTATAGAGTAAATTAAAATTTGATATATTATGATTAGTATAATATATATGAGAGGTTATGTATGAAAAAACAAAGTACTATTGATTTATTTAATAAATATATGAAAAAGGGTAAGCTAGATAAATTTAATAATTATTTGATAGAAAATAATTTAAGGGACAAGTTTATAGAAGATGCTACCTGGTATAGCCCTTATCATTATAAAGATAATACTGATAAATTAGAAGAAAGTTTAAACAATTATACTTTAATGCTGTTAAAGGATGATGCATGCCAAAAGTACGGTAATCTTGGTGATAAGTTCTGTGAATATATATATAGTCAAGAAAGTGAAGGCCTAAAAAGATCAAATATGTTTTTATTAGATAGAATTTTAAAAAGTAGTAATTATACAAATTTAGATAATGTATCACAAATCTTTGATATGGCATGTGATGAAAACAATGTAATTGGTACACATATAACTGGTTCACAAATTGGTGATATAATTTCAGATGAAGGAATAGCATTAACAGGTCACAAGTTTGTTGCTACTGATTCATTAACTAATAATAACTCAAAAAATAACGTTAAAGGTACCTTAGAAAAAAATATTACATTTTTTAAAAACCAACCTTTTGAACTTTTGTGGAATTTAACTAGCGGTAGAAAGTATAATAATTACACCAGAGAAAATTTTAACGATATTATGCTAGTTTCAATACCAGAAAATGAGTTAAATAACAATAGAGATGATATAATTATACAGAATGATTCAAGTTTGTATTTAAATCCAAGTTATATAAAAGGATATGCTAAGATAAATACTGTTGATGGTGATATTAAAGATATAAAAGAAAATCCTAGATTTATTAATAAAAAAAATTATCATGAGTTATATAACCAAAGAGAAAGTAACTATGATTATAGGCAAAAACTAGATCAGTGGTATAAAGACATTAACACTACAAAATTTGGAAAAATATTTTCAAAGGTAAAAGGAATATTTTCTAAAAAGGAAAATAAAATGCTTCCTGCTGGAAATGGAGATTGTAAGAATCCAAATTATAGTACTGCAGAAAAAGGTACAGGCTTTTATGATGGATTAAAGAGTTATAATGAAGCTCCAGAAAATATTTGTACTCAAGATTTAGGAAACAGTCCTGAAATTTATCACCGTGATAACCCAAATGAATTAGACGATAGATATTAAGTAGATATGCTTAGATCATTTCATATATTTGAAAAAGTATATATTTTATATGTAACTATCCTCTATAGTATTAATTAAAATTACTATAGAGGATATTTTTTTATATAGAAAATATTATTTTTCAAAAAATATACAGTAAAAAGATTAAAAAAATGGAAATGATTTAAGAAAAATGTTATTATTTAGATTAAAATTTAAAGCTTTAGTAACAACATTATGTATTTGCAATTAAATTTTTAAAATTTTTACAAAATTTAAATATTTATAAATTCGTTGACAAAAGTTTTAATAAAGTATAAAATATGTATAATAATAATAGATTATGTTTTATTTTGTAAAAAAGGTGAATTTATGGTAAAAATAAAAAAAGGAATAAGTATGATAGCTTTACTTATTACAATTGCTGTTTTTTTAATTCTATTAACAGTTATAACAATATCATCAGATAAAATTATAAATAATACAAAAAAGAAACAGTTTGCAAGGGAAATATATGAAGTACAAAATCTTGTTGATAAATATAAATACGAAAAAGAAGAGTATCCATATACTATTTTAGATGATAATACAAAGGAGTCTATGTCAATTGATATAACAGATGATTTAAAAGATCAATTTGATAAGGAAGGTGTAAAAGAAGGCGATAAAGTCGAATTATATACTATAGATTTAAATAAAATTGGTGCTGAGAATATTACTAGAGGGATAAAAAAAGATAACAATTTAAAAGATGTATATGCCTTTTCAGAAAAAACAGGAATTGTATATTATATAAAAGGTTACAAAGTTGGAAAAAATGTATATTATACTTTAACTGATGAATTAAAAGGTCAAATTGGATATGGAAAAGATACATCAAATATATCAAATAGTAAAGTTATTTTCGAAACAGCAAGTATGGATTATGTGCAAGATGGTTTAGTACTTATGCTAGATGGAACTCATAATATAAGGGGAGGACATAGCACAAATACTAATGTATGGGAAGATTTAAGCGGAAATAATTATGATGTTACAATGAAAAACATAACAATAAATGAGAATAATATGTATTTTAGCGGAGATACATCCATAATGTATTCATCAAATAATATTGATGCAGTATCAGTAGAAATGGTATTAGAGTTAGAAGAATCACCTAGTGGTTCACAGTATATAGCTTCATTTGGCTCACTATATAAAATTTTAGCTTGGAGTCCGGATGTTAAAGGCTTTTCATTAGGACATGTAAAGAAAAGGTATTTAGTAGAAGATTTATATAAAAAAAATTCAATATCAGTGCAGTATAATCCAGACGTTATGTATTTAAATTCAAAAAAATTAGAACTAAATGTTGAAGATACAACATGGTTGTATGAGCCAAAATATCCATTTATGATAAGTGGATATTCAACTGGTTATAAATTAAAAGGAAAAATATATTCAATAAGAATATATAATAGAGCTTTAACACAAGATGAAATAAATCATAATTATGAAATTGACAAAAAAAGGTTTGGTATATAAATTAAGGAGAGATAAATGAAAAAAGGTTTTAGTTTAGTTACTTTACTTGTTACAATTTTTGTAATAATAATACTTACATCTACTGTTGTTATATCTGCAAATAGTATATATAATAGTAATAAAAAGGTAAAATTTGCTTCTGAAATCTCATATATAAAAGAATTAGTAAACAGTTATATGGTAAATAATAATGGAAATTTGCCTTCAAATTCTGAAGTAATAACTAGTATTAGAGATATTAGCACGGATGAAATGCAAAGTCAATTTCAAGATGAGGATATCTCAAATGAAAATACAATTGTTTTAAATAAAATAGATATGTCAATGATTAATCCAGGTACTCTACAATATGGAAATGGTACTGAGGAAAAAAGTGATGATATATATTGTATATCTAAAAAAACAGGAAGAATATATTATGCAAGAGGTTGTAAAATAGGTTCAAAAACATATTATACTTTAACAGATGAACTAAAAAAAGCTATAAAATATACAGAGAGTAATAACATAAATGATGGAATTATATTTTGTGATGGAAATTTAGAAAGTGGTATAAAAGAAATAGATGTAAAAATTCCAGAAAGCTATTTAGATATTGAAATTACTTCTTCTGATGCATCATTTGAATATTCTTTAGAAAAAGAATCAAGATATAATATTTATAAAACAAAATCTAAAGAAAATAGTACAATTACTGTAAAATATAAAGTAAATAGTGATTCAGAAAAAAAAGAATTAAAATATAATGTTGAAGGTGTTGATAATAGCGGGCTTACATTTTCACTTAGTGATGTAAAAAAAGGTATAAATAGTAGTACACAAAAAGAAGAAAAATATGTAACAATTGAAAATATATCTAAAGAAGATAGTAAAATAAAAATAAAGAAATATGCTAATATATATGTTAATGAAGAAGAAGCAAAAAATTATTTCAAAAATAATGGAATAGAGGTAAAAGATAATATAGTAAATATTGATAATTCTCTTGCTGGAAATATAACAGTATATATTGAAGATAAGTCAGGAAATTATCATATAGAATACATTAGATTAAGTGAAAATAATATATTGGATTATGTAAGTAATGGGCTTGTACTGTTACTTGATGGAGTAAAAAATACGAGAAATGGACATAGTACAAGTACTAGTGTATGGGAAGACCTAAGTGGAAATAATAATGATCTTACATTAGAAAATGTTGTACAAAATTCTAATAATATGTATTTTAACGGTAACGACTCTAAAATGTATTCAGAAAAAGCATTGGACGTTGTATCTGTGGAAATAGTATTGGAACTAGAAGAAAAAAATGGATACGTATATATAGCCTCTTTTGGAAGCTATTTAAAAAGTATGGCATGGAGCGTAGAAAGTGATAAAGGGTTTTCTTTAGGTCATATGAAGAAAAAGTATTTTGTAGAAAATTTGTATAAGAAAAATTCAATATCAGTACAGTATAATCCAGATTTAATGTATCTAAACTCAGAAAGATTAACAAACAATTTAGCAAGTGAATCATGGAGTTCCACTTCATCATATCCAATAGCTTTTGGATTTTATGGAAATAATGCCTATAGAATGAAAGGAAAAATATATTCAATAAGAATATATAACAGGGCTTTAACACAAGATGAAATAAATCATAATTATATGGTAGATAAGGTAAGGTTTGGTATAAAATAGGAGGTGTGTTTGCGTGAAAAAGGGTATTGCTATGGTTACACTAGTTGTAACAATTGGTGTAATGTTAACTTTAGTTTCTGTTATAACATATACTGGAATAAGTACTGCAAATACATCTAAAAAAATGTCATTTGCTTCAGAAATTAATATGGTACAAGAAAGTGTTAATGGATATAGAACAAATAGTAATGGAGAGTTTCCAACTTCAGATTTTGTTACAATAGACTTAACAAATGCATCTATAGATGTAAAAAAACAATTTACTGATAATGGGGAAGAAATAATAGGAAATAAAGTATACTTAAGTAAGATTGATTATACAAAGCTTGAACTTAATAGTTTAAATAGAGGTTTAGGTCAAACTTCTGATGATATTTATGTTTTATCAACTAAATCTGGAATTGTATATTACGCTAAAGGACTAAAAATAGGAAATATTACATATTATACATTAACAGATGAGCTTAAAAATTTGTTAAGATATAATCAAAAATCAAATGAAGTTTCCACATCTAATGCAATTGTATTTAAAGTAAGCACAACTGATTGGATAAATAGTGGAAAAGTAGAATGTAGTGTAAAAATTCCCAATAATTATTCTAGTGAAGAACCAACATTTAATGGAAGTACAATTACTGGTATAGGAACAACTAGAGACAAAGAATATATAATTCATCAATTCCATATATATAATAATGGAGTTATTGAAGTAAAATATAATGATGGGAAAGAGAATAAAACAGCAAGTTATACAATAAATAATTTTGATAAAGATATGCCTACTGTTAGTATATCCAAAATATCAAATTCAAATCCAGATAAAAAAAGTTATAAAATTGATGCAAATGATAAAACTAGTGGAATAAAAATTATCAAATATGATATAGGTAATATAATAGGTGGTAATATTTCGGATGTTTATTTTAATAGTAATGGAATACAAGTAAAAGATAATGTTATTCAGTTAGATAATGATGTTTCATATATAACTGTATATGTTGAAGACAATGCTGGAAATAGGCAAATATTAAATTTTGAAGTATAATATTCTACAAATATTTCATTTTTATTACAAAATCCTTTTAAAGCTTACAATGTTTGACATGGAATAAAAATAGTGGTATAATATTAAATAGAGTTTTATTAAAAAGGTGGAGATTATGGAAGTATTAAAAATTATTTTAAAAATTTTATACTACTCAATTGATATAATTATAATGGCATATTTTCTATATTATTTTGTTACAGGGCTTTTTGTATTTAAAAAAAGTAAAGGTAAAAACAAAATTAGAAAATATAAGCCTACTAAAAAAATGGCAGTGCTTATTGCTGCAAGAAATGAAAGTAGTGTCATAGGTCACTTACTTGAAAGTTTAAATAAGCAAGATTATCCAAAGGATCTTTATGATGTATTTGTTATACCAAATAATTGTACAGATAATACTGAAGAAGTTGCAAGAGAAAAAGGTGCAAAGATAATAAATTGTACAGTCCCTGTAAAAGCAAAAGGTGATGTCCTTAAATTTACATTTAATTTTATGCTAAATAATCACCCTGAATATGAAGCTTATTGCATATTTGATGCAGATAATATCGTTCATCCAAAATTCTTAAGAAGAATGAATGATGCATTATGTTCAGGATTTAGAGTTGCACAATGTAACAGAGATACAAAAAATCCATCAGATAGTTGGGTATCAAGTTGCTATTCATTATTTTATCTTGTACAAAACTTCTTCTTTAATGAAGCAAGAATGAAAATGGGATGGTCTTCATCAATAAATGGAACAGGTTTTGTAATTTCTAGGGATGTTATAAAAGAAAGAGGCTTCTCCACAGTTACAATGACAGAAGATATCGAATTTGCTGCACAGTGTGCTTTAAATAATGAAAGAATAGCATACGTTAAAGAAGCTATTACATATGATGAACAACCTTTGTCATTTAGTGCATCATGGAAACAACGTAAACGTTGGTCTGTAGGTACAATACAATGTATGAATAAGTATTCTGGAAAGTTAATAAAAACTTGGCTTAAAGAGGGAATACCACAAGCTTTTGATATGGGATTATTTTTCTTAGCACCAATTATCCAAGTTGTAACTTTCGTTGTAATCTTTATGTTATTTATGTATAATTTACTAGGATTAAATGTTTCAGATGTTATAAAATTTGCATATAATAATAAAATGATGTCAATGGCTCTTGCATATATATGTACAGTAGGTACAGCTGCACTTGTTGTAATGCTTGAGAAAAAAGGTTTTGCAAAAACATTTAAAGGAATATTTACACTTGCAATATTTATGGTATCATGGATTCCAATTAATATAATTTGTATGGTAAAAAAAGATTGTAAATGGGAACCAATAAAACATGACAGAGTTGTAGATATTGATAGTATTTTAAATAAAGAGAAATAGTTATATATATTTAGAAGGGGTAATGTTAAAATTACCTCTTATTTTTTTCTAACAATATTAAAAAAATGCATATTAAAATCATTAAAAATATTATTTCAATTTAAAAAAAGTAATATTAAGTATTTAAAATAAAAAATATATGGAATAATTATTGACAAATAAACATATTAGTGATAATATATGAATATATGAGTAAATATTCACATATTATAGAGGTGAAAAAATGGAAAATAAAGATACAATAGAAAATTTGGCAAGAACGTTTAAGATATTTGGCGATGCTACTAGAATAAAAATCATGTATACTATGTTAGATAGAGAAATATGTGTTCAAGATATAGCTAAAAATTTAGAAATGACTCAATCTGCTATCTCACACCAACTTAGTATATTAAAAGGTGCCAGACTTATAAAATCAAGAAAAGAGGGAAAAGAAGTGTATTATTCTCTTGATGATGATCATGTAAAAAGAATACTTGATGTGGGTGTGGATCATGTAGAAGAAAGGGGTTAGATTATGGATAAAGAAAAAATAAATAAGGAAATTAATTTAGTTTTTTTAGATGTTATAGGAATTATAGTTTTTTTAATGGCATATTTTATTCCAGGGATAAAATTTAATTTAAAAATTGGAATGTATATAGTAAGTTATGCATTAATTGGATTTGATATATTTAAAAAAGCAATTAAGCATTTATTTAGAAAAGATATGTTTGATGAAAATTTACTTATGACAATTGCAACTATAGGCGCATTATGTATAGGAGAATATATTGAAGGTGTAGCTGTTCTTTTGTTATATAAAATAGGTGAATACTTACAAGATAAAGCTGTAGACACATCAAAGGAAAAAATAAAAAGTGCAATTGATATAAGGGCTAAATATGCTAATGTAATAAAGAATGGGAAAGTTGAAAAAGTTGATCCAGAAACTCTAAAAATTGGTGATATTGTAGTTGTAAAAAATGGAGAAAAAATTCCTACAGATGGTGTAATTTCAAAAGGGAATACTAGACTAGATACATCAAGTTTAACAGGAGAAAGTATTCCAAAAGATGTAGCAGAAAATGATGAAGTATTATCTGGAATGATTAACTTAGGAGAAGTTATAGAAATAAAAGTTACAAAAGCATTTGAAGATTCTACAGCCTCAAAAATATTAGATTTAATTGAAAATGCAAGAGAGTCAAAATCTAAAACTGAGAATTTTATTACTAAATTTTCAAAAATATATACTCCTACAGTAATTGTTATAGCTATACTTATAGCTATGTCATTTCCTTCAATATTGGGTATAGGTTTTGCTGATTCGCTAAATAGGGCATTAATATTTTTAGTTGTATCATGTCCTTGTGCACTTGTTATATCAGTTCCACTTGGTTTCTTTGTTGGAATGGGAAGTTGTAGTAAAAAAGGTATTTTAATTAAAGGAAGTAATTATTTAGATGCACTTTCAAGTGTTGATACAGTTGCCTTTGATAAAACAGGTACTCTTACTAAAGGTGTATTTAAGATAACAAAAATAAATAACAAAAGTGATATGAGTGATGATGAGATACTTGAATATTTAGCTTTATGTGAATCATATTCTAATCATTATATTGCAAAATCAATACTTACTTCATATGGAAAAGAAATTGATAAAGAAAGAATAAAAGAGCATTCGGAAATTGCCGGACATGGAATAAAAGCAGTTATAGATGGTAAAGAAGTTTTAGTAGGAAATAAAAGTTTGATGGATAATCAAAACATTAAAGTTGATGTAGAAGATACTGTAGGGACAGTAATATATATTGCTATAGATAAAAAATATTCTGGAAACGTAGTATTATCAGATGAGTTAAAAGATAATGTTTTAGAATTATCAAATAATTTAAAAAGAATATGTGGTATAAAAAATACTGTATTGCTAACAGGAGATAAGGAAAATGTTGCTAAAAAAGTTGCTGAGAAGATAAAATTTAACAATGTATACGGAGAATTATTACCTCAAGATAAGGTTGAAATTGTTGAAAAATTAAAACAGGGTACAAAAAAGAAGGTTGCTTTTGTTGGGGATGGCATAAATGATTCACCGGTTCTTGCATGTGCAGATGTTGGAATATCAATGGGAAATGGTTCTGATATTGCTATAGATACATCTGATATTGTTTTAATGACAGATGAACCCCATAAATTAGTAGAGTGTATAAAAATTTCTAAGAAGACAAAAAGTGTTGTTATTCAAAATATTGTATTTGCACTTAGTATAAAAGTAATAGTATTAGTACTTAGTGCTATGGGAATATCAACTATGTGGGAAGCTATATTTGCAGATGTAGGAGTATCATTACTTGCTATATTTAATTCAATAAGGATATTTAAAATAAAATAATATAATATAATATATAAGCATAAATAAAAACAAAACATAAAAGATTGACTATACTAAAAAGTATAATCAATCTTTTATTGTCATATTAGGATAAATTTTTTTAAGTATATCATCGTTATATCTATTATCTAAATACACTCTTATTTCATTATTTGCAGGTATATTTTTTCTTCTTTCTCTTTGTCTATAAACTGCGGCAGAGGAAAGTGCCATGTCAAATATTAAAAAAACAGTTAATAACCAAGTTAAAATTATTCCAGTATATTTAGGTATTTTTTCTATACATTTTTCAAGTTTAGGATATATATATCTTATCCAAACTATTCCCAAAATTCCCCAGAATAGACAGTATACGATACTTGTTCTTTGGCCTAGAATTCCTAATGAGTCTGATTCATAGTACCATGAAACGGTTCCAAATAGTAATTCTTGTATATAACTACATAGAGACTCAAATAATCCACCAAGGATAGAGCAAGTGATAAATATAACAAAGTTATTTTTATTTTTTAGTATAATATATATTAAAGTCATAAGTACAGCACCAAATCCGTATATTGGATTGAAAGGGCCGATGACAAGTGCTGTTCTGCTTTCAATGTGGTGGGTAGTAAGGAGGCACCAGAAGGTTTCAACTATTACACCAGCAATGCAACCAATTAAAAAAATCCAGAATAGCTTATAAAAGCCATATCCATTAGCAAAATTGTTGTTTTTACTATTTTTCATAAGTTTTCCTCCAAGTATAAAATATATTTTATCATATAGTTTAATATTATTCAACAATATTTTTAGTTTATGTAAAATAATGTTGTTATGTTACAATAGATGTGAAACAAAACCTATATACAAAAAGTGATTCAACT
>ENA-OOXM01000828-OOXM01000828.1-human-gut-metagenome-genome-assembly--contig:-NODE-828-length-26185-cov-2.780367_pt1 | contig 26185 bp, 35 predicted proteins | sample MGYA00241589_ERZ501347 | MGnify/ENA primary metagenome ERZ501347 (study PRJEB25962, sample SAMEA2042832) | human gut metagenome | biome: human gut; feature: human-associated habitat; material: faeces...
TAACTATATAATGTGGGAGATTTTTTATTTTATTGACTTAAAACTTCCTTTAAGCGATTTGCAAAATCTAGGAAATCTTCTTCTTTGTCAGATGAAACTGAATAAACTATAGTCTTAATACGCTTTGATATTTTCTGCTGTTCATTATCCATCAGTTCAGAAACATCAACATTGAGATATTCGGCAATCATATGCAGGCGTTCATTTGATGGTAAGCATTTAGCATTAAGATAAGTTTGTAAAGTAGAGTTAGTTGTGTTTGTTGCAGTACAAAACTCTTTACGACTTATATTATTCTTTGTGAGTATTTCTCGCAAATTTCTCGCAAAAACATTTTTCTGTGTATCAAACTTTTTGTTTGATAGTTTATTATACTCTAATTCTTCTACAGAAATATTGAAGAAATTTGCAATATTATCAATTTCATAATTAGTTAAAGTATCTTGTTCAGCTAGTACATTCATTAACTTGTCATAAGAAATATTAATTGCTGAAGCAAGTAAATTGGCTTTTGTATTGGTATTTTGCAATAGATACTTGATATTATTAACTAATTCATTCTCAGATAAATTAATATCGTTAAAACCGTTAAATAAATATCCAATCTCTTTACTTATTATTTTTTGATTTTCAAATGAAGGCTTTGACCTGCCATGTAACCATTTACTAAAGATTGGATAACTTACACCTATTTTTTTTGATATATCTAATAGGGTTAAGTTGTGTTCTTTGGCATAATTCTTGACATATTCATTAAATGAAATTTGTTCGTCCATAATAAACCTCTTTTCTTATTCTAAAGTCTTTGCATACGCCTGCAAACAAATTAGAAATGTTTTTTGTTTATCTTTAGGTAGGGAGTAGGTCATATCAATAATTTGTTTGTACAACTTATTGTTAAAGTTATCCTCTGTATTACTAGGCTGTAATAAATCTGAAACTGAAACTGAAAAAAAGTTAGCTAAATCATAGAGATGTGAATTATTAATTCCTCTAATACAATTACACCACTCAAAAACAGTCTTGTATGTTACTCCTAGTTCTTTTGCAAGTCGGTATCTACTGATGCCTTTTTGCAATAATAACCTATTAACATTGTCAGCTAGGTTTCTTTTTTCGGTTTGTGTCATATTAACTCTCCTTTTATAAAAGTAGGTGATTTAATGTATTTAGAAATATCATTATATAAAACAAATAAATTTACTAATAAACTTGTTGCTAGAAATTTATATAACGACGGCTTTCGCTACCATAATAATAACAATAAATGGATAAAAAAAGGTGACGAAAAAGAAATAAAACAATTAAAAAAGAAATATTATAGATATGGAACGAGTAATTTATATGAAAATGAGTACGCTAGAAATCGTAATTATCGTAACAAATTTTTTCAAAATTATAAACATGATAAGTATAGGTGTGCCTATTGTGGTAAGCGATTAAAAAAAGATAAATTAGTAATCGACCATTTAATTGCTGTAAACAAAGTACAAAACTCGTTCTTTGCAAGATTGTTACTCAAAATAATAAGTAAGAATGGGGTAAATGACTATAATAATTTAGTTGTTAGTTGTAGTAAGTGCAATTTAAAAAAAGGTACAAAAATAAAGTTGAAATACATATTAAAAGGGATAACCGGTAAATATCCATGTGGCATAACCATTCGACGACTTTTTAAATTTATTACACTACTTACAGTCATATTATATTTATCTAATATTGTTTTTCATATGATATAGAAAAAGCAGTCCGTAAAGGACTGCTTTAATCATTTTTTGTGTAAACCTTATCATTATTAATGCGATTTACTAAATCTTTAGTAAATTCAATAAGTGCGTGTTGGCTTTTTTCATCCGAAGGATAATCTTCCAGTAGATTACAAATCCATGCTTTTAGTGATGTTTGGTAGTCACAAAACAAATCAGTAGTTTCTACACCTAGCACTAAAGCAATTTTTTCGACAGTTTCACTACTGCGAGGTACTGCTACACCACGACTCCAATTATTTGCTGTTGACACTGGAATATTAATTTCTTTTGCAAATTCAGATAATGGCATTTCTCTCATTTTCAAAAATAATCGAAGATTTTGTGTAAATACATCTTGATTATTAATATGAGCAGGTTTTTCATGAATTAGAACATCGTACAAATCATAAGTCATTTTATGCAAATCTTCATATGTCAAATTAAATGTACTATAGATTTTATCCAATACATTATCTGGAATACTGTTGGTTTCTTGAGTTGAAAAATATTTAATGATACTATAATATTCAATATCAATCATTCTGGATATTTGCAACATTGTTAATTCTTTTTCATTAATTATTTTTTTAAAATTTTGTCGTACCAATATACTTTCGTAATATGATGAATCTGTATATACAGGTTCATCAATCTGTGGTATAACACAATTTTTACTCATAATTTCAAAAGGTGAAACACCTAGGAATGAGCATAAACGCAGAAAATTTGCTGTTTTTTCTAATGGGAATGTATCGCCACGATACCACTTATAAACTGTATTTCTCTTAATATTGCAAAAATCGGCAACTTCATTACAATTTGTATTTTGTTTTTTTATTATATTTTGCAAATTTGTTGAAAAATAGTTGTTAACATGTTTAACTTTAGGCATTATTATCATCTCCGTTCATTTTCTTTATTGCGTTAACAAAGCTGTTAATAGGAGCTTTAACGTAATAATAATTTTCAAATTGCAAATCTTGTAAAATTGAAAACAATTCATAAACGAATGGGTCATTCTCATAATCTGAATAATTATTATCAGAAATTAATTCATCAAGAGAAGCACCAATTATTGTACAAATTGTCAATATTTTACGGATATTAGGTACATACCTACCTGAAAGCCAACAACGAACTGTTCTTAGATTGCAATTTAAACTTTTTGCAAGTTCCTTGTCAGTAAAATTATGTCTATCTAAGCAAGATTTAAGATTATCTGCAAATGTATTTGCCATAGTATCACCTACCTTTATGTAGCAAATAAAATAAATTTACTTACTATTTAGTTGTAAATGTATTTGAAATAGTATTGATATTGCCTTTAATTTATGATAACATATAATTAGTACCATAAAAAGGAACTATATTTGTATAATATAACATAGTAGTATTAATATCAAAGTAGTACCTATTTGCAATATATTTAGATTATACAACACTTTACAATGTAAAGTCAAACAAAAGAATTACAAAAGAATGTGAAAATATGACAGTTATTGTGTGCGAAAAAAACAAACAAGCCAATGTTATAGCAAAATCGCTAGGAGCAGGACCAAAACATAAAGTATCTGGTGGCATTGATTATTGGAAATTTACCTTTAATGGTGAAGAAACATATATAGTTCACTGTGTAGGTCATATAGTGGAACTATTATATCCACAAGATTATGATAGTAAATTTAATAAATGGGATATATCTATTTATCCTTGTTTACCTAATAAATTAATTGTTAAACCAAAGAAGGACACAATTGATTGTTATAATTTTTTATCAAAGTTACTGCCTAAAGCTACTTTATTAGTTAATGCAACAGACTCTGACAGAGAAGGAGAGTTAATCTTTAGATATTTGTTAAAATCATTAAAACTGAATACAAAATGGAAAAGAGCATGGATACCATCTGATTTGACTGAAATTAAAATTAGAAATAGTTTTAAAAACCTTAAAGAGTCTAATGAGATGATACCATTAATATTATCCGGTGAATGTCGTAGTACAGACGATTGGCTTTATGGTATGAATTTAACTGTAGCAATGACTACAAAATATAGCAATAGAGATATGGGCGTTTTGGCTATCGGACGAGTTAAGACAGCTACACTTAATCTTGTTTACCAAAGGGAACAGGAAATTATAAATCATAAAACCAATTATTTTTATACTATTACAAGTCATTTTACTACACAAGATAATAAAGAATTTGATGGTAGGTATGTTGATGAAAAAATCAATGATGAAACAATAGCTCAAAATATTTTTAATTCCTCTGTTGGTAGAGATGGTACAGTAACAAATGTTGAGTTAAAGAAAAAAAGAATTAAAAAACCTTTACTTTACAATACAACTAGTTTACAAATTGCTTGTAATAATTTGTTTGGTTGGAATATTGAAAGAACAACTGCTACTATGCAGTCTTTGTATGATAATGGTTATATGTCATATCCTCGTACTGCCTCAGAGTATCTTTCAACTAAACAAGAAGGTGAAATATCTTTATTACTTAATAAATTGTTTTTAACTAGAGAATTTAAAGATTTATCTTTACCTAGTAGCGAATGGCAACCATTTACTACTAGACACTTTGATGACAGTAAAATGGATTCTTCACATACTGCTATCATACCAACACTTAAAATTCCTAGCATAACATCATTGTCTGATGATGAAAGACAACTTTACAATTTACTTGCTAAATCTGTAATAAATATAATCTATGAAGATGCTTATATCAATGAAACTTTAGTTAATATTGATATTAATGGTAATGATTTTATTTCAGTAGGTAGAGAATGTTATAACTATGATAAGTCTTGGTTACATATTGATAATAGTAAGAAATTTATTGAATTACCTAAGCTAAATGTAGGCGATAAACTTCACACAAAAGTTGAATGTGAAAAAAGAAAAACAACACCACCTAAACGATATACAGAAGCAAGCCTATTGCGAGTTATGGAAACAGCAGGTAAATTAATTAAAGATGAAAAAATGGCAGCTTTAATGAAGAAAGAAAAAAGAGGACTAGGTACGCCTGCTACAAGACAGGTCATTCTTAGTACATTAAAGAAGCAAAAACTTATTGCTCTTTCCGGCAAACAAATTAAAATTACAGATAAAGGAATTTATCTTATTGAAAACCTTGTTGTTGACGAGATAAAGTCACCAGAACTTACAGCAGAATTGGAAAAAGAATTGAACGATATAGCTACAGAAAAGGATAATACTAAAGCTGTTGAATTAGCAAAAAAACATTGTTCAAAAGTTAGAAACAATGTTATTAAGTATTACAATGAAATTGTTAGTTCTACTGCTGTAAAATCAATGCCGACAACTTACTCATTACAATGCCCTTTGTGTCACTCTAGTGTTGGTATTTATAGCTGGGGTGTTGGTTGCAAGAATTACAAGAGTGGTTGTAAATTTGTAATACAAAGAAATATTTGTGGCAAAAAACTTACTGATAAACAACTTACTACATTAGTAGGTTGTGAAAAAACAAACATAATTAAAGGTTTTAAGAGTTCTAAAGGAACTACTTTTGATGCCAAACTGCAATATAATATTGCTACTAAAAAAATAGAATTTTCTTTTCCAAAAAAGAGAAAGAAAAAATAGGGGGAATATTTTAATGTTTTATTCAACAAACAATTTGAATAAACCAAGTCAATCTATAGTTGATTTAATTTACAAATATAATTTTGTAACAAAAAATCAACTTATCAAATACCATCATTCATTGCAAAAAAGACATATAAATGAAATACTTGATGAACTTTTATATTCACATAGGTTAATTAAGAAATTTAGATATCATAATTATAAATATTATGTGCCTATTAGCACAGTAGTATATAAAAATTATTATGTTGATGAATTAGTGGCACTAGGAAAATCACTTGATTTATTTGTAGATATTTATTTTAAAAATAATAAACGAAGAGATAATATAGTGACTCGTATTATCGAGCATCATCCAGTATATAATATGTTTCCAATTAATATTTCTTTTGTTGTTGAACAGTATGATATTAATGAACCAAAAGATAAAGAATATTCATATTATGATATTCTGTATATTCCATTAGGTCATGAAGGAAACGCAAATTTTCTTGCACAGAGAATTATTGATAATGATGAAGTACCATCAAATAAAATAGTTATTGTTGATGAGAAGGAACAAATATCAAAAATTAAAATTGATGGTGTGGTTAGTTACTATCTAGTTAATCATTTATCAGGCACAATAGAACAAATTGGGTGAATTAACTATGGACTTTGATTTTTCAGTTGTTAAAAAAGGTTTTTATAGGTTAAAACTTACTCATTTTAATTCATCACGCAGTATAAGTTTTAATCAGCTAATTTCTATTAGTAAAGACCTTAACGAGCATTTGCAAGAAGTAAAAAGCAGATTTGAAATTAAAACTATTGATAAAGGAACAATAATATATTACAGGCAGGCGTTAAAATTATCTGATAATGATAATACAGTTTTTAGTGATATAGTAAATGTTTTAAAACGTAATGGTATTATTTCTACTGACCTACCGGATAAATTTTCAATGCACTTTTTTGCCGACAAATTAGATAAACAATACGATTACATTTTTATTATTGACGATAAAATAAACCCATTTTTATCAATACAAAATGAGTTATTTGAATTAATTAAGAGTGAAAATAATGAAGGAAAATAATAAGAACAATAAAGAATTAAAAGAAATAAGGCAAATTGAAGGTAGCAATCTTTCTATTGCTACTAATAAATTTCTTGAAATTCTTGCTATTAGTGGAGAAATATCTGTTAGAGATATAGGACTATTATCAAAAAAGTATAAAGATATTAATGTTCATGTAGTGCCTTCACTTGCAAAAAAAGGTTACATTAGGAAGATAGAAAAAGCAGTTATTATTAAACAGGCTAATGTATCTTATGATGTCAACAGAAGAAAAGAAAGAGATGTGGCAAAGAAATCTTACATACTTACAGAGAAAGGAAAAGAGGCTTTATTGCAACAAAACTATAATTTGTTTGGCTATCCTATTGAGTATGTAGCACCTATGTTCCATGGAGAAAGTGATGTAAGCTATCGTAATTCTAATCAAGAAGTTGCCAGTTCTTTTGTACTATGTGAACTGTTAAATATTAATGCTTTGTATTCTAATCACCCTCATATTTATAATGAAATTGATTTTAATTTAAAGCATAACTTGATTGATAATGTATCTGAAGATTGGATAAATTTTGTGTCTGAAGTACCGGTTGCATATTCAATGAGGGTCTTTAAAAATACAGATATTTATGACGACCATATTAAAGGAATACAGGCTAAAATGTTTATTTGTGCAAACCATTCGATATTTCTTGTTTACATAATGGATAACAAATCAATGGAAAATAGGGGAAATACTATCGAGTCAAGAAACGAAAAAACAAAGAAAAATAACCTTCTTTATCAAGGATTGACTGGTGGAATATTGCCTCATAATTACGCCTGCATAGAGAATGGTGCTTACTTTGGTAATGCTCTTTTTGTTATAGATAATATTAATCAAGTATCAAATATTTTCGACCTACAGAGAAAATCAAGAACGATTTATGACTCATACCATAGAAAAAGAGAAGTAGCATCACGAAGAAATATTCAATCTATTGTTAATAACTTGTTCACAAACTCATATCTAATAATTAAGAATGATAAATGCCTTCAAGAACACTTTAAAATGTTGCTTTATGACTTTTCTACAAAGAAACTAATCAATAGTATCTTTTTTGATGAAAATGAGATTACCGTAATTGAGTCTTTTTATCGGCAGTATTGTGCAACTAACGGCTACTACAAAGGCATAACCAAATACGCCGTTAATACAAAAAAATATGATGTAGCCAGTGTAGTGCCTGTTGATGATTTTACAATTGACGGTAAAGCGATTTATTATTTATGGGAACTCGACATTGTGAAGCTACATAAATCAATTTATGAAAACGCTCCGAACGGTAAAATATTCTGTTGCTTTGAGGACCAAGAAGAAATAATTAAAAAAGTAATTGATTGCTATAGGGTAGTGGAAAATAGTAAATTCAATATTAATATTAGGTCAATTCCAAGAGAATTAGTTTTAGAAATGTTATAAAAAGCACTCTAAAATTAGTTAAAAAACATTGTAAAAATGAGGGGGTATCAAAACTGTACCATTTTTACAATGTTTTTGATACCAAAAATCCCATTGGTTTGCGATTTTAAGCACTTTCAATTTGTTGTGCTTGACTAATAATATAAATATTGACTAATTATATCATAATGGAAATTTTGCTTTACTATCGTTTCTGTTTAGGTTGTACAATATCTAATTGTTTCCTTGTTAAATAATCACACTTTATAATTTACTTACAAATCGTGGGAGAGAGGCTAACAAGACTTTTTAACATTGCATTTTGAATTGAACTATAAATTTATTTTTTAAAATCTTATTAATACATAACTATTTATTGTCTTATTGCTGTAACTGTAACTTCTATCTACAGGGTTACTTTTACTACTGTAGTTATTTATAACTTTGCTAACTAAGTCTTGCAGAGTTGAATAATAAATGAAATTGAATTTAGAATTTTTAGAGATTGAAATGACTATAGCAAATTTTATAGATTCCACAGAATTTAGAAATTGAAATAGAGATATAGGGTAGAGTAATATAATTGAAATACAGCAGAAAAAGATAGGGATAAGGACAAGAAAAAAGAGAGAAATAAGAATAAAAGCAATTTCGTACAATCACAATTTTACGAAATTAAGGGGAGTGCAAAACAGATGCCAAAGAAAAACACTTTAGAATTAAGAATTAAAAACAGTCCGGAATTATTAAAGAATTACTTACAACATCTGCGAGTAATTGAAAATAAATCTGAACGAACAGTTAAGACTTACTACTACAATATCAAGTATTTGTTGCTGTATTTAATTGAGCAAAAAAATGCTATAGCAGATTATGAACATACTGCTGAAAATGAAATTGAAATAATGCAGAAATATGTAACTAGAGAATTCTTACAAAATGTAACCACTAACGATATTCTGAATTATTTGTATTTCGTACAATCAAAAAATAATTCACAAGCTAATACTCGTAAAAATTTGTTGTCCTCATATAACAGTTTCTACAACTATCTGATGACATTTCAAGGATTTACCGAAAACCCTGCCAGTAAAATTCCGTCGCCAAAGAAAAGCAAAACAATTCCAAAGTTTTTAACATTGGACCAGTCTAAACATTTGCTTGATACAATTTATGATAACACAAATGCTAGTGACAAATATGGTAGAACAAAATGTATGATTGTTATACTCATTAATTGTGGACTAAGAATTTCAGAACTTGCGAATATCAAATTGCAGGATATTGTTGATGACAGAATTAAGATACATGGCAAAGGTAATAAAGAAAGATTTGTGTATATGAATGATTTAACAAAAGATGCCGTAAATTATTATCTTGACAAAAGACTTACTTACCCCCACCTCGTTGAAAAGGACTATTTATTTATTTCAGAGCATACAGGAAAACATATTGGTGAACGACAAATGCAAAATATCATCAAAAAGGAATTTGAACTTGCAGGACTCGGTAATGAAGGTTTCTCAGCTCATAAGTTAAGACATACTACAGCAACACTTATGTATCAAAACGGTACAGACATTAGAACCATACAAGCATTGCTAGGTCATGAAAGTTTAGCTACTACTCAGATATACACTCATATAGACCAAAAACAAGTCAAAGAAGCTACGAATAACAATCCATTAGCTAACTATAGACATAGTAGTTAATAGGAAACAAATATAAAGGAATTTGAATATGTTTGATATATATTATTTTATCGCATTAACTATTTACATTATCATATTTAGTTTGCTCACATGTATATCTAAAATATGGTGTAGAAAAGTGCTAAAAAAAGCTATCAATAAAATCTATAAAACAAAAGATAAAGTGATAAGAGAAATGTAAAATTGTTTTATCTAAAAATTAACATAACGAAAGCATAGTCTAGTGAAAACTAAACTATGCTTTTTCATATTTCTGTAGCTGAAATATATTTTATAGTTATTTTGAATTTACTTTCAATGCCAATTAATTCAATTCCAATCCAATTCCCTACATATTCATTAAAAGAATAACGCCTGCACAATTAAATAGTATGTTTGTGTATTCAATAACTACTTAAATATATTTATTTGCTATCAAATTAACCTGTAGTAAAAGTTTTTTATTAAATTCGTATGTTTACTAGTCTAGCAATAAAAATTTGATACAAGCTAAAATAAAGCAAAATAAAAATATACCCACAAACACATAGTTGTGAATGTGGGTATATCTATTAGGAGAAAACAAACTTTTCGTAGAACGCTAATTATTAAGAACTAGACTTTGTAGATACTTGTTGTTGTTATAGTAAAACTGATTACAGCAGTCTAGTGGGTTGTTGCCTACCCTCATGTAATGGTAAGCAATATGTTTGTATTCGATAATAGCAAGTATCTTGTTAATATCGCTATCAATATTGTCAAATACTTCGCAAGTCCAATGTAGAATTAGATATTCAATTCTACCATTTCTATGTACAGTAATGTTTTGAGGATTGATTTTTCTGCTGTATCTTTTCTCAAACTCATTACTGATAGTTTCATAATCTTTGCGTGAAATAGCAATCATATTTTCTACTGTTGAAACTAGTTCAATAGTGAAAATGTTTGTGTCGCTAGTTGTAGTCATACCTTTCACCCTTTCATAATTTCAATTTCATTCTGTAGTTCTTCCCCAATTAAATCATCAGATAAATCTTTCATGGGAATTATGTTACGCATAGAAGGATAACCTTTGAAGTCGCCAGTAACAAAACAAGGATAAACATTCAGTTTCCTATGTCCTGCTTTACTTTGCTTAGTTTTGCTAAATTTCTTCATAAGAATAATAATTTTTCTGTTGTTAATATTCTTAAATATGACTGTCTGCTTATTATGTGAGGATAATGTACCAAAATAAAAATACTCTGATAAATTAAGGTCCTTTTGAACTAAGTACTCAATTACATCTGAAGGAATATCAAATATTGTTGATAGTTCTGTATTGTTTGCTAGTGAATTAACAAGTGATATTAGCTTGTCTTTCTTGTTATTTTTGTGATTACCAATAAACATATAATTCATTTATTTTTCCTTGTCTTTCTTAATTACTAAAAAATGAACAAACCCAACTGAAAACAAAAAACCAAACGAATAGCAATAAAAGACTTAGAAATATTTGACCCCACCATGCCAAAGAACTAAAGAAGAATAAATATATAATTCCTATTGGTAAGGAACATACAGTTGCTATGCAAACTATAGTAGCAGATATTGTTTTAACAATCTTTATAGCTATGCTAGTGTGAATTTCATCTCTATCCCTTGCTATAAAGCAAGAAATACCTAAAAAGGTAATCAAAATAGCTATTATTCCATAGATGATTTCCTTAATGTGGTTTGCTAAAAAGTTAATTATATTGTTCATAAAAACATTTCCTTTCTTGCCTTGTAGGAAGTGAAAATATCACTTCCTACAACAACTCTCTTTACTTAGAGCTAAACACATATTCATACTTTTCGGTGGTTAAGAATGTCGCCCAATTAAAGTATGAAATTTTCTTTTTTGTAAGATGATTAATGGCTTTGTTAGAAGATGAAACTGAAATAGAATTTATATCAGAATCATTTATTGAAATGGTTTTACCGTTATTAGTGCCTTTGATTTTATAAGAAATTTCATTCTTCCTTGGAGTTGTAAGAGTAGTGGAAGTAACATTTAGTTTGAAATTGCTAATTGACAATTCCTGTACACTAACTGTTTCTTTATATTTAATCCAATAATCTTTAGTGTTAGTCTTTATAAAAAAACAACTTATGAGTGCTGTAAACACAACAGTTGCTATACTTATATGTACTTTAAAATCAAATTCATAACAACTATGTTTAAAACAATAAATTAAGAATACTATGCTAATAATTAATAATACTAAACTTATGTAAATCATAAAAATTCTCCTTATCTTTCATCAATGTTGTATCCTTTTGGAACAACAAATTTTTCGTGTGGTATTAAATCTTCTCCTTTAGAACCAATATGTAATAACTTATAAGTAATGCTATTTTGCTGTTGTAGAGGTATCCTATATTTGTAGTATTCAATATAAGGCTTTTTAATTGACTTTTCTCGAATTACATAATCACTTTCCTTTTTGATTATTGTGTTTCCTTCATTGTCTTTGTAAGAATAACAACACTCGTTGTTGTTTGTAAATTTTAACGATATTAATGTTGTTTTTCCAGTAATAAATTCTTCTGTTTTATCGCAATAATAGCAATTATATAAAAAACTTATTACTGCAGCGACAATAAGGCTTACCATACCTATTGAGAGTATTATTTTAAAAATTTTTTCTAATATGAAATAAACTTTGTGATTAACTTTGCTAAGAATTAAACTTAATATAAGTGAAATCGTCATAATAATTCCAGCAATTATTATTATCAATAGCATAAACAAATCTCCTTTATCTTTACTTAACGATAACCTTACATTTAGCAACCTTATTTGAACCGTCACGAGATTTAATACTTACATAGCAAGTACCTTTACCCTTAGCAGTAATGTAACCACTTGTGCTAAATTTGGCTACTTTAGTGTTGTCTGTGATAAAGGTTAAACCTTTGTTATCAGCATTACTTGTAATAGTCCAAGTTAGCCTTACTTTCTTGCCCTTGCCAAGTGAAACACGTGACTTACTAAGTTTAAGTGAAGTTACTGCTTTTCTTATATAACTCTTGTTATGCTTGTTAGCAATATACTTCTTGTAGATAGTGCTGTTGTATGGTGTATAGATTTTAATTCGTTCAGTATTAGATGTAACTGTAACAGAAGTGTCATTTACACTTTCAATCTTTGAAGATAAATTACTACCGATTGTAGTAGTTGTTTTAGGAATATATAAACTGCTTATCTTATTACAACCTGCAAAGGCGTTGCTACCAATACTCTTTAATTTGTTTCCTAGAGAGTTATCAGCTACTCTGATGTTCTGACAATTAGCAAAAGCATTAGTTCCGATACTTGTTGCATTTTTTAGAGTAATTGTTGAATTTAAACTGGAACAATTTACGAAAGCACCAGAGCCTACACTAGAAATTTTTGTACCTAGCTTTGCTTTTACAAGTTTCTTACAACCTGCAAAAGCATAATTATTAATTTTGCTAACCTTACCTAAATTCACTTCAGTAATGTTAGTATCTTTAAAAGCACTATTTCCGACACTAGTAACCTTATTTGCAGTAATAGTTGATAAGCCTGTGGCTTCAGCTAAAGCATAATTGCCAATAAATGTAGCATTATCTAGGGTCAAATTCTTAATTCTTTTATTCTGATAAAAGGCTTTCTTATCAAGTGAGCCTGCAACAACGGTACTTACACCTTGCTCAGCGTTGGTGCTAAAGCCATCACTTTTAATAGTAGCTTTAGGTACTTTTACTGTTCTTAATAGCGAAGAATTATCAAAACAGTAAGAACCTATTTCTGTTGCATTAGGTAGATTGAATGTAGTTAGTGAACTACAGTTTGAGAAGGAATAATTCCTAACTCTAACTTTACCGTCACCGGTAACACTTCTCAAAGACTCACAATTGTTGAAAGCATAGTCACCAATGTATGTCATATCCTTTCCTGCTGTAAATGTGGAAAGACTTTTGCAGTCGTTAAAAGCATAACTACCTACACTTTGAATAGATGGTGCTGATAAGGTATTTAATGCCTCACAACCATTAAAAGCATTTGACCCAATTTGCTTTACTGTAGGAGCATCCACTTCTTCCACATCAGCCATACCATTAAAGCAGTTACTACCGATTTTAGTGATGCCGTTACTTATAACAATCTTTGTAGCCTCGGTAACTTCATCTTTTTTAAACCAAGTTTTCTTATCGACATTATCGCTATCTGGATAGTCTGGTATTGCTCCCTTTCCGAGAAAAGTCAGTACCTTTGTATCTTCATTATAATCCCAACCAATATTCTTGTTATCTGGGATTCCATCATCAATAATATGGATAGTACCACTAGCGTTTAAATCTCTGCTTACAGCAGTAGCATTTGTGATACCTGCCATACTTGAAGTTAGCATTGTTGCACCTAGAATAATTGAAACGATTTTCTTCTTGTTCATAATTATTGCTCCTTTTTTTACAATGCAGAAATTAAGTTCCTGCTAATTTCTTTAATCTCTTGATTTTTGGTGATTTCTTTTTGAGTTTGATAAACTACTAGCCAAACTTTGTTGTCATCAACTTCAATGTATGTTTGATGAATCATATCGTCTATAAATTCAACTTTAACAATATACTTGCCGGAATAAGTATATTTATCTTTTTTGAACTCTTGATTATTTTTCAAATTCATTATGACACTCCTTTTGAAGAAAACAGGTCTGCTGTTCCATTGTTCTGTTGCATAAGGGTCATATTCAGCACCGTAAAATGAAACTAAAGCACCACAACTATCGCATGTGAACATAACTATATCTTCTTGTGGTCCAATTTTCCTTCTTATAAAAATCGAACCACAAAAAGGACAATTAAGTAACCCTTCTTTATTAATCATTACCATACTCCTTGTCCCACCGTAAGCGTTGCCCACAATATGAACAATATCTATATTTTTGAATGTTTAAAGGATAACAACTAAAGTTGGTTAAATTGCTATCACAACTAGGACAAAATCTATCAAGAAGATACTGCTGTTTGATTACTACACTTCTAGGTATTTGCTTTTCCATGGACTTTTTTAGTGTTAATATCCATTGCTTTTTAATTCTATATTTTTTCACTTTCATCAGCCTTTTCTTCTATGTATTATTGAATACACATATTACTTTGTAAAAGAAACACTCATATTATTTGAATACGAAGTGAATTCTTCTAAATCTTCTAAAGTTGTAGTAATATCGCCTTTGTGAACACAAATGATAAATATTAATAAGCTAGAATAAGAAATAAAACCGTTGTGTTCTTTCATAAAGTCTGTACAACTTTGTATTTCTTCCTTACTATATTTAAAACTACGAAACCGTTTGATAAATCTTTTCTTAGTCATGGCTTAATACTCCTTAATTAAATCAACATGAGAACACCTAAATATTTCATTTTTATCTGCCTGTCCGTTATCTAATAGGCAAACATAATGATTTTGCTTAACATAGAAGTCAATCTCATGCTTGCATTCTTCAGTCTTATACAGTACGCCTATAAGAGTATCTCCATTAAATAGTCTTACTTTTACTTTAGAATGTAAATATTTCTCTAGTTCAGATTTTTTCATCACTACCTGCTTTCTTATAAAACTCTTATTTTTTACTTTATTCCATTATTGCACCACAATGAGGGCAATAATTAGATAAAACATATTCTTCATTACCATCATATAAAGGTTCATTACCACAATGAGAACAGACTAATATATTTTCATTCCATACACCGTCTGCCTCTATAAAATCTATACCATCTTCAACTGTTGGTTCAGACCAACTTGCTTTAGCAACTTTTTTGTAGATAAATTCACCCATTTTTGTATGTTTTACTCGTATTCTTCATCAAAAAGTACCTCTAATTGCTTTATGTAGTTAGCTTTCATTTCTTCAAGATTTGCAATTTTACTGTCAATTTCACTAATTTTCTTTCGCAAATTGGTTCTGTCAGCATTGTCATCAATAACAACAACATTGTAGTCATCACTATCTCTGAACTTTTCATAGATACTTTCGTTAACATTGTAGATATTAATAAGACAACCTTTAGGTACGATACTGCACCAGTATTTATTGCTACCACCAGAGGTAGGTTTGCCTTCAACATATACAACATCTTCAGAAAACTTACCACAGTAATCTCTGCCATAAGCGTGACATAGACACTTACCAAATAAAACTACATCTTTTCGTTCAGCTGATAAATCATTAAGAATTTCAACTTGAATGTTAATTTTTTTGCTTACTGAAATATCGTCCTCACCATAAACATCTCTCATAATCTGTCTTGCGAATGGTACAGCAGTATCATTGACAACCCAACATTCTTTACTGGAATCCCATTTTGTTCCACCAATTTGACTTTTAATTTTACTTACAAATTCATCACTGTAAGGCGTATAAATATACGCCTTATCATCTTTTAATTCAATCTTAAACTTATTCATTACAATCTCCTATCTTTGCTTCACGAAAGCAACAAAACCATCTGAACCATATGCAAAGTACTCACCATCTAATTTCGCCTTGACACTATCACCACAATCGTATTCGTAAATACAGTGGTGTCCGGAAATAGGAATAGCACTACGATTATTAAGCATATCTTCATTGAATTCTTCTTCTTCTGCATTATCAAAAATAGCAACTATTGTATTTCCATCACCTTTACCATTAGAAATGATAAAATAGCTATCATCATTACCGACTTTAACACCACCAACATCAGACAAAGTTGTAAAACAATTACCACTATTCTCAAACATTTTAAGAATTCTACTACAATGACCTAGTTCTGTTTTGGAAACCTTTGCAAATAGTTGAGTATTTGTAATAGAACTATCATTTAATATTCTATATACAACATCAGCAGGCGTTTTTGATACTTTGACATGCTCTAGTAATCTAATTTGTCTATAACAAGGAAAATTCTGCTTTAGGCAGTCCATTAATTCACTTGAAATACAAGATAATTCTTTAGAATTACTGAAATCAATAATCTTCTTTTCAAGGTCTGATAATTGACTATATTTCATATCAAAAGCATCACTTAAAGCCTTGTAATCATCATTAAGAAGGTAATCAAGAATATTCTTATCATCAGCTATTTCAATAGTCTTTTCATAATCATAATTACCTTTCTTATAATGAGCGTTATATAACAGGCTCTTATCTTCAAAGTAATCAATGTCATAACGAGAGTCATGGAACATTTCGTAGTGAGAATAATTCGTTAGTTTAATACTGTGAATTAGAACATCATTATGAGGGTCTAAAAGAAACATCATTGAATTGTAAATTTTGTTCATTAATTCGTCATTTACATCTGATAGACGAACATTATCATACAATGTAATCATATGAGTAGATTTACCATTGTTAAGCTGTAGGCTAATAGAAAGTCTTTTTTCAGCATAAAAAGGCTCTACAATATCTTCAAAATAAGAGGATAAAGTAGTTGGCTTAATGTTGAAATCAAAAGTCGGAAACTTGCTTTTGAATTTCTGCTTTACTATCTCTAATTCTTTGTCAAAAGAGTCAATATCCAATAGAGAGTCAGCATACTTATGATAAACTTTCATTAGTTCTTCTTCATTGCTATAAAGAACTGAGGTATTAAGGTAGTCACCGTAGCAGTAACTTTCATCAACAATTTCAGTTGCTTCATATAGAACATAGATTATTTCACCGTTTGGCATTGTAATTTTGCAGGCTGTAATTGTTGTTGAATAATAACACATATCCCACCAACTAAAGTCGTTGTTGTAATAATGAAATCTACTATCTCTGCATAGTTCATTAAGATAGCCAACTTTAGAACCTAAACATGTTAGTTTAGAGTCATCACCACAAACATCTTCATAAAGAACACCTGCTGTATAATTATTATTATTTGCATTATCAGCAAGACCCAAATCCAAAAAGTCCAAATCATCATCATTGACTGCGTTATACTTTTTTATATAATCGTATAGTTCATCACCTTCAAAATGATTTTTGATAGTTACATTTTCAATATCCATATTATCCTCCTTGTTACTTTAGGTATAAAAATACCTTATTTATAAATATGGGGTACAATTATATAATGAGAAAAAAGTTCGTTTTATAAAAAAAGGATGAAAAATTACCTTCGTTTTTAACTTTTTCTTTCAATTAAATCGTTAATTACAACCTTAATTGCATCAATAATTTCTTTAGCAGTTGAATGTAAATCGCAGCCAAGTTCTGCAAGTTCCTGTTCGTTAAGTGCTATACTTACTACCTTAAATGGCATTTTCACATCTTCACGATTAGGTTCTTTATATTCACTAGACTTTTCTTCTTCAACATTATCTACTTCATCATCTTCTTCAGTAGTATAACCATCATCAATGTAATCAGTTGCAGGCGTTACAGCAGTATAGTTATCATTATCATCTTCATATGAAGAACTGTCATCACTGTTGTCCTTTTCCGTATTCTTATTTGGAAATAAATCTGGAATAGGAATAGCTTTTCTTTCTGAAAGTTCTTTTTCTGCATTAGCTTTTAAAACCTCATCATAATCTTTATCAATGTTATCCTTTATTAGTTTTACATTTCCGGTAGTAATTCTGATATGAGGATTTTCTTTTAGGTATTCATATAAGTTATTTTGTTTCTTTTCGTCAAGATAACTTAATTCACTACCTGCACTTACCGGAATAACACCTTCATCAACTAAATCAAGTAATGGCTTAATTAAGAATGTAAGTCTAATGTATCTGTACACTTTCTTTGTGCTGATACTATTGTCATCAGCAATTTTTTCAAGGGAAGAACCACCACCGATACTTCTTAATATTTCTTTCTTATGTCGCCAAGCCCACGCAATTTCTGAAGGAAGGTAATCGTTATTTCTGTTGATATTAGTTTCAATAACAATAAGTTCTTTCTGTTCTTCAGATAAGTTGTTATGGATAATACACTTAACAGGGATATTTAATTCCTTACAAGCTCTCTTACGGTGACGACCTGCAAGTAAATCATAATATCCTGCCTTTTCAGTTGAAGGAGCAATAATACAAGGCTCTAGCTGACCCTCACGAGGAATGCTATTCATTAGTTCTATTACTCTTTCATCTCTTATTTTGAAGTCTTGTTCTCTTTCAATTAACTTATCAGCATCTATGCTAATAATGTTATTTGCATTATCGTTATATAGATTATCCGACTGAACAGTTAAATCATCTAATGATTGCTTTTTAATGTTAAGCATTATCCTTCATCCTCTCTAAAATTTCTTCTGTAACTCTTTCGTATTCAACGCCTGCACGATTATGAGTAGTAACACAACTCTTTTCGTAGCAATTCTTAACTTGTGTAAGTAAAGAAATTGAAGTGTTAAATACAAGTTCACCGTAGCTTTCTTTTAATGCCTCTAGGACTTCTTTAGAGTGAACGGTATTAGTTTGATACATAGTTGGCAGGAAGCCTAAAATGTATTTCTTAATATCTCTGTCCTTCTTAGCGTTAACAAGTGACTGAATTGTATTCTCTACTCTCTTGTAACTCATAATATCTGTCTGTACAGGAATGATGATTTTATCGCAACAATTAAGAGCATTAGTTACAAGCAAGTCACCAGATGGTGAACAGTCAAGCAACATATAGTCATAATTTTCTAGTAGGTCTTGGCTTTCGGTTAAGATATTGTACAAAATATCGGTATTATCGTTTTGGCTCTGAAGGTAGGAAGGAATGCCCTTTAAACTTTTTGTGGCTGGAATGTAATCTACATTCTCGTTATCTGAATGACGAATATAGTTATTGAAGTCGATAATCATACCACCACAATGATTAACGATAAGTTCTGCTATTGTTGGTTTGCCGTCTGGTTCATAGCCTAAGCATTCAGACAAACTTCCTTGATGGTCTAAGTCAACTGCCAGAACTTTCTTACCTTTAAGTGAAAGTGCTGATGACACATTAAATACGGTAGTGGTTTTACCGACACCACCTTTTTCGTTTGCTACTGTAATGATTTTTGGATTCTTGTTATTCATAATTTTACCTCTCGATTTGTGTAAATTCTTACTATTTCTAAAATCGGACAATTTGTCCGATTTAGTGTATTTGAAATAGTAAATATATTTCCTTTAATGAGTATATTATAGCACAATGGGTTACATAATGCAATATATTTATGTAAATAAAATAGTAAAAATATTTATTTAATCAGTAATATGTGTTATAATATAGTAAAGAAATAGTAAAAAGAGGTGATAAAGTGGGAGCAGTAATTGTATATGGAGTTGCTATAATCGGTTTCATTATTTTTATCAAAGGTTTGTATGTTCGTACAGTTGATTTAAAGAAGAAAAATGAAATTAGAAATACAAACAAGAAAGATAAAAAGAAACTAAAAAAGGACCTGAAGCAAAAATACAAAGCCGAGAAGAAAAAATTAAAATCTGAAATGTCAAAAGAGATTTCAGAGAAAAATAAAGAAAATGAATAAGGGTGATGTGATGAAGAATGAATTAAAAACAGAAATTGTAGGTAAGTTTCCTTGCAGAGATTGTAAAGAGCGTTCAGTTCGTTGCCATCAAGACTGTCTCGCCTACTCTCAATTCAAAGAAGAACAAGCTAAAACTAAAAAGGTCATCAATGACTACAGAAAGGAGCATAACCACACAAGAAAACTATGGAACTAAAAAGTAGTGAAAGTTTGGAACAGCAGAAAGTATTTGCTTGGGCGAAAGTTGTTTCATATTTGTATCACGATATAGACCTTATGTATCATATTCCCAATGAAGGTAAAAGAACTTATTATACAGGTGGAAAAATGAAAAAAGAAGGACTGAAAAAAGGCGTATCTGATATATGCCTTCCAGTACCTTCCGGTAAATACTCTGGTTTATATATTGAAATGAAGTATGGCAGGAATAAGCCAACAAAGGAACAGGAAAATTTCCTTAAAAGAATTAATAAGTTAGGCTACGCCTCATGCGTATGTTACACCGGAGAAGAAGCTATCGACAAAATAAAGCTTTACTATGAATTAGATAACAATGGTTGTGATAACTGCTGTAAGATTACAAGGTGTTCTAATTGCATACATAGTAAAGTTGATGATAATGGTAAGGTTTCTTGCAGTAAGTACAATAATAATTACAGCAGGCGTTTAGCTAACTCTTGTGTCGATTTCACTCCTAAAATATTCTTTTGCCCCTACTGTGGGAATAAAATTAAATATGTATAAAATAAAAAATCGGACAATTTGTCCGATTTTTGCTTTATTTCTTTATCTAAGTTATTTGTTATTATCAACCCTGCTGTTCCATTTTGCTATGGATTCTTCTTTACTCATTCCTCTTGCACCTAAGCATCCACATTTTATACAAAATACATTGTATCCTGCATCACTTCCTATTATTTTTTTGTGTTCCAATTTTGCAAGCAAATATTCCTCAGTTCTAACAGGCTTAACTGTCATTATTTCTGGAAAATCAGACAGATTTGTGCCACAAAACGGACAGGGCTTTAATGTATTTTGAGCCATTATTTTTCACTTCCTTGTTTTTTTATTTATTAAAATAATTCATTTTTGTGACTTAATAATACTTTTACTGAATTTTTTAATTACACCGTTAATCATTTTCTTGCCTTGCAAACAACTTATCCATTCATTAGGTATATCGTTATAGCCATATATTAGCCCAGCTAGACCACCAACTAAAGAAGCAATGGTATCAGTATCTCCACCTAAGTTTACTGCTGTAAGGACAGCCTCTTTGTATGAATGAGTGTTTGCAATACACCACAAAACTGACTCTAGTGTATTAATAACATATCCATTTGATTTAACCTTATCTCTAGAAAATAACAAAAATAATAAATGAAATATACTTGTAAATTCTCTCATATATTCATTGCTATCTTTAGATAAGGTGTATGAATGATATACTTGTTCCATAACTTTACTAATTGATGTGAGAAGATTATCAATATCAAAAGTGTTATTAATCTTTTCAGTAATAATTTCTAAAACTATTTCACAATAAATAACACAACACATCTTAGAGATAATATGACTATGAGTTAATGCAGAAACATCACTGACAAATTTCTTCCTTTTATCGAGCGTATCAAATTCTTCCTTACCGTACATATAAAACGCAACAGGCAATATTCTCATAAGTGAACCATTACCGTTAGAGTAATATGAACTTTCGTTTGTGTTATCAAATAGAAGATTAGTTATAGCATATCGACCTATAGCTTTAGCAGTTGAATTACCAACATCAAACACATTATTTTTTATAGCATATTTGCCGTTATAAAACCATTCTTTGAATTCGTCAGCTATACTATACAAAATATTGGTATTATTTTTACTCTTACTGCATAAGCCTATTGCTGTAGCCAAAATCAAACTTGTATCATCTGAAAAAGTACCTTTCTCTTGATTGTATGTTCCGTTACCCATCATGGTAGTTATTGGGTTGGTATCAAGTTCTTCCCTAGAGCAAAATTCAACCGGTACACCTAAAGCGTCACCTATAGCACTACCATAAAAGCTACTTTTTATTAAATTCTTAATTCTTTTTTTATTATCTATAGTCATGATTTTAATACCTCTGAAATAGAAAAATACTTACCACTAACAAGACCAGTTTCATTATCAATAGGTTTAACGAATTTTTTAAATACACTATCTGTATTATTTTTGTTGTGAAAACCTAAATATTTCATAATATCGCCTTCTCATAATCAATTATTCAGCCATTCTGATGGCGTTTTGAAATAATCATTATGTCCTTCTACCTTATCATGAATAGGTTTTGTAAATTTAACATACTTAGGGTCTAGAACACTAATAAAACCTAAAGAATTATAAAAATCATAAGTATTTTTATAATTAATATTCTTGCAAAAATCAATTATCTCTTTATGTCCAGCATAATTTTCTTCATATGGAACAGGCTCATAATTGTGATAAACATTGTCGATTAGAACATAATTAGAAAGGAGATGATTAAGCAATTCGACACCTTTTTTTCTTCTTTCGCCCCAAACACAATCATTATAATCTATTTCTATGATATAACTATCATCTATCATGTTATTATATGTGTTACCAGATATTTGATAATGGTTATCTAGTTCTGACTTCATGTTAGAGAAATCGTTATTTGATAATTCATCATATGTATATCCGTACAATGAAAAAGAAGTATATGAATCTGGTATTAGATGTTCTGATAAGATAATTAAGCACAAATCATTATCAGATAGATTATTTATTTTATCTGGTATTTCACACAACAATATCTTTCCATTAAAATCTGCGTAATAATTGCAAAGATAGTAAAGATTTTTGTAAAAGAAATTAACCATAGCAATTATCCTTTCTGAACACTAATATTTAGATTATGAATAGTTGATAACATCTTAATAACATACGCAGGGCATCTTCTTGCACCTTGTTCCCACTTAACATAAGTGTTAAATGGAATTTCATATTTTTCTGCAAATTGGTTTTGTGACAAACCTTCTAGTTTTCTAAAAGTTTTTAGTTTTTTTGCGTTTGCATTATATACGATTTTATCTGAATTTGAGTGCTGCAATATCATACAACCTTTCTGTAAACCAAATAGTAATTAATGTACCTTTATTATACAACTGAAACACTATAAAGTCAATTATAATGGGAAAATTAGAGATTTAATTTGTGAAAAAAATATTGACTTATTTTACTTTAATGGTATAATATAAGTAGGGTATAAATTTCTTTTAAAGATTTATTATGTAGTTAATTTGGAAGGGAGTAACTATATGGGATTTATCTTAACTAATGCTCAATACGAGCATATTAACAATGTTTATACCTTAATCTTATCTAGCGAGATTAATGAAAAAGACTATCAAGAACTAACAATATTAGAACTATTACAGGTTAAAGCAAAGTTAGTTGATAAACTAAATGCTTTTGGTGTTATTGATGTAACAACACTAAAAAATGAAATTGCAAAAATTAATAATATCGTGTGTGACAAATTTAGAACACTTGATGATATTTATGTTGTATATAATAATATTACTGACTATCCATTTTTGTCTTATGACAACAAAATTTATGTTGCTACAGAAGAAAATATTGCAAATGCATTATTGAAAGATATGGAAAGTAAAGTAAAAGAAATCAGAATTGAAAAAATTACTGATGTTGCAGAGTATCTCAAAAACTTGTATCTATACAATGGTGTCACAGGCATTATAACTAACACTTGTGATGATGCTATTGATAACAATAAAGTTAATATTACTGATATTGTTGTTGGTATTGATAAAATCAGCACACTTAATAATAAAGAAATCGTAAACACATATCTTCACTTAACACAACTTGCACAATTAGGTATCAGTAATGGTATTGATAAATGCATGAAAGATATGCAGTATGCAATTTCTAAGGCAACATTTATTGTTCCTGTAATTGGTGGTAATGATATTAGTCAAATTTCTGTTCCGTTAATGAATCTAGACAATGAAAACACAACAGCAATAGCTGTATATACTGATGACAGCAGTTTTAATGCTGTTGCAGAAAATAGAAGATATGTGAAATATTTACTTACATATGATGAAATAGTAACTCTGTTTAAGTCTAATATTGTTATCAATCCTCAACTACTATGGCTTATCGTTGATAGTGGTGTAAAAGCAAAAATTACTGAAATGAATAGAGCCTCATAAAATGAGAAAAAAGAAAAATCAATATATAAAGAATATACTGCTACTACTTAATTTATTTATGATGGTAACTGTTAATATGTATTTTTCGGCACTAGCATCAAATGATTTTGCTAGTAGCAGTATTATTACATTGTATGTATTAGCTAATGTATTCTTTGCTATCGTCATTGTGTTAGTGAATAAGATATTAGATTTATTAGTGAATAATCAAGGAATTTTAACTGATAAGAAAAAACGCATAACAGCTACTAGAGTAATAGTTGCAATAACAGTATTTCTTATGCTATTATTTGTTCTGTATTCTGTTTATGCTACAAGTTCAAACAATTTTTTTATGAATTATAGTTTCGTAGCCATCAATTAATATATTGGTGGCTATATTTATATCAAGGAGTAAGAAAAATGAAATCAATTTTACTTTCAATCAATCCTCAGTATGTGGATAAAATTATGAATGGTGAGAAAAAATACGAATACAGAAAGATTAAGTGTAAAGCTGAAGTAGATAAAATGTATATATACTCAACTATACCGGTAAAGAAAGTTGTTGGCGAAGCAAAGATTGAATGTATTTTAGAAGGTTCACCACAAGAAATATGGGAAAGAACAAAATCTAAATCTGGTGTAAGCAAAGAATTTTTTGACAGTTATTTTAGATTTAACAAACAGGCATATGCCTACAAGCTCTATGACATAATTAAATATGATAAGCCAAAAGACATAAAAGAATTTGGTGTAAATTATGCACCTCAGTTATTTTGTTATGTTGATATGTAAACTAAAATCGGACAATTTGTCCGATTTTTTATTTTATATAAGATAAAAAGAAGGAACAGTATGAATAAACATACTGTTCCTTCTTCTTTTAAGGTAATAGCAATCAAATGCCATCTTTATATAAAAATTTTAAGGAGATACAAACTTATACATAAGAATTCTTATGTTGGAGGACCAATACTGTTCCATATAAATTTCTGAAGAAAATATCAAATTCTTTTTGATGCTTTCTTGCTAAGTCGATAAAAACATCAAAGCAGTCTGTTTCACTTGCAAGTATATCAACATTTACTACATTTGTATTTTTAACACAGTTTTCGTCAGTTACGCCTGCATGAATATCATAATTATTATCTGTTGTGACAACGATATTGTTGCTGAAAATATCGTATTCATTTTGAAGATTACAGTGATAGAAGTTGTTGGTAATATACATTAAAACTTCTTTTATCTTTTCTGCTGTAGCATTATCCTTGCAAATAAAAATAGTACGATTATAAGGAGTGATAATACCCTTAGATATGAAATATTGAGCCGTTAAGAAGTTGATAACAGCCATTTTGGAATCATTACTTTTAGCTCCGACAAAATCATAAAAATCAGACAAAATTAATTCATCTGAATACTCTGAAGTGATATTTGCAATTTTGTTTTGCAATTTAACATCAGACAAAGAGCAAGCCATATGTACAAGTTTTAGGCATACTTCGTCATCAGATAAAATTTCAACTTCTTCGTCGCTAATATTACAGTCCAGAATAAATGAATGAATTAATGACTTTCTGTGTTCTGTATTAGACAATAGTTCGTTGTCGTTAACAAGTGTGTCTTTATTATCATTAAACTTGACTGTTCGAAAATAAATACTTAATTTTTCAATAAGTTTTATTAAAACCATATCGTTTTTGATTTTACTCATTTTAAATTCTCCTTAACTGTGAAATCTAGTTTAGTTTTACTATATCACAAACAATGAAAAATAGCAAGAGAATAATGAAGAAATTTATTTAATAGTTAGTTGAATTTTGCAGAAAAATAAAACTGAGAAACCACTATAGGAATATAATAGTTATATATAATTATAAATATAATCTCTAGATGAATTTA
>ENA-OOXM01000833-OOXM01000833.1-human-gut-metagenome-genome-assembly--contig:-NODE-833-length-26073-cov-2.216466_pt1 | contig 26073 bp, 25 predicted proteins | sample MGYA00241589_ERZ501347 | MGnify/ENA primary metagenome ERZ501347 (study PRJEB25962, sample SAMEA2042832) | human gut metagenome | biome: human gut; feature: human-associated habitat; material: faeces...
GTTCAGATAAGAAGAGGTAAAAACTTAAAATTTAATACCTATGAAACTGCTTATGATTTTGCTTTGAAATATGTAAAATAGAAATATGCCTCTATATATCAATAGATAGATAATAGGGGCATATAACATTAATCCAATTCAATATCTGGAATTTCTATTTCATTATTTGTAAAGATAATATCATTATGTATATAGTTGTTAATTTTATTAGCAGACTTAATAACATTTAAGCCTTCTTCAAGTTCTTCTTTAGCAATATCATATCTTTCTTCTGGAATATTAAATTGTTCATATGTTGATTTTAATATGTCTAAGGTTGAAGCTCTATCTATATTAATGGATATTCCATACTTTTCTAATATTTCCTGTCTTGTTCCATTAAATAGCTTCATATCATTATTAGTTATTTTACTATCTAAAATTCTATCAGCTCCTAAACAAAAGCCATTATCAAATGGAGCAATAAACTTAAATCCATTTTTTGTTTTCTTTATCCCAAAATTCTTTTCGTGTCTGTCTTTATTATGAAATAAACAATCAAGAGTTATCATTTGTCTCATTTCTTCTTCATATCCTAATTTTTCAATAAAAAATCTAATTAACATTTCCCCTGACAAGCTAAAATTAGTATGTCTTATCTGCATAGCTGATATATAATCTTCATCAGCATTATTAATGAAACAAGGGCAAGCACAATATTTGTTGTTTTTAGTTTCTCCAAAAAGATATGGTGTAGTATCTATTCCAGCTATAGCAGCAGTTTTAAAATAAATGATTTCATTTGCTGAAAGTGTATTATTATACTTATTATCCATTTTAGCAAGAAACGGCTTGTCTCCAGACATAAACCAAAATTTTTCCATAATTCCATCAGTTGTAAAATCAGGACTTATAATTTTATTTGTTTTCTTAATCCTTCCATCTAAATAATATGTTGCAAATATAGGTTCAAATCCATTATCGTGATAATTAATATCTTTCCATAATATCTCATCATTTTCTTCTTTTAGCCAATAGGCATCTGTAATACTTATTCCAGAACTATAATAAAACATATCTGTTTTAGCTATGCCTAATTTTTCTTCAATATTTCTTAGATTTGGTCTTGTTCCCGGAATACTTCTTGATTTATACCAATGATTAAGAAGTATTTGTTCTTGTGTTTTTCCATTTCCTTTTGTTCCTAGAGGTATCTCTTTTTCATTATAAATCTCATCATAGCCTAAAATAAGATGATTATGTACATCTACTTTTGCAACAGGTACATCTTTATGCATTAACAACATAAGTTTCTAACTCCTAAAATTATTATATTTATAATAGTGGTATGGATTTTTATTTCTTTGTGCTAAATATTTATAATGTTTTATTAAAAAAAATCAGACACTATTATTTATATAAACAAAATAAAAAAGAGATATTTAAAATATGAAACAGAATGAATTTAATAAGTTAAAAAATCAAATTCTTAATTGTGATGATATTGAGATGTATGATGGTGAAGTTTTACAATCTATTTCAGAGGAAGAGTACGAAGACTTTTTTAATAAAGATGAACTTATAGGATATTTTAATGAGGATATTGGAGAAGAAAGATTATATTTTAAACAAAATACTCTTGATGCTATAAAAATAAGGACAATGTATGATAAAGATATAAGTAATTTAATAGATATTGATAAATTATGTGGTTTTATTTCTAAATACGTTGATGAAAATTCTTTAGTATGTATGAAAAATATCTGTTTTATTTATGATAATGAACATATTGAAGAAGATTATTCATCTGTTAGAGATGACTTATATGAAAAATATTCAGATGAGTATGCTTATTACATATGTGAAGAGGATATGCTTGGAATTACGTGGGTGGAAAGACAAACAATAATTGTTAATGTTTCAGAGCTTATAAAAATAAGCATAGATATAGCAGAAGACCCTTATGAATATAGAACAGCCGAATCTATATTTAAAGAAGGATTACTACAAACAATTTTTCACGAATGTAGGCATTTACTATATGAGTGTAATGATTTTATAGATTTTCAAAATGATGTTAATTATCCTTTAAATGGGGGAACTGAAGAAGAAGTAGAAGATTATGGAAATAGTTTAGCTGACCAATACTATGATAAAATAGATTTTATAAAAGATGAATTTTTAAAAGATTATATTTTTAAAGAAACAACAAAAATAAAAGAAAATTTTGAAGATTATAAATTTTAAAGATTTGTTTTATAAATTAGAGCGTAAAATCCACTACCTTTAGGTGATGGGTAGTTCACCTTGAATTGATAGGATATATATATTATAATTATTTACAAAATAATAAAAAATAGGAGAAGTCAATTATGCTAAAAAATACTAATCTTACAAAAGTAAAAGGAGTATTTAAAGATTTATTATTTGCTGTCCCAATAGAACCACAAATAGCAGATATCTGCTGTCATCCTTTTACACAAAGTTCCATAACTCCAAAAGTAAGTATTACAGATGATAATATGTTTAAAATTGAAAATGATTATTGGAATTTAAAAAAGATAGAAGATTATAATGAATGGACAAATTATATATGTAATCAGATTGATGAATTTAAAGATATATACCATTTATTTTATTATATAAATACACCTTATAGATTAGTTGCATTAAAATATTCAAAAGATTTTTTGAATTTGGAAGATTTTTCAAAACTACTAGAATATTGTTGGACTACATCTGAAAATCCTAATGATGATATTAATGTATCTATTAAAGAGCTTATAGGATATTTTAGAAAAGCTGATAAACATACAATAATGAATGAAGATGAATATAAGGTATGGGAAGAATTACCAGATGAATTTATAGTTTATAGAGGTATTTCTAATCATCATAATCCTAAAGGCCTGTCTTGGACTAGAAATAAAAATGTTGCAGAATGGTTTATGAATAGATGGAATAACCCCAATAATTACCTTTTACAAGCCACTGTTAAGAAAGAAGATTGTTTATGCTATTTCAACGGAAGAAATGAAGATGAAATAGTAGTAGATAGCAGACATATAAAATCCCAAAAAATAGATTAGCATAATAAAAAGTAAAATTTTCATTAATCATAAATAAAAATAAAGGAAATGTGTATCTATAGTATTAAATCACATTTCCTTTTGTTGTTTTTGTTAATTAGTTTTCTTCTATATATTTTTTTAATCGTTCTTTTGAAATATTATAATATTTTTCGTCTATCTCACACCCAATGAAGTTCCTATTATTTTTTAATGCCGCTATCATTGTACTTCCACTACCCATAAAAGGGTCAAAGATATAATCTCCTTCATTTGATGAATTTTTAATATATAATTCCATCAATTTAATAGGTTTTTCAGTAGGATGTTTTTTATTTTTCAATATATTATTATAACGATGTATCGTTTTACTGGATATATTATTTATAGGCTTGGCTTTTCCTTTTCTTAAAAATAAAATATATTCAGCATTTTTCATATACCATCTACTAGGAGTAACATTATTTTTCTCCCAAATCAACAAATTGTGTAATTTAAATCCACATTCTAAACAAATATTAATATATTTATTTAGATTTAATAAGTTTACCATTATATAACATTGACTATTATTTTTTAATACTCTATATAATTCTGGAATGAATTCTTCTGGTTTTATATTATTGTGTGTAAATATTTTTCCATTGTTTTCTTTTAAAATTCCAGATGGACGATTTTTGTTTTTTGGTTTACCTCCGCTTATACATTTATATGGAGGGTCTGTTACTATTAAATCCACAGACTCATTATCTATTTTTTTAAAAAGGTCTAAAGCATCTTTATTATAAATAAAACATTCATCAATATTCATAAAATCACACTTTCTATTATTTTTTTTCAGCATAATATAATAGTGGAATTTTATTTTTTTTATAGCCCTTTTTTATAAAATATCTAATACTTTTATTCCATATTTATTTATATTTATATAACCTAATTTATAAATACTTATCTCAGTAATGTTTTTATTAATTTTCTTAATGGAATTTTCATGTATATGCCCGTGTATATTATATTTACAATTATGGTCTTTCATATACTTATAAATAGCATATAAACCTTTATGAGCATCTCTACATAAGGTATCAGAAGTATCTATATCTATACAAGGTTTATCGTGAGTTAATATAATATCTGCATCTGGATAATTATTTAATTTGTCTAATGCTTGTTTTTGTGTTAAGAGAGTATCATCATTTTTATATTTAAGGCTTCTTCCCAAACCTACAAAGGATATCCCTTTAAAGGTAAAAGGCTTATTTTCATTTTCTAAATCGTATATTTCTTCATAATATGGGGAACTTTCATTTATTCTTAAATTACTAATCTGTCTATTGATTTCTTTAATATCGTTTGTTTTATCGTGATTTCCTAATATCCCTATTTTTATAGTGTTAAGAAATATCTTATTATTTAATAATACATCCCAATCACTTATATCTATATCTCCTAACAAAATAATCAACTCAATATTTTTATCGCTAATAAAAGCATTAAAACTATTTTCATTTAAACTTCCGTGAGTATCAGCTATAACTAAAGCATTAGTAGTAATAGCGTTAGGAATATTTTTTCGTCTAAATATCATTAATATCTTCTCTTTTCTTTAATAAATATATATTTGAATATCTATAATCATAATTAATCATAGATATTATTTCATCTTTTAATGGATATAACTTTAAGTTATCAGTATCTTTGGAAAAATTATTTAGTAATGCATATAAAACACAGGCTTCATTCATTCTTCCAAATTCATTTTTACGTTTTATTAAGTTTAATTTTTTAAGTATTTTTTTATCTGTTTCTAAAGATATTGGAAGAGTAGTTCTATCCATTAAAAAATTATGTAATGTATCTGGTTTTATATCATTACTTTTATTCACAATTAAAATATCTAATCCAAAAGTAATATCTGCGGTGTATAATTGTAGTTTATTTAAGGTATCATATATTTCTATTAGCATATCTTTTCTCTTTTATAAAAATTTTTACAAGTATAAGGCGTTTTTAAATTAGTTTTTGCATAGCTGCAAGTCAAATAATAAGAACAATTATTTTTACAAGTATTATAATTAGTATTACATACATTATTATCACATTCATTACAAAATATATATGTGACTTTTTCATTTACTAGAGGACAATATTTACTCATATAAGAAATCTTCACTTTCTATTTGTTCTGGTTGTTTTGTTATATCTATAATTTTATCAATTTTATCTCTTATTATATTAATATCTAAAAGCGACCCATTTTGAATATTATTAAGTAGTTCAACAATTTTTTTTGATTGCGTTGCATTTATAGGTAGTTCTAAAAAAGATAAATATATGTCATTACTTAAAGATATAGTATTTTTTGAAGAATTTATTAGTTTTTGTAATTGTAAATCTAAGTTATTGCTAATATTACTCATTTTCGTCCTCATCTTGTGCATTATAGTTATTAATAGAATTTAATAAATCATTATTAATACTATCTTCAGATATTATGCTCTCTACATCAGCTTCTTCATAATTTAAAGTAGGTTCTGTATTTTCATTTATCTTATTTTCATTAATAGTATCTTTTTCATCTTCTTTATAATCTATATCGTATTTATATTTATCTTTAGCAAATAATGATGTAATTTTATTTGTTTTTTCCTTAGGCTTGTCTTTATCGTGAATAAGTGCATCGTGTGCCTTTTTAGAAAATATAATCTCTGGGTCATTTTTGCTTTTTGTAAATAATATTTTAAATGGATTAGTTTCTCCATTATATTGTTCTGGATTTTCTTTTGCCTTGTAAGCAGTATATCCAATACAACCTATAAGTAATGTTCCAGATATTATAGTTATTATATTCATAATTAATACTCCTTTAGTAAAAATCTTTTAATTTATATTTATTTTCAGGTCTTTGTAAAAATCTTAAAACTTTTCGTTCTATTTGTCTTATACGTTCTTTCGTTAAACCATATATTTTGCCTGTTTCTTCTAATGTTTTAGGAATACCATCATTAAGCCCAAATCTATTCTTAAATATCTCAATGTTTTTTTCTGAAGTAGCACCTATTCTTATTGCTTTATTGAGTAAATAATCAATATTATTTTTTAAATCTTCATTTATTACATTTTTTGAAATATCAATATTTTTATCTTCAATAAAATCACCTATTTCGGATATATCGTCTGAAGTATCAGTACTAATTTTTTGATTTAAACTTAATACATCTAAAGTGTTTTGTTGGAAGTTATTATATGTATCAATATCAATTTGTCTTAAATCTAGGTCTTTTATCAATAATACATCATCTGGCTCTTTATTGTGTTTTTCAATATAATCTTCCTTATATTTTAATATTTTAAGCCATTTATATTTTAAGTGGTCTGGGGTTCTTATTGCATTTCTTTTTTGGATAATAGCTCTAAGTATTGCTTGATTTATCCAATAAGTAGCATAAGTAGAAAATTTATTTCCATGACTTATATCAAATTTTTCTATTGCTGTAAGTAATCCAATATTACCTTCCATAATTAAATCCATTCGTTCTAAAGAAACAGAAGTAGAATGTAAATATTTATTTGCAATAGATATGATGAGCCTTTGATTATGTAATACTAATAAATTCCTTGCAATAATATCTCCATTATTATATTTTATAAATAATTCTTCTTCTTTTTCATAAGGCAATGTTTTATATTGTTTTATAACTTTTATATATTCTTTATAACTAATTGTATCTTCTAAAATATATATATCATTCATATTTATTTGCTCCAATTTTATAGTTCTAAGTCAATCTCTTTATTTTTATTAAAAGTGTCAGTAAAGAAATTATTAAAATCCTTATTTGCATTTTCTTCTAAGTTATTATCATAATAATGTATTTTTTTCCCTATATTACCAAGTAATTTATTTATTACACATAAGTTAGCTGAAAAATCTACATTATCTTTATTAGTTCGCCTATTCCATTCATTTATATTAAACTTATTAGGGTCTCTTTTTATAGCTCTTTGTTTTCTAATTTCTTCATTTGTTTTTATATAAATTACTTCAATATTTTCTGGACCATAATTTTTTAAATAATTAATAATTCCATAGCTATCTAAAGTTATAAGATAGTTATTAGTATTGGGATTAACCCTAGGAGAACAATAGTAATAAGTCACAGGATTATTATTTTTATCTAAAGCATTAAAAACTCTTTCTTCTAAAAAATAATTGGGAGTGTTCCTTAATATATTTAACTCTTTATCTGAATAAAAATTATATTCTCTATGATTAATTTCTCCTTCTCTCATAGGTCTGTTTGTTGAACTTACAATAGGTATTAAGTCTATGTTTTTATCTTTTAATAGCCCTGTTCTTAAAAAATCTTTTCCAGCTCCACTATCACCAGTTATTATATAAATCATGTTTTTCCCTTTCTATAAATCTATTTCATAATCATTTACTTCACTTTTTACAGGTAATATTCTTCTTAATTCGCCACTTCTTCTTGCATCAATTAGGATATTATTAGCTTCGTTAATAGAAGTATTTTTATCTAATATTTTTAATACATCATCGACATTTAGCTCATAGAGGTCTAATCCTGCCTGTATCATATCTAATTTCTCAATAGGTGTAGAAGAAGGAATAGTTATTCCTGCTTGTAATAGTTTTATTATATGTGAATTGTCTAGCATATTTATATTTTCCTTTCAAATTAGCTTTATATAATAATAGTGTCTCTAAGTTAAACTTAAAGACACTAAAAATAAGATTTTTATATAAAAAATTATTTATTTTTTCTTATATCTAAATAAAACAGTACCTATTATTCTTTCTTTATTGATATTTCCAGTTGACCTTGAGTCAATACTATGATTTCTATTATCTCCTAATGTAAAATATTCATTTTCACCCAATGTATAAGTAATATTGGGTTCATATCCTTCATTATCATCAAAATAACCAAAAGTATCATCAAAAGGTTCATTATTGACATAGACAGTATTATTTTCATCTATGTAAATTGTATCACCAGGAATGCCAATAACTCTTTTTATAATGTAAGTTATATCTTCATCACTTTTTGTTTCGTATATAATTACATCATTTCTTTTAATAGTTTTAAATTTTGTCTGAACTAATAATTTATCACCTTCATAGTAAGTGGGGTTCATTGAGATACCTTGAACTTCTATAGTCTTAAAGAAAAATTTACAGACAAATATAACAAAAGCTATAACTACAAAATAAAATGTTGATGCTATTATAAATGTTCTTCTTTTCATAATAAAATCTCCTAAAAATATTAGTATATATGTAATAATGTTTTTCTTATGGATGTAAGTATTAATTTAAAATATCGCTATGTGTAATAAATTTTTTTTAAACAATATACTCTATTACCTTTCCATATCTGCTACGATATTATTATTAACCCTATATCTATTCATCATTTCTTTATATCTTTTAGCTTCTTTAGGCTTTAAAGATTCTGGAATAAAATATTTAGGTCTGATACCATAAGGCAATCTCCAATGATTATTAGCTATCTTATCTATCATTACAGCTACTTCTTCTTTAGTCCACTTTTGTACATTTATAAAACCTTTTCTTTTTAATATCTTATATTGTTTAAAGCTGCATTTGTTTTTATCTCTGCTTCGTATTACATTATCAATTAATTTAGCTCCCAAACCTTTATATGGTACATGGTCTAAATCAAATCCAGCATTTTTTAAGAATTCTTTTTGCTTATCGCTACAAGGAGTTAATTCCCATTTTCTTAAAGGAGTCCATTCATACTTTTCTTCATCTGTATAAAATGTGACTGCTTCATCATTACTAATAACAATGCAATCTAGTTCATTATCATCATAATAATATTTAATAAAAGGATTTTGTATTTCTTCAAACTTATTTCCCATAAAAGTCTTTTTAGATGCATTTTTAAGATTTTCTGCTAGTAGATATTTTGCATCTGCTTTACTCTGCAAATCTTCTAAGCTGATTTCTTCATCTTCTTCATTAAGTATTTCATCGGCTATATCCATTCTTGATTTATCTATAAATAAGTCAATAGGAGATAATACATCATAACCTTTTCTTCCAGAATGCCATAAGAAATCCAAAACTAATAAATTTTCTTTATTTGTTTCAGGAGATAATCTAAGACCTCTTCCTAAAATCTGTCTATAAAGACTTTCTGATTTTGTAGCTCTTAAATTAATAATGCAATCAACACTAGGTTCATCAAATCCTTCAGTCCAAAGCATTGAATTTGTAACTACATTAAGTTCACCTGTATGAAATTTTTCTATAATATCAGCTCTTTCTTCTTTAGTATTCTTAGAAGATACACAACAAGAATTAAATCCTTTTTCTTTTAATAAAGCAGCCATCTGTTCTCCAATAGCAATAGTAGGAGTAAAAATAATAGTTTTTCTACCTTGTGCTTTATCTTTTAATTCATCAGCTATTTGTCCTAAATAAGGTTCAAGAGTATCTTGTAAATCACTTGATAAGAAATCTCCACAACTTGTCCTTACATTACTTAAATCAATAGTAATAGGAATTCTTCTAATAGAGATAGGAGATAAATAGCCATCATCAATAGCATCTTTTGTATTATAAGAATAAGCTACTGTTTCAAATATATCTGATATATTCCTTACATCAGCTCTATTTGGAGTAGCAGTTACACCTAGTAATTTTGCATTTGAAAAATAATTAATTACTTTAAGGTAAGTATCTGATGCACTATGATGGGCTTCATCTATAATTATGGCATCAAAATAATCTTTTGGATAATTATTCAGTCTATCATCCCTACTTATTGATTGAATAGATGCTACAACAACATTATCATTACCTATATCTGCATGATTTTCAGCTTTTTCCAAAACTGAATTAACATTAAATAAAGCTAATTTGTTTTGTGTTTGTTCTAATAATTCCGACCTATGTGCAAGTATCAGAACCCTTTTATTTTGTTCTCTTAATCTTTTAGTGATTTCTGAAAATACAATAGTTTTTCCTGTTCCCGTGGCTTGTATTACTAACGTACTTTTATGATTCTGCCATTCATTAAAGACAGCATTTACAGAATCTTTCTGATATGGTCTTAATTCCATTTTTTATTCCTTTCATTTAATTAATTTGTACATAATCAACTTTTCTTAATTCTTCGACAGTTCCTTTTAATCCTTCTGGATATTGTGAAATGGAAGAAAAATAATTATAATCTACCAACACTTCTACAACAGACCCATCAGATAAATGATATTTATGAGTAATATCTGTATCTGCATTTGCTTTTTCTTCACTCATAATACATTCAAATATTTCGCCATTAGATAAAACTACATCTATATAATCGCCTACTTTATATCCATAGCCTTCTCCTAAAGCTATACATATTCTTTTATTAATCATCCTAAGTCCAGTTTCTTCATCTGTATAAGCATCATCTGAATTAACTAAAGGATATTGAGGGGAAGTTTTATCTGTTATAGATTTATAACTCATATATGTAAAATTATATGATTTACAGTCTTTTTCTTCATTAGGAACAGATTGACTATCAATAATGATTTTTTCATAAATAGGCAAGCTTGCTAAATATTCTTGTTCTTCTAAATACTTTTCTAATTCTTCCCAATAAGAATCTGGAATTTCTTCATCTAAAGAATTACTTAAATGGTCTAATAATAATGATTTCTTTAAAAATGTATTATCCGTTATCTGTTGTATATGTTCTTTTCCTGAATCAGCAATAGCTATTGTTGATGTGCTCAGTAAAAAAGCACTAAATCCAGTAACTAAAGACAAGGAAAAACATATTAAATTATTTATATTTATAAAATTCTTCATAAATATAATAATGTGGCAAATATAAAAAAAAGTTGAGTTTTTTACAAGAATAATAGAAAAAATAACAAAAATTATTTAACTATAACACACTATTTTAAATAGAAGAGAAGTATTCTTCAGTTTTTATTTTATATTTTATATTTATTAAGGAGATTAAAAAATGAGTAAAAAGTACACAAACACAACAACAGGATTTACATTAGTTTCAGGAACACTTAAGGAATTAGGTGAAGACAGAAAAACAGGAATTATTGAAGCAGAAGTATGGGATAAGTCAGAAAGGAAAAGAGTTTTAGAGGATATAAAGATATCGGCTGAAGCTCCTATAGAAGAAAATATCGGAGATATTGTAACAGCTTATGGTTATAACTTTAAAGGAACTATTATGATAGATGTTATCTCAAAAGATGCTATGTATCACGAAATAGAGCCAACAGTTGAAAATAAGAGAGGTGTAGCTGTCTTAGCAGGAAATGTTTTATTTGCAGTTAAAAATGATGAAATAGACAAAACTACAGGTGAACCTAGACTTAATAATGCTGGTCAGCCAAGAAAGCCACACTTTGATATATCTCTTTCAGTAGGACAGGGTGAAAATAGAGTTTTACATACAGTTAAAATTTATGATTTTAAGGAAAGAACTGATAAGGATGGAACTGTAATTCCTGCACAGAAGAATATTGAAAGATATGAAAAGTTATTTAAGAACTTTATGGAAGATAAGGCTAATCATCCAATATATGTTTCTATTAGAACACAGCCAGGACAATTATATACAGTAGATACTCCAGCAGTATATAGTAAAGGACCTAAAGAAGGACAGCCTATTTTAAGTAAGGAAACAGGTGAACAGATTATCTGGCATAACAAGAGAATGTCGCATTTAGGGGCTAATGCTATTGATGTAACATTTTTACAGGTAGTTCCAGAAAAGGAAAAACAGAATGAAGAAAAAGTCGCTACATCAGCTCCAGCTCCTACTATACAAGAAGAACCTTCAAAAGAGACATCTGGATTTGATGCAGGTAATTTCTCTATGGATGGTTTTGAAGAATTTCCAGAGATGGAAGATTTCACAATAGATTAATAAATAACCTCAAATATGAATGAATAAAGAAGATAAATTAATTATGAATTCGGAATAAAGAATATAAATCATTCTGTGTCCTTAATTTTAAAAAAATAATTAGTTTGTCTTCTTTATTTTAATAAAAATAAGGAGACAAATTATGATTAAATCTAATCAGATTGATGAAAGTAATTTATTTTATGACAACGGAGATAATCTGAATTCAAAAATGCCTCAATTTGCAATTAGAAATTTTTGTCAAAAAGATATTATAAAAAGATTAATAAGTGGTGAAGAAATTCCAGATATATATGGCGAATTAAAAAGTTTACTAACTGCAAATGGAGCTAAATTTGATACATATATCCAAGAAAATGAAGAAATCTTAGGTTATACAGATAAAATAGAGTATTACAATGAATATTTACAAAGAGAAATCAAAAATAAAAACATTATTACAGCAGATAAGTTGGATGAAAATGATTTTTATACTCTAAATAATAAACAATATAAACCTGCATTTGATTATATGCATGTTACAGATAATGAAGTTTATATTAAGAAGATAAAAACATCTAAATTTAAAAACCCATTAGTAAATAATAGGGATAAAAACGATATGTATATATTGTCTTTATGGGCTAAAGAAAAATATCCAAATAAAACAATATATTTAGATTATGACTATTTAGTAGAATCAAAAGTAAGAGGAAATTATTCATATGAATATAGACATAATCAACATGAATTTGAAGTAACTGATGAGTTTCTTGATAAATTAGAAGAATCTTATAAAACACAGCTTGAAGAAGGATGTTCACCTAATAATTGTGGTCAATGTGGAAGAAACCAATTATGTAATTATGAAGAACCACCTTTAAATTTAGGAACAGAAAGAGTTATAAAGCCTTTATCAGAAATTAGACTCACCCAGACACAAAGGGAAGTAAAAGATAATGAGGAAGGAATTTCAAGAGTTATTGCTGGAGCAGGAGCTGGTAAAACATTAGTAGTTGCTATGAGAGTAGTTGAACTTATTAAAAAAGGATATGACCCTAGTAAAATAGCTATGCTTACTTATACTACAACAGGAGCTAAAGAAATGACAGATAGGGTTATAAGATATTTAGCAGGACAAGAGGGTATATTAGTAGACCCAACATTAATTACTTCAGGTACTATAAACTCTTTTGGTCAAAATATATTAAATGACCATTATGCAGAGTTAGGATATACAGATAAACCAACTGTAATCCCAGAAGAAGTAAGAAGTGGAATTATTAATGATATTTTTAACGCTTACGCACAAATTCCTGAATGGAAATATCGTTCTTTAGCAAAAGGACCTAATGCTAAATTTGCAAATAAATATACAGCACTTTATCAGGCAAAAGAAGCTTTTTCACAGATTAAAAAGAATAAATGGGATATTTTTAATAATGGATTTGCTGGAAAATATTCAGACCAAAGTATTCAGATGATTTTTTTAATGTATCAGAATTATGAGATGCAGATGAAACAAAGAAATCTTATAGATTTTGATGACCAACTGGATTTAGTTCTTAAATTAATAGAAACACATCCTAATCTTTTTGATGAATATGGTTATGAGCATATAATTACAGATGAATTTCAGGATAGTAATTTAAAGCAGATTAATATATTAAAAGCTATGATAGATGCTAACTGTTTTAAAAGCTATATGGCAGTTGGAGATGATAGTCAGAGTATTTTTAGTTTCCAAGATGCAAGTCCAGAATTTATTGTTAATTTTGAGGATTATTTTGGTGAATTCAAAGATTATCAGTTAATCGAAAATCATAGAAGTAGTAGAAATATTGTAAAAAATGCCAATGCTATTAATGCTTTAGTAGAAGATAGAGTAGAAAAAGACCTTATAGCTACGCAACCAGAAGGAGATAGTGTAGCTGTACAAGGATTTTATTCACAATTAGCAGAATATAGAGCTATTGCTAATGATATAAAGGCAAGAATAGAACAAGGAGAAGACCCTAGTTCAATAGCTGTACTTGCTTGTACAGGTGATGAGTTAAGGGCAATAGCATCTTCTTTATCAGAGCTTAATATTTCTTCTGTTTTAATGAATCCTGTTCCATATAAAAAGAATTGTAGAGTTTTAGCTTTATGTGATTTTTATGATAGCTTCTTTAATGGAAGCCCTAAAGGTTTGATTGAGTATCAGAATGTTTTAGCTCATGGTGAATTAAAAACAGCATCTAAAGCAGAGTTAGATGAAATAGTTAGTGCAAAAAAAGATGAATTAAGTGGAGTACCTAAAACCTTAAATAAGTTTATGGAGTTAGCAGGCAAGCTTGATGAAAATAAACAAGATGTATGTTTTCAAGACTTTTTAGATAGAATTTCATATTGTCATTCATTAGAGGATTTAGATGAATTTTTTAGTGACTTTGAATTGTATGGAGATGATAGTACTTGTAGTAAAACAAAAGAAGGTTGTTATGATGGTGTTAATCTTATAACAATACATAGTGCTAAAGGTCTTGAATGGGATACGACATATCTTTTATTAGATAAATTTGATAATAAAAAGTTTCATAAATCTCCTAGTCACTATAATTCAGAAATTAATGAAAAAAGAAGATTATGGTTTGTTGGGGCAACAAGAGCTAAAAAGAAATTAATTTGTGCAGGTCAATATTTATTACCAGCTACAAATAATAAAGACGGTCTTATGTTTAATACTTTCTTAAAGGATGCTTATAGAATACAAGGCAAAGCATATGACTATAACGCTATGACTTATTATCAGCAAAGAGCAGATGCTTTAAGAGAAAAAGAGCAAAAAGATATGGAAAGAGATATGTAAAAATACTTGTGTTTCCCCTAGTCTTAAGGATTAGGGGAGATAAAATTAATTATGAAAGGGATAACTGTTATGATTATATACAATCAGGATAAATTACCTATAAAATATGTAATAGATGATAAATTGGTATTTGATATTACCAGTGATTATAGATTAGAAGATATTTTGCAACAATTAAGAGATGGTAAGAAATCTTCAGAGATAAATGGAATTTCAGGATTTTATATTAGTGAAAATGGAATAAATAAAACAGATAAAGAACTGTTAAATGATGGAATATCAACTTATAAAGAAAGAACAGAGCATAGTTTTATTCCAGATTATAATGTTGTACATGATGATGAATATGAGGGAGATGTTGATGAAGGAGATGAATTTCATGCAGAGCATTTTCAACCTAATTCAAATGAACCTTTTATGAATAGCATCGAAACAAAATTATTTAATGATTATCAGAATTTCAGTTTTAATGTAGACTCTAAAATGAATGTAAAAGGTCTTTCTTTAGATTCAGAAGAAGCAAGAAACTCTTTAATGACTCAAATAGCTTGTACTTTAGGAATAATGCCTAACTTGTTAGAGAATTATGAAGAAGCAACAGTTCTTGAATTAAAAAAGATGTCCGCTTTAGGAGATATAACCTTTGATAGTAATTTATTTGATTTTTACGCAGATGAATATCCAGAAATTCTTCCAGATAAAAACACTATTGAAGTTCTTAAAACATTGTCTGCTCCTGAAAGACAAAATTTTGATTATATTATGTGTCCTACGAAAATAGCGGATATATGTGTAAAATTAAAAGGTCAATCTAAGAATTTATATTTAACAAGAGATTTAATAGATGCGTACCTTTATAAGCATATTGATGGTATTGATGAGTTTAAAGTTGATTTTCGTAGTAAGAATAATTCAGTTATACCAGAACTTATAGAGAAAACAAAAAAAGAATTTGAACAATCAGAATATCACAGAAGTCCTAGAGTTATAGATGATTATGTGTTAGCGCAATATGAGAAAAGAATAGACAGAAATAAAGCACAATTAGCTAAAGATATTGTGAAAGATTTCAATTTTCAGAGTTTAAGAAAAATAGCTGGAACTAAATCATTAATTTTATATGCATTATGTGATGAACTTAATATGAATGAGGTAAAGCAAAGTCATATTGATATTATAGCTTCTTTATATCCTTTAGGATGTATTAAAAATTTAGCTGATAATCACTTTATAGAGTTTTATAAAGCCCATAATAATATGACAGATGAGCAATTAAGAACATTACTTGAAGGTTATAATTATACCTTAAATCTTGCTAAATTAAGTGAAACAGACCATTATATTGATAATTTTGATATAAGTGATGTAAAATTTTTACCTGATAAATCAGTAGAAGAAAATATTCAATATATAAAAGAATTTAAAGGCAAGTCTGATTGTAAGGCTATGGAAGATAAATATGGCTATAAATTTGAAGATAATGATTTATGTATTAAAGGTAGGAATATAGAGGTTATTGATGGTGATTTACATATGTATACCCTACAAGCAAATGATTATCGTAACTTTACAGTAGGTATAGATACCCATTGTTGTCAGGCTTATACAGGAGCAGGAGAAAGTTGTGTATGGAAATTAACAACAGAACCTTATGCAGGAGTAGTTGTTATTGAAAAGAAAGGTCAGATTTTAGCACAAGGTTTTGTATGGACTGATGAAGCTAAAGATACTATTGTATTTGATAATGTTGAGTTTGCTGATGATAGAAAAGTACATACTTTTAATAAGATTTTCTCTGCTTGGGCTAAAGAATGTCCTTATGCAAATGTACACGTTGGTACAAGCTATAATGAAAATATGCAAGGATGGGGAATTAGTATTCCACAAAATAAACGTGCCGTAATGCCTACAACTTTAAGCAATAACTATGTGTATAGTGATTATATAGGGCGTAGTAATCCAAGAGCAATTAAAAAGGATGGAAGAGTAACATTAGCAGCTTATAATAATTATAGAAAAATAGAACATGAATTAGTACCTTCTAAATATGATGTTATAAATGATGCTGGATTAGGTTATTTACTCTCTTTAGGATTTACTGCAAGTAAAGCTATTGAAATAGGTAATAAATTAACAAATAATGAATTATCTGATGAAGAGATAAAGGATTTAATTAAGAATTCATCTCATCATAAAGAACTGTTAGAACATTTAGATGTAATGTCTGATGATTTACAGATGTGGTTTGCTTCTGAATATCCTAATGAAAAGGAATATATAAAAGAACCTTGTGAAAGATTAGCGTTATTAGAATTAAGAACAAAACCAGAGCTTATTAAAAATATTCCTAATCCTAGTGAAGAAGCCCAGATTTTAGCATTATCACAAAATGGTTTATTATATCCTTATATTTCAAATCCTACTTATGAAGCAGCAAAAGCGGCTGTAAATAATAATGGTTATGCTATTACGTTAATTAATGATGATTTTAAAACTGATGAATTAGTTGAAATAGCTTTAAGAACAGCCCCTAGATTAGTATTAACCTTAAATAATATTTCTGATAGTATTTTAAATACAGCTATTAATTCAGACCCAGCTATTATAGGGTTATTACAGGCAAAAAGAGAAATACCTGAACATATACAGTTAAATGTTGTAGAAAATAATCCTACTGCTATTTTAAATTTAAGAAATCCATCTGAAAATGTTATACTTAAAGCAGTAGAAAAGAATGGATTATTGTTAAGAAATTTCCCTAGAGCTAATTCTGAAATAAGACAAGCTGCTATAAGACAAAATCCTATAGCTATTAGTTTTATAAAACCAACATTAGAAGAATGTAAAACAGCATTAATTTTAGATAGAAGTATAGAAGATAAGATTAAAGATAAAGACCTTGTAGAACAGGCTAAACAGGAATTAGGTATTATTCCCCATAATGAAAATAATTTAGATTATGAAGAAGATATTACTGACTTATTTGATTTAGATTAAAAATAAAACAATAATATAAAAACCACTCTTTTCATAATTGAATTGAGTGGTTTTAATTATATGTAAATTTATTTATATTGATAATTCTTCCATAATAATTTGTTTAGGAAGAAAATTCCAACAATAATAACTACTACTAAATGTTATTTTATCTTGAATTTCTCCATTATTTTTAAATTTCATACGTTTGTTAAACATAAGTAATTGTAAATCTTTTTCTTTAAAGAGTTGTTTAGGGGCGGCATCGTTTAACCAAGTATTGCTCATTATTAGCGCAAACGGCTTATTGAAACTTAATGCCCTTTCAAAAATTAACCTCTTGTTCGTAAACGGAGGGTTACTTACAATACAATCCCAATGCTCGCTAGGCTCATATTTGTAAAAATCTTGTCCATTATTTATATGAGTAGCAATAACTTTGCGACCTGATTTTCTTATTTGTTTAACAAATTCACTTTCTTCTGTATCAAAAGGACACCACACAACAGCTCTTTGAGGTATATATTTTAATATTGGTTTAACAGCATAAGCTAAAGTCATACATTCATCATTATTACCTTTGCTATATAAGATATTATTGCTATCTATCATTTATATACATACTCCTATAAATTTATTAAAAAAAACTAATATATTTTCCCATTAGATATTAATGCCTTTTCTGTTTTAGATGTTATTCCCATATAAGATTGATAACTTACATAACAAGCTGATTTTCCTACTTCTAAATCACACTCTTTATTTGTTTCTATACGATATGTTGTATTTGTATCAGGAATAGAAACTATAACATATTTTTTACCTATTTCTTCAATGGTACAATTAATTAAATTAGGGCAGTATTTATAAAGTTCTGAAATAGTTCTTTTATTTGAAGACATAGTTAAAACTATATCAACTATAAAAAACAATAGCATTAGGCTTGCAAATGTTATAGGAATCGCTTTTCCTTTCATACTTGATAATGCTAAATAAATAATAAATAAAATCATAAGTATTCCTAAAATTATTGATGAAATAATAGGCTTTTTTGCTTTATTCTTAAGTCTTTCTTCAATTTGTTTATAAATTTCGTTCATAAAATCCTTCTTTCTTAGGTTTATATTTAGTAATCATATTGCAAAAATTATATGTGTGGTTAGATAAGATGAAAGTAATATTAGTAGGTATAATATAATAGTGCATATTATTTTTTTTTAAGAATAAAAAATAGATATATCTTTTATAAATGTAAATACAAACAACATTATTATATATAAATGCAAGAAGATTTTATAAGGAGATATAACTTTTATGAATAATTATTATTTTACATTTGGTTCTAATGAACAATTTCCATTTGGATTTAAAGACTACATTGTAGTACAAGCAGATACAATTAAATCAGCACAAAATATTTTTCAAGAAAATCATCCTAATAGACCAGGAAGTAGTTGTTTAAATTATGCTTTTAGCTATACAGAAGAAGAATGGATTAATTCTAAAATGTGTGAAAAATATTATGATAATAAAGAACCTGCTGAAATATTAACAGGGGACTATGAATATGATTTTGATAGATAAGACCCTACGTTGTTCTAAAATCAGATACTAGAAAAAGAAAAAGAACTTAAATATTAATTAAGGTTAATAATTAATATAAAAGTTCTTTTTTATTGTCAAAAATATAATTAGCAATAATATTGATTTTAATTATGATAGGTAAGATTGAACTTTTTTCTAGTTTAGTCAATGTTTGCACCCCTAATTAAATTAATAGACAACATAAAATACAGACAATATACTTATTCTTATTTTTTTTGAAAGAATACTTCTGACTTATTTTAGTTATTTCAGTATGAATATTATCATTATCGAACATTTGTTCAGTGCAAACATTGACTAAACTAGGAAATCAATCATTCCCATCCTCTTTTATTATAATAACAAAAAAATAGCTTAAAAAAAATAAAAAACCATTATTATAAGAAAACGAAAAAATATAGTATATTATTTTGATTTTCTTATAGATTTTAAAATAATGCAGGTAGGTTTTTAATTTTAGACTACACAATATTTTTTCTGTTTTTTTTAGAAAGAGGAAATATTGAGTAATGAATTAAAGATAACTAAACCTATAAGACTAATAGAGCTATTTTCAGGTTATGGAAGCCAATATCAGGCATTAAGAAGACTAAGACAGAATTGTGAAAGTTATAAAATAAGTGAATGGTGTATTCCTTCTAATAGTTCTTATAAAGCTATGTTAGAAGTTGTAGATAATAAATATGATAATAATGATTATAGTAGAAAATATTCTGATGAAGAAATTATTAATAAGCTTATTGGATTAGGATTATCTGTTGATAGTAAAAACCCTATTGATGAAAAGTTTCTAAAAAGAAAAGGAATTAATTGGTGTAGAAAAGTTTTTAATGAATATATTTCAACAAATAATTTAGGCAGTATAACAAATATAAAAGCAAATGATTTAAAGATTGTAGATAAAGATATTTATTCATACATAATGACTTATAGTTTTCCCTGTTTAACAAAAGATACTTTAATTTTAACAGATAAAGGAGAAAAACCGATTATAGATATTAGAGTAGGAGACAAAGTTTTTACTCATATGAATTGTTATAAAAAAGTTTTAGCCTCTAAGAAAACTGGTTATAAAAATATATTTGAGGTAAAAACAAAATATACCTCTGTAAAATGTACAAAAAATCATAAATTTTATGTAAGAGTGAAAATTAATGATAAAAAGTTAGGTAATCCACAATGGATAGAAGCTAAAGACCTAAATAAGGATTGTTATTTAGCTTATGTAGGGGATTTATATCCAGATGTAATAGAATATATACCTTTAGAAGAAATAATTGATTTAGGACAAAAAGAAGATGTTTATGATATAGAAGTTGAAGATGCACATTCTTTTATTGCTAATAATATTATAGTTCATAATTGCCAGGATTTAAGTTTAGCAGGGAAACGAGCAGGAATGAGCAAAGGAAGTAATACAAGGTCAGGTCTTTTATGGGAAGTAGAAAGATTATTACAAGAAAGTGTTGATAATAATTTAGAATTACCAGATGTATTACTTATGGAAAATGTACCGCAAGTTTGTAATAAAACAAATGAAAAAGATTTTAATGAATGGAAAGAATTTTTAGAAAATATAGGATATAAAAATTTTGTAAAAGTATTGAATGCTTCTGATTTTGGAGTTCCACAAAATAGAAAAAGATGCTTTATGGTTTCTATATTAACAAATGAAGATATTATTTATAACTTTCCTGAAAGTCAACCTTTAACAAAATGTGTAAAAGACATATTAGAACCTATTGTAGATGAAAAATATTATATAAAGAATGATAGAGCTGAAGAACTTATAAAATCTTTAATAGAAAGAAAAGTGCTTACAGATGAAAAAATACCTTTAAAATATAATGGTGAAATAGGAACGAAAGTTAGTAAAAAAACGATATCTATCAATAAAAGACCAGTTATATTAAAAAATCAAGGAAAAACTTATAGTAAAGATATAGCTGTTGCTTCTACGCTTTTAGCAAGAGATTATAAAGGATTCTCAAATAGAGGAAGTAATGCTGTAATTGAAGAACAGATTAATGTTACAGATAATAAATCTGTAAAGCAACTTGGTAATATTTTAGAAGAAGGTAATTTTAAGAATCCTCAATGTGGCAGAGTTTATGATAGTAATGCTTGTAGCCCTACGATTAATACTTGTAGTGGAGAAAATCACGAACCTAAGATTATAGATGCAACTATTGTAGCTATGAGAGGCAGACCCATAGAAAATCCTAATATAAGGCAAGCTGGACTTCCTACAAAACAAAGATTAGAACCTAATGAGAATGGTATATGTAATACTCTAACAACAGTTCAAAAGGATAATATGGTTTTAGAAAATATAATTTATGATGACTATAATCATAATGTTTCAAAAAATCAAAATACAATAGGAGCTTTAACACCTACTTGTGGGAATAAAGCTTTAAATAATGGAAAAAAGATTATAGAAAAAATAGGACAAATTAGTAATGAAGGTAGTCAATGTGGAACAGTTATAAATGATGAAGGTTTATTTCCTACTATATCTGCTGGATGTCATGGATATGCTAATCCTCATATTTATACAAAATATAGAATAAGAAAGTTAACACCAAAAGAATGTGGCAGGTTGATGGATGTAAATGATGATATTATAGAAGCTTTTAGTAAAATACATAGTAATAGTACGTTATACAAGCAATTTGGAAATAGTATTGTAGTTTCAGTTTTATATGAAATATTTAAGAAAATGATGTGATATAAAATAAAATACATAAAGCCCATCTAATAAAAGGTGGGTTTATTTTTTAGAAAGGAATAAAAAAATGTCATTAGACCTTATTAAAAAAGAGATTCTGAAAGAAAAGAAATTAACTGAAGAATTGAGTGAGCTAATAGAAGTTAATGAGAGTTTAGTAAAGGACAATTATTATGAAATACTAATAAAAATGAATAATTATTTTTTACAAATAAATGAATTATTGCAATTAGCAAATAAAAAAAGTTTTATAAATACTTATTTATGTTATGAAACAGATGATTCAATATATAAAGAATCAATATGTACATCTATATGTAATAATAAGGTATTTCTAAAATTAATTAAAGATGATGGATACTCAAAAACAGAGGATTCATTTATTGAGTTTGATTTAAATATAAATGAAAAGATATCTTATGTAACTTTTGATAGATACCCATACGAATTAATTATAAAGAAAATAATCTCAATTTGGGAAGATTATAGAGAAAAATTAGAAGACGATTTATTAATAGTTATAAAAAATAGTTCTCAAAACAAACAACAATTAATAAACGAAAATAAAAGTTACATAGAATCTTTAAAATATATATTGGAATCATAATTTTTTTTACTTTGTTACACTATTATTTTAGTAGGATTTTTAAATTATGTTATTAAAAATAAGGAGAAAATTAATGAAAAAGAGAATATTTATATTTTTAAATAGTTTATTGATTTTTATTTTAAGTATAAATCCCTTATATACATACGCCTATGATAAAAACTCATATAACTATTCAAATGGATATTATTATGTTGATAATTTAGAAAAACATACATCAGATAATCAGATAACATTGAAATTATTAATACCAAAGAATTCTTTATTAGAAGGAAAGTTTTTTTATGATTTTAAATGTTTAAGTAATAATTTTTCTGATTCTGATATATATAATGATTTAGGGTATCAGTTAATGAGATATGAAGCTAGATTTGATACTGTTTATGAAGAAAACATTGAAGACACTGATTTTGGCGACTTACTTACTTTTAAATTTAATGTTGAGAATGGTAAATATGTTTTTAGTACTAATGATTATGCCAATAATATTTGTACATTAACACCAGATTATACTAATCCATTAACAACATCCATAGATTATTCATCTAGTGAAAGCTATAAAATGTCTATAAGGGAATATCCTGTTGAACTGCAAAATCAAAGCTTAACAATATATGCTATTTATGGGTCAGATGATTTTATAGAAGATAATATAAATTCCCTAATTAATTTTATAAAAGGAAATCAAACATTAGCAGTAGGAGAAACAGCTAAGAAAAACGAAACAAAGAAAGAATTACAAGGTATATTATCTAATTCTAATCTATCTGATGAAGACAGTATTGATGATTTAATATATAACTTAACAGATGATGATAGTTCTTATAAAGATTATGATGCTAGAGTAAATGAGATAACTGATGATTCAGCAATAAATACTTCAAGTGATACCGTAAAAATAAGAAACAGTTCAGATAAAAAAGAAAATAATAATACAGTTATAAAGAAAAAGTCTCATATATATAACTATATTTATTTAGGGCTAACAGCTATTGTTGTAGGAACAATAATTGTATTTATTATTATCAGAAAGAAAAGAGGATAAGTAGATGAATAATCTAAAAAAAGAAATTTACGATTTGCTAGATATTACTGATGATACTATCAAAAATTGGGAAGAGACTGATTATTCCTGTGATATTAATGAATCTTTAAAAATGCAGAGAATATTAGATAAAGCAGATATTATTATTTTTGCAGGTGATTATGATTGTGATGGTATTTGTGCAACGCATATAGGAGAAACAGCTTGCAAGAGTTTATATCCTAATAAAGAGGTTTATACATTACTTCCTACAAGACAAGAGGGGTATGGTTTAAATCAAAGGATAGTTGATTTTTGTAAAGGAAAAGCTTTAGAAAATAAAAATGTATGTGTTATAACTGTAGATACTGGAATTAAAGAAAAAGAAAGACTAGAATCTATAAAATCAAGTGGATGTAGTGTTATATTAACAGACCATCATATTTTACAAGAAGAAAATAAATTACCTGATGTTGATATGATTGTTAATCCTAATGTAAGTTTTATTAATAATCCATTAGTAGGTATTAATTGGTGTGGTGCTGCTGTTATTTATAAATTGTTTGAAAACATTGTAACTCCAGAAGTAAGAAATTATATTATGAATTTTGCTGGAATAGCAACAATAGCTGATATTATTGAATTAAGAGAAGGTAGCTGGCAATTAGTAAGAAATGCTATTAATAATATAAAGATTAACGCCCCTGATAATTTAAAAATGCTTATAACAGCATTAGGTAGAGATTATGAACATCTATCTGAAGATGATATAGGATTCTATATAGCTCCTGCATTTAATGCTCCAGGAAGATTAGGATATGATTCAAAAATGGTTCTTGAATACTTAAATAATCCAACTGAAGAGAAAGCTAATAAATTAAAAGAAATCAATGATGAAAGAAAAGCAATAAGAGATGAAGAATTAGAGTTAGTAAAAAATAAAATTATAGAAGAACACAAAGAAAATAATAATCCTATTTGGATATATCTTCCTAACTTACACGAAGGAATTGTTGGTATTTTAGCAGGACATATTGCAGAAGAATTTTGTACATCTGCTTGTATATGTACGGATGATGGAAAAGGTAATTTAAAAGGTTCTAGTAGAAGCTATGATGATTTTAATATGTATGAGTATTTGAAACAAAATAGCGGTAATTTAATTAAATGGGGTGGTCATAAGGGAGCTGGTGGCTTTACATTGTCTAAGGAGAATTTTAATGAGCTTGAAAAGGCAGTTACTATAAATACAAATAGAAATGGAGCAATTAAAGAAGATAGTGTTTCTATGTCATTAATAGATATTCCATATATAAGCCGAATACTTGCTAGTATAAGACCATTTGGAGAAGGTTATAGAGAGCCTTTATTTGAAGCAGATATTGACCTTACTAAGGTAGGAGATAATGCAAAGTTTATAGGTAAAGAGAATAATCATTTATCTATAACAAGTAAGATGCCTAAGTATAAATTAATACATTTTCATCATAAGGAAGATTCTGATAATTTAAGAAATAAGAATAAATTTAGAGCTTATGGAAAAGTACATAATAGTTATTATAAAGGTTTTTGTACTCCAGAAATGTCTATTAATAAAATTGAAGATATAGATAACACAACTGAACATAATTTTGATTTAGAATGATATAAAAAAACAATAAAAAAAATAAAAATACATTATTATATTAGACATATATTTTATAAAAAATGTGTGTCTAATATTTTTTATTAGAAAATGGAGAAAAATATGAAATTCCTGAAATAAAGGCAAATGATAATATAGATGGTGAAGTTGAAGTTATAAAGGTTATAAGAAAATATGATTCTAATGAAATTGTTGAATCAATAGATACTAACATTGCAGGAAAGTATACTATAACTTATGAAGCTGTAGATAATAGTGGAAATAAATCTAATTTAGTTATAACAGTAACTGTTAAAGCTAAAATGATAGCTGATAATATAGAGTTAGGTAATGGGGAAGGTACTTTAGAGTCTCCAAAAGAAATAAATGTATTAGAAACTTCTAGTGTAGAAAATATAAATAAATTAATTGAAAACATTAAAGAAGATTATAATTTTAAATTTGTAGATGAACCAAAAGAAGATGGTGAAAATATTATCTTCAAAATAAAATTACAAAAGAAAATATCATTTATAAGAGCTTTATTTAATAAAACATCAGATGAAAATTATATAGAAATAAAGGTTCCAAAGAATAATGTAGAAGTAGTAACTGTATTAAAAGATTTATATAAATCTACAAATGAACCTGAAGTTCCAGAAGTAAAACCTGAAGTAAAACCTGAAG
>ENA-OOXM01000843-OOXM01000843.1-human-gut-metagenome-genome-assembly--contig:-NODE-843-length-25943-cov-5.821075_pt1 | contig 25943 bp, 19 predicted proteins | sample MGYA00241589_ERZ501347 | MGnify/ENA primary metagenome ERZ501347 (study PRJEB25962, sample SAMEA2042832) | human gut metagenome | biome: human gut; feature: human-associated habitat; material: faeces...
TCGCTTATTTACAGAATTGTGCACTCACTAAATACACTAGATTTTGTGTCTGGTTTTGTGTCGCGCTTTGTGTCTCATTTTGTGTCTGACAAATATCGAAGAGGAATTTCAGAAACAGGCACTTAACAGTACAATCCGTTAAATATCAGTCACTTATCAACGTCTTATATATGCAGGAAAGTACCCCATCTTTCTGATGGAATTTTACTTTTCGAGTTCAGAAATCACATTGGCGCATACATCCTTGAATTTCTCTGTATATTGACGTTCTTTCAATTCTTCGAAAACGGCAACTCTCTCGCCAACCAACTCTTCAGGATGCTCCTGAAAGTATTGTTCAATCCTTTGGAATCTAAGCCATTCAACAAAATGAAGACCAAGAAGGGAGTTCAGCCACAATGGGGTATCTTCATCGAAAACCGTCTCATTACCATTATCCATGAGTTCAGTGAATCTTTTGCCGACACTCACGAATCCATCTGCGAAGTCCTTATTGCTTATCTCGCCTTTGACGAACTTATCAAGCAAGTCCTTGGCTGTTGTTTCCACATCCGTAAAGCGTGTTTTCTTACCTTTACGAAACTCTCCGAACAAATCTAATACATAATCGAATGACATAATATAGGGTATTTACTAACCAAAAACGCCTCGCACGATTTGAGCATTGTCAAGAGGCTTGGCGAAGACTGACGCAGTAAAGGTATGAATAATAATTATTATCCAAACTTTTTAGTAAGAGAAAATATGCAAGAGTGGATTCATTTGACATATTCACCCTCTGGTAAAGTTAAATATGGGCTGATTAAATTCTGACAACTGGGCCTTTGATAAATAAAAAGCTTACATTTGCACATATATTGAATTTATAAGGGGAATATTATGAAGAAAGCATTATTCAGAAACATTTGGGTTGCTGTAGTGGCGGTAGTGGGATTAGCCTCTTGCAGCGAATCTAATGAAGCAACGGGCGAAAAAAAAGAGGTATTCGTACCTACCGTTCATATTGTTAAAGGTAAAGTGGAAAAAGGTCCGCTAGTGCGTGGATCTCAAATAGATATGCGAACTCTGGACCAATATATGGTGCCCACCGGAAACTCTTATACCGCAACGATAGAAAACAATACAGGTGACTTTAATTTTGGTTCACTTAAAGTAAATACTCCTTATGCTAAACTTACAGCCGACGGATATTTCTTCAATGAAGTGGACGGAAAGCTATCTACCGGTACTATAAAATTGGATGCTATTGTTGACCTGTCGGACAATTCTACCGTTAATGTAAATGTTTTGACGCATCTTAAAAGTAAGCGTATCAATCATCTCATAGCTAATGAGGGTAAGACTTTTAAAGAAGCTAACGAGCAGGCACAGCGTGAACTGCTTGCTCAATTCGGTTTGCAAGGATATGCCACAAAAGACGCAAGCAAGTTCTCTATAACTTCGGGCGACGATGCTGCCGGGGCATTGATTGCCGTATCGTCATTGATTCTTTCTGATCGTTCGGAAGCGGAGATAGTGGAATATCTTTCTTTGCTGAGCAATGAATTCAGCACTACAGGTACTTTCTCGGATACCACAAAGAAAAAGCTTAAGTCTACACGTAACTATTTGAACGGAAGACTTGACAAAATAGCGAAGAATATAAAAGAACGCTACAAAGAGTTAGGATACGAAGTTGGCGTAAAGGACTTGGCAAGCTTCTTTGACTGGGATAATGACGGAATAGCCGGAAATGAGTTGGATGAATCATCGACAGTGCAACTCAGCCAAAATCAGATAAGCGTACCAGCGGAAGGTGGTGACTTTACGGTAAAGATTGAATCGGAAAAACCATATTTCTTGGATCCCCCTTCGGAAATAACAGGGTCGGATACAGGATTAGATCAATACCCTTCAACTTCTGTTTAACCCGACCAGATTTTTAAGACAGGCTTATATGAAGAAGGTGCAAATACAAACGTTCCGGAAAGCGAGAAGGTAACAAGTATAGAAAATAATGTGATAAAGATTCATGTAGGCGCTACATTGTCTCGCAAACCAGAATCTTGGTCGGTTAAAATCTATAATGCCAGAGGTGTAATTGCAGCGGTAATTGCCATGACGCAAAAAGGCGATCCAAACGCAAAAATAAATACGCCAAAATTGGGTTCTACTGGTATTCAGGCAGTGAGTGAATTTCTTTTGTACATGAGAGATACGATAATAAAAGAGCGGTATTTAGAAGGAAAGTATGCACAAAACCCTCATAATCCATTTTCTTCAAATGATTATAGCATAAAAAACTGTTGGAGCTATTACTATCAATCAATTTATCGACTTACAACTATTAAAGATGTCGATAAAAATGCATTAGGTTGCTATCAGCCATTTCTAAATACATACATTGCTCTTAATTATTATATGCTTTCATCGCACTGGGGTAAATTGCCTTTCTATACAGAGCCATTAGACTTGGGTGACTCGTTTCACATTGTTCCTAAGGAAGAAGATGAGATTCTCGCTATCTTATCTAACCTTTTAGAAGAAGCGATACCATCCCTTGAAGAGAAAAAAAATGACGCATTTACTGATGCAAACAGTGCGTTCTTCGTGTCGAAAGATGTGGCAAGAGTTTTGTTGGCGTATGTTCGCTGTAACCAGAAGAAATTCGATTCGGCATTGCCTCTTTTGGAGAAAGTTATCGATAATGGTTACTACAGTCTTATTCAATTGGCACCTGTGAATTACAAGAATGATTCCGAATGTATTCTTGGATTTAAAATGGATACTAGAGCTGGTAGCAATGAGAATGAGCAATGTTATCCGTGCCTTGATTATAAGGATGTAATTTTGACCGCTGCAGAATGCTTGTATCATACAGGAAATACAACGAAGGCTAAAGAGTACATCCAGATGGTTTGTAAAACCAAGAGTCTTTCTGTAGATGATTCTGATATTCTAAAAGCGATAGCTACATTGCGATATAAGCTTCAAACTCCGAACTATCTAACTTTCATCAGAAGAAATGGTTTGGGACAATCGTATATGGGACTTAATGCCAATGAAACTTATCAGTTGCTTTGGCCGATTCCACAATGGGAGATGGACATGAATCCTACTATAACGCAAAATCCCGGATATTAGTGATCAAGATAATAACTGAAATACTATTGTTTAACTACTTTCAGTGTCCTGTCATTTATAATTCATAAATCAAAAAAAATAAAGCCAATCCATTCATGATGAGAATTGTGAATGGATTGGCTTTTTCTTTATATCAGGCTTGCTCTTCCAGCTTACTCTTTATTCTGTTCAGAAGGTGGATGCATCCTTGCATCTTAGGGTTCTTAAAGCATAGTCGGGCCTGACCCGTAAGACTGATTATTGTTTCTTTCAAATCGGGCGTATAGGTAGCGTCGTCTATTTGCATGGTCTTAGGCAACTTCTGCTCGGTGAACCATTTCAAAAAGATTTCCAACTCTTCTTCTGTATATAATCCTTTCTTTTCCATAATCTTATCTTTTTTTGTAGTGTATTAGAACGGATAGCCCACCGCAAAGTGGAAGGCGAAATCGCGCTTAAAATTAGGTGATGTTATAGGGAATTTATCGCGTCCTTTGTACATCGGGTTGACGGCTTTCATACCTGCATCGAAACGAAGTATCAGAAAGTCGAGGTCGAAACGTATTCCTAATCCGTATGATACGGCTAATTCCTTGTAGAAATTGACGAAGTTGAAGTTGCCTTCTGACGAGAGTCCTTTTCCCGGAAGGTTCCAGATGTTTCCGGCATCAATAAACGCCGCTCCGTTCAGTTTCCAGAACAAGAAGGTACGATACTCCAGATTCAAGTCGAGCTTGATGTTTCCGGTATTCATGATATAATCGGCAGAGTTTCCTAAACCTCCGAAACTTCCAGGGCCCAAGGAACGTACTTTCCATCCGCGCACGCTATTGGCACCGCCCGAAAAGTATTGTTTTTCGAAAGGCAGGTTCTTGGAGTTGCCGTATGGCACAGCTATGCCAAGACCTGTATGGAAAACAAACGAGTTGCGGTCGTCTATCACGAAGTTTTTGGCGAAATCTACGTCCATCTTTACGTACTGGGCAAAGTCGATGTTTGCCAGCTTGAATGCATCGCCGTCTTTGGGATGCTTGTTGAACACCTTAGAGATGCCATAAAGCAGATTGCCCGACTCCTCGATATTGAAGCGGAACGAGTACGAATTTCGCAAGCTGTTTCCGGTAGACTTTCCGCGGCTATTGTATGTATAGGTGTATCCCATACGCACTATGAAGACGTCTTTATAAGCGTAGACTACCAGCGGATTTATGGCAGCCATTCTTTGCAGATAATCGGAGAATGTGGCCGACACCTTAGGCATATAGATATAGCTGATATCGAGCAAGTCGAAACGATGAGCCGCTCCGGGCTTTCCCTGCCAACGGTAGCTCCATGCAGACGAAGCGGATGTGCGCTCAAACTCGGGACGGATCTGCCAGTTGTACTTGGCGCTTACCTCGGATGTGGCGTTGATGCGTCGCTTAAACGCTGACGACAAGAATGGGAACTTGAATTCGGGGAAGTTAAGGCTCGACTCTATGCCGTACTCCAGATAGTTGCTGTTTACGTAATCGTCTATACCTGTAACGGCCTCGTAAGCTCCTCTCAGTTTTACGGAGAAGGTTTCCGACCCTCTGAATATATTACGATGCGTATATTCTACAGAAGCCGCAGCACCTAAGTCGCCGGCAGAGTTGGTTCCTTCTACCTCGAAAGAGAACGACTGGTTCTTGTTTCTTGCCAAGGCTACGTAAGCGTCAAGGTAAATGGAGTCGTTATGCTCTACTTCTTCAAATCTGATATTCGAGAATTTAAGGATTGGTAATCGGCCCAACGCTGAATATGTTTTACGCACTCCCCTATTGGTGTAAAGCTCGCCCGGACGAATGAAATTGGCGTTCCACAGCACCTTAGGCCTGAGGAAAGGCTTGTCTGAATAGAACACATTCAGTCCGCCGTACTGCAGGCTGTCTTTAGGACGCGTATCGGTAGACATAGATACCAAATCGGCATCGAGCACATAGTTTACGCTACGCACCTTGAACTGTTTATGAGGCGTGGGGGTGTCTTCTTTTTTCTTTTTATAAGGCAGCAGGTTCATGGCGAGCTGTACCTTATAGGTGTTCAATGCGGTATCGGCGCGATAGGTGATAAAGTCTTTGTGAAAACGATAGTATCCATTATCGTGAAGCAGGTTGGTGATGCGCTGACGCTCGTCATTGAGCACGTTTACATTGAATCGCATGCCCTCATGAAGCAGGGTACGTGTAGTATCGGCAAAAAGATAGTCGTGAATGCGATAATCGTTTATGTTATACGACAAGCGGTCTACTATGTAAGGCTTTCCGGCATCGATAACGTATTTCACCCTCACCTTGTTATTGCTTATGCGGTCTTCTTTCAGGCGAACAGTAGCCCCCATATAGCCCATATTCTGTATAGCCTTCTGCATCTCGGCCTGGGTTTCTACGGCTTTTGCTCTGTCGTATATCACAGGGGCATCGCCCAGTCTACGCAGGAAGCGGTTCATCCACTTGGTAGAGTCGGAACCCGAAGCGCAGTATATGTGCATGGGCAATTTAAAGAGGCTGAACCATTTGGCGTTTGGAGTCTGACGAACGTACACCGACATTTGCGACGGCTTGATTTCCTTGTTGTTCGATTCTACTTTTAAGTTATCAAGCAAGCATTCCCCCTGCGGAATGAACTTACCCGGCGAACATCCAACCACAAGCAAGGACATCAGTAATACAAAATATATAGAAAAAAGATTATGTCTTTTCATTCCGTTAAAGCGAGGTTATGCAAAATTACATGCAAATATAGATATTTATTAAAAATATCTTCTTAGCTTTGTTCGGAAAAGTTCATCGTATTCAAATCAAAACAAGAGAAGAATCTTCATGCTGAGCAAAAACAAGATAAAGTATATCCACTCGTTGGAGTTAAAGAAGAACAGAAAAGAAGAACAGGTATTTCTGGCGGAAGGGCATAAACTGGTAGGCGACCTTATGGGGGTGTTTCCGTGCCGCCTGCTATGCGCTACGCAGAATTGGCTGAAACGGAACCCTAAGGCGGAAGCGAAAGAGGTGATAGAAGTGAGCGAAGAGGAGCTGGCCAAGGCAAGCTTGATGAAGACTCCGCAAGATGTGCTGGCTGTATTTGAGCAACCGCATTATGAGTTCTCGGCAGAAACGGCGGCGCATTCGCTATGCTTGGCGCTTGACGATGTGCAAGACCCCGGCAACTTAGGTACGATAGTCCGCATAGCCGACTGGTTTGGAATAAAGGATATATTCTGCTCAAAGGGTACCGCTGATATTTATAATCCTAAAACAATACAGGCTACTATGGGAGCCGTGGCGCGTGTACGACTGCACTACATCGACTTACAGGAGATGATTGATAAGTTGGCAGAAATGAATGTGCCCATCTACGGAACTTTCCTTGACGGGGGCAACATGTACTCTCAAGAGTTGAGCGAGAACGGACTGATTGTTATGGGCAACGAGGGCAACGGTATCAGCAAATCGATAGCGCAGAAGATAAACCGCAAACTGTTCATACCTAACTATCCGCAAGGAAGCGAAACCAGCGAGTCGCTGAATGTGGCGGTGGCTACGGCTATAGTATGCGCTGAATTCAGAAGAAAGGCTTCAACCCTTTAATGACATAATGCGGGTGGATGGACAAAACTCCATCTGCGATACATTAAAAGGGCTTACCCAATAGAGTTTTCTATCGGATTCATTTCCGATAGTTTTTTTTGGCATACGCTGAATGAATTCGGCGAAGTGTTCGCCCACCTCCAGGGCGGGGGCTTCGGGCGACTGTATCAGCAGCCCCGGAAGCCATTCTATATTCTGGCTTTCTCCGCATAACGGATAGGTGCGAACCACGCTCCCGTCGTGGGTTATCTCTACCACATGCATGGATAGTATCGCACCTGTTTTTAAATCAAGTATTCTGTGACTTGCTACTTTTCTCATCGTCTTTGCTTATCGGGTCTGAAGTGTATCGAGCGACTCGAAACGTGGTTCTATCTTGTGATAGCGCATCAAGCGGATATCATTAAGCAATACGCTGCCCGACGGTTTCTTGCCAGAGGTATAATAGATGAATCCGTTAATGCTACGAATAGCAAAGGCAGAATCGGGTTTGAAATAAAGTCGGCACGGACCAGAAGAGCGGAAGGTTTGGGTCATACCCTGCACGCTGTCGTTCTCAAAGCAATAGTTTATACCCATCACCACCTTGGGCGAAGAGCCTATTTCCTTATCGAACGGAATGAAGCGCAAGTCGGCAGTCAACTCCATAGCATCCGAAGCGCGGAACGTGGTATCGGCCTTAAAATCGAACTGCACCTTATTAGTCAGCTCAGAAGCGGTGAGCCAAAGCATATTTCGGTCTTGCCATACATCTACCGTATCGCCCGACATTGACACATCGACCTGATTATCGCGCTGCGCCATTTTTATTTTCATTTGGCTGACTTCATTATCAAGGCGTTTCTGCAGATTCTCGTAAATTCCGGCCAGTACATCACTGTTACGTGAATACCACACCATAGACGAGTCGAACTCGGCTTCGGTAACGTGGTGCTTCTCGAACACATAACGGTAATATGCCTCTTTCTTATAGTTTTCTGTATAAGGCAACGAATTAACCATTGAAGAAGTACGTTGATAATCGTACAGCAGATTCTCCAGATCGGCAGGCTGGATAATATCTTCAGGTATTTTCCGTCCACAGCCTACCATAGTCGCCATGAAAGCGGAAAGCATCAATATGGTGACTTTCTTTTTCATTTTTCCGATTTCTTGTTTTCTACTACCTTATCTTCTCCGTTCACACTCTTGCCTATATAGCTGCTATAGAACAATAGCAAAGCGATTATACCGCAACTGATGGCGGCATCGGCAAAGTTAAATATCGGGCTAAAGAAGATGAAACGCTGTCCGCCCCATATAGGCAACCAGTCGGGCCAGAATGTATCGATAATGGGAAAATAGAACATATCCACCACTCTGCCATGAAGCCAATCGGCATACCCCTGCCCTACCGGCACGAACTGCGCTATGCTCGACGCTGTGCTCTGCGAAAAAATCTCTCCGTAAAATACGCAGTCTATTATATTACCGATAGCTCCTGCCAAGATAAAGGCAAGGCAAACCACATAACCGGTCTTGAACTTCTCTGAATGAGTGGTAACCTTATGCAGATACCATGTGATGAGTCCCACAGCTACTATGCGGAACAGGGTAAGAAATATCTTGGGCAGAAATTCCATGCCGAAAGCCATACCGTTGTTCTCCGTGAAATAGATATAGAACCAATCGGTTATATGTATGTTTTGGTGTAAAGCCATGTTAGTCTTCACACTAATCTTGATAAGCTGATCTATCACTAATACCGCTACAACTATCAGAGTAGCCAAACGTCCTTGCGTCAGAAATTTTTTCATATAGTTTATAGTTCAATACTAGCTACACATTGCCTTTACAGAAAAGCACCACAGATTACCCGAGTATTATGAATCCGCGCAATCTGTGGTGTGTTTTGCCATCCGGCATTGAATAGCTTTAAATGATATTATTTCTTTCCCTGCTTAGCTTCAATGCTCAATGTAGCATGAGGAACAGCACGCAATCTTTCCTTCGGAATAAGTTTTCCGGTCTCACGGCAAACACCGTAAGTCTTGTTTTCGATACGCACCAATGCCGCACGTAGGTTCTGAATGAACTTCAGCTGTCGTGCCGCCAAGCGGGTTGTTTCTTCCTTAGACAATGTATTTGCACCTTCTTCGAGCACCTTATATGTGGGTGATGTATCGTCAGTGTCATTGCCGTCGGTGTTCATTATACTGCTTTTCAATTTCTCATAGTCGCGTTCAGCGAGCTGAAGCTTTTCCATGATAATGGCACGGAACTCCTCGAGTTCTGCATCCGAGTATCTTGTCTTTTCAGCCATAAGATTAAATTTTAAATGGTTTGTAAAGGTAGGAGAATAAGCAAACGCTTATTCTCCCTTTAGTTCATATCACAGTTTCTCTACTTTTACAAAAAGTGAGAAGTCATCAAAGTTCAATTCTGTACCGTCTGCCACTTCGTCAACCAAGGTCAATGAATTACCGAGTACTTGGTTGCAAATATAGCTATTATATTCATTTACCGCATCATCAGTGTTAGGATTCTTAGACAATGTGATGTTTATCTTGTCTGTTATTTCAAATCCGCTACTCTTACGGATGTTCTGAATACGGTTAACCAATTCGCGTGCGATACCTTCGCGGCGAAGCTCGTCGGTTACGGTTACTTCGAGAGCAACAGTAAGTTTGCCTTCGTTGGCAACCAACCATCCAGGGATATCTTCGCTGAAGATTTCTACATCGGCTACTTCTACTACAGCGTCTCCACCGTCGAGCGAGAATGTAAAGCTACCGTTCTTTTCGAACTGTGCTATATCTTCTTGCGACATGCCTGCTACGGCTGCGGCGACTGCCTTCATCTGCTTACCGAACTTAGGACCGAGTTTCTTGAAGTCGCATTTTACCTTCTTAACGAGTACTCCGGATGCGCCTTCTACAAACTGAATTTCCTTAACGTTCACTTCGCTCATGATAAGGTCTTTTACTGCTTCGATGTGGCGTTTCTGATCTTCATCGACAACCGGAATCATGATGCACTGCAGCGGCTGACGTACTTTGATATTTACTTTACGACGCAAAGCCAATACCATAGAAGTAACATCCTGAGCCATCTGCATACGAGCTTCGAGTTCCTTGTTAATCAAAGATTCGTCGGCTACGGGGAACTTAGCCAAGTGAACAGATACTACGTTATCGCGACCTGTTACTCCAATCAAGTCCATATACAGACGATCGGCGTAGAACGGAGCGATAGGAGCCATCAGCTTAGCTACGGTTTCCAAGCAAGTGTACAGAGTCTGGTAAGCCGAAAGCTTGTCGGTGCTCATAGCGCTACCCCAGAAGCGTTTACGGTTCAAACGCACGTACCAGTTACTCAAGTTATCGTTTACGAAGTCTGTAATCAAACGACCTGCCTTAGTAGGTTCGTAATCGGCGAAGCATGCGTCTACATCCTTAATCAATGTGTTAAGGAGAGACAATATCCAACGGTCGATTTCAGGACGCTCGTTCATAGGCACGTCGGCTTCTGAATAAGTAAATCCGTCTACGTTGGCATACAATGCGAAGAACGAATATGTATTATATAATGTTCCGAAGAATTTACGGCGTACTTCGTCTACTCCATCAGTATCGAACTTCAGGTTATCCCATGGCGATGAGTTGGTAATCATGTACCAGCGTAATGGGTCTGAACCGAATTTCTCGATAGCTCCGAATGGGTCTACAGCGTTACCAAGACGCTTAGACATCTTATTACCATTCTTATCAAGAACCAATCCGTTAGAGATTACGTTCTTATAAGCTACGCTTCCGAATACCATGGTAGCGATAGCGTGAAGAGTAAAGAACCATCCACGAGTTTGGTCTACACCTTCGGCAATGAAATCGGCAGGATAATAAGAGCCGCTGTCAATAAGTTCCTTGTTCTCGAACGGATAGTGCAACTGAGCGTAAGGCATAGAACCCGAATCGAACCAAACGTCGATAAGGTCTGACTCACGCTTCATTGGCTTACCGCTGGCAGAAACCAAGATAATATCGTCTACGTAAGGACGGTGCAAGTCAATCTTGTCATAATTGTCCTTATTATACTGACCCGGAACGAAGCCAAGCTTCTTATACGGATTCTCTGTCATGAAGCCTGCAGCAACCGACTTTTCAATCTCGTTATAGAGTTCTTCTACAGAGCCGATGCAGATTTCTTCGCCTTCTTCGCTACGCCAGATAGGAAGCGGAGTTCCCCAATAGCGTGAGCGGCTCAAGTTCCAGTCGTTCAGGTTTTCCAACCATTTGCCGAAACGTCCTGAACCTGTAGATTCCGGTTTCCAATTAATAGTCTTGTTCAGTTCAATCATACGTTCCTTGCAAGCGGTAGAACGGATAAACCAGCTATCCAGCGGATAGTAAAGCACCGGTTTGTCTGTACGCCAGCAGTGAGGGTAATTATGAACATGTTTTTCCATCTTGAAAGCCAAGTTGTTCTGCTTCATCATCATGCAGATGTATACATCAAGGCTTTCGGCTGCCTGAGCAGCTTTTTCATCGTATTTGCCATCGATAGTAAACTGAGGGTCGTAAGCGTTCTTAACCCAACGGCCTTGATACTCTTTATACTTTTCGACATCTACGCATTCTTTCACGAACTTTTCGTCGAGTTCATCCAACAAGTAGAATTTACCTGTAAGGTCTACCATCGGGCGGGTTTCGCCTTTCTTGTTAATCATGAACAATGAAGGGATACCTGCAGCACGGGCTACATTAGCATCGTCGGCACCAAATGTAGGAGCGATATGTACGATACCTGTACCGTCTTCTGTTGTAACATAATCGCCGGGGATTACACGGAAAGCCTTATCTGAAGCGTCTTTCCAGTTGCCGTCTTCGTCTACTGTTACAGGCTTAACCCACGGCATAAGCTGTTCGTACTCCATGCCTACCAAATCCGGACCTTTGTACTCGCCTACTACCTTAAACGGTATCAGCTTATCGCCTGGTTTGTAGTCTTCCAAAGCCAAGTCTTCGGCTTTCTTGTTGAAGTGTGTATAGAGTAATGCCTTAGCCAATACTACAGTCATCTTCTCTCCGGTGTATCCGTTGTAAGTCTGCACGGCTACATAGTCAATCTTCGGGCCAACGCACAGAGCGGTGTTAGAAGGCAAAGTCCACGGAGTAGTAGTCCAAGCCAAGAAATACGGAGTACCCCATTGAGCCATTTCCGGTTTAGGGTTCTTTATCTTGAACTGACCTACCACTGTGAGGTCTTTCACGTCGCGGTAGCATCCGGGCTGGTTCAACTCGTGCGAGCTAAGTCCTGTTCCGGCAGCCGGAGAATACGGCTGGATGGTGTAACCCTTATAAAGCAAGCCTTTTTTATACAGCTGCTGCAAGAGCCACCACAATGTCTCGATGTATCTGTTATCGTAAGTGATGTACGGATTATCCAAGTCAACCCAATAACCCATCTTGTGAGTAAGGTCGGTCCACTCTTTAGTGAACTTCATAACGTCCGTACGGCAATGTTTGTTATATTCAGCTACAGAAATAGTTTTACCGATATCCTCTTTTGTAATACCCAAAGTCTTTTCTACACCAAGTTCTACAGGGAGTCCGTGTGTATCCCATCCGGCTTTACGCTTTACCTGAAAACCTTTCATTGTTTTATAACGGCAGAATGTATCCTTAATGGTACGAGCCATTACATGGTGGATACCCGGCATACCATTAGCCGAAGGAGGACCTTCATAGAAAACAAACGAAGGACAGCCCTCACGTTCTGTCATACTGTGTGAGAATACGTCATTCTCATCCCACTTCTTCAGCACTTCCTTATTTACGTCAGAAAGATTAAGCTGAGAATATTCAGTAAATTTATTGTCCATAATATGTATAAGTAGTTTATATTCTTACATTTTTGCACCGCCTTTGCGGTTCAGCGGTGCAAAAATACAAGAAAAAACAGATTTCGAAAAAAAAACCTATGATTATCTTGTCATTGTGAGTTCAACAATGTAATCAGCGTCTTGAGGTCTCAGTCCTAAATCGAGCAATATTCCGTCTTTTGTCTGTTTAAACGATACAGGCTTGCGGCTGTCGAACGCCACTGCTTTCTTCACTTTCGAGGTGATAGGCAAGAACAATGAAGTATCTTCGAGCGACATGATATGTACATATTGTTTGTCTCCCTTACGTGTAGTAGCACCCCACGGACGGGTAGGTACATCGCCTGCTGTAGTGCCGTAAACAGTTTCTCCGTATTTTTCCAACCATTCGCCCATGCCTTTCAAACGGTCGAGAGCGGTAGCCGGCAATTCTCCATCGGGCTGAGGGCCTATGTTAAGCAACAGGTTAGCGCCTTTTCCGGCAGCTCCCACCAAGTACTGAATCAAGGTCTTAACCGACTTATAATTCTGGTCTACAACCTTATATCCCCACATACCGTTCATGGTTTGGCAAGTTTCCAACGGTAATCTACTGATAGACTGTCCGCTCAGTCCGGCTGAGTTTTCTCCCGGCAGGTCGCGTTCGAATATCTGAATATCCTCGCCCGGATTAGGAGTCTGATGATGGTTGTTACCAATCAGCAATGACGGTTTCAGCTTATGCATCATAGCGTACTGCTCGCCAAGGTGCCAATCGAACGGAACGGCATCTTCATCATGATCCCACCATCCATCGAACCAAATGGCATCGGGGTCATAATTCTTAATCAACTCTGTAAGCTGATTATTCATGAAAGTGAAATATGAGTTCCAGTCCTCTTTCTTCGGATCTTTGCCTGTATTACGTCCGGTACGACCAGTAGGATAATCATCGCGAGTCCAGTCGATATGCGAATAATACAGATGGAACTTTATGCCCTGACGTTTACACTCATCCGCCAACTCGCGCACTATATCGCGCTTGAACGGAGAAGCGTCAACAATATCATAATCAGAATATTTGGTATCGAACATAGAGAATCCATCGTGATGGCGTGTAGTGAAGCAGATGTATTTAGCTCCCGCCTGCTTAAAGGCACTCACCCACTGCTTAGCGTCGAACTGAGCCGGATAAAAACCTTTTGCAGCCTTAGCGTACTCCTTGTTGTCAATATTAGCGTTCTGCAAATACCATTCTCCCTGAGCAAACATGCTGTATATACCCCAGTGAAGGAATATACCGAATTTGTGATCTGCAAAGTTCTGACGCGCCTGTACATTCTCTGGAGCAGGCTGATAACCCTCTTGAGCGAATGCCGGTGTGGCGAACAATGAGGCCGACAGACATAGCCCCGTACATAATTTTGATAACTTCATAATAATACGATTTAACGTTTAATACTTATTTTAATGTAGCAAATATATAGATTTAAAACATTTTCGGCAACTTTGTAAAAAAAAGAATGGTGCGATGCAGTGCTTTGCATAACTTTGCATTTAACAATTAAAAATTAAACACAACAACTAAAAACAACAGAAGTATGAAAAAATTAGTTTTAGGCATGGCGGCATTTGGCATGGCCGTATTCGCTGCATCATGTGCAGGTAGTCAAAAATCGGCTAACGTCCCTTCATTGGAAGGTAAATGGAATATCGTGAAAGTAGACGGAGCAGCAATAGGTGAAGTTGAAACTGAACCGTACTTGGAATTCGACACTGTAAAGAAGCAGTTCCACGGCAACGCTGGATGTAACATCATAAACGGTGATTACAAGCAGAACAACAGCTCACTGAAATTCGGAGAAACAATGCGCACCATGATGATGTGTGCCGACATGGCAACTGAAGACAAGATAGTAGAAGCTATCAGCAAGGTACAGGAGTTCAAGGCTGGCGCTGACAGTTCTATCATCCTGACTGACAAAGCAGGAAAAGAACTTTTGGAATTGAAGAAATAATGACTTATCACAAAAACCCAGCGTTTTCTCATCAAATTCTCTATACTTAGGTTAAGTATATAAAAACTCAACCTAAGTTTATATATTCTTAGCCTAAGTATATATAAACCTAAGCTAAGAATATAGTTTTTCTTCAAACCTTTCAACTTTTAAATCGCAAGGAATCGAACTATTATTATTCAAGCCTCAGCTTCGTGTACCCTAGAAGCTGAGAGTACAAAAGCGTAATCGGTAAAAGCAATATGAAAGTATACTGATATAACATAATTTAAAAACAATCTAAATACTTTGCACAAAAAATCGCTTTCGTATATCTTTGTGCCAAAATCTGATTTAGACAAAATGAGACTATCCGAATTAAAAACCGGAGAAAAAGGTGTCATCATCAAAGTGATGGGACACGGTGGGTTCCGGCGCAGAATTATAGAGATGGGCTTCATCAAAGGAAAAACCGTAGAAGTCCTGCTCAATGCTCCGTTGAAAGACCCCGTGAAATACAAAATCATGGGATACGAGATTTCGCTTCGACGTAACGAGGCTGCCATGATAGAGGTGGTGAGCGAAGAGGAAGCACGCAATAACTCTCAGGGGGAGACTACGTATCTTGACCCTATAGCGGTAGACACTCCCGTAAGCGAGGAGAAAATGAAAGAGATAGCGCAAGGCAAACGACGCACCATCAACGTGGCGCTGGTAGGTAATCCTAACTGCGGAAAAACGTCTTTGTTTAATGTGGCTTCGGGCGGTCACGAGCATGTAGGTAACTATAGCGGTGTGACGGTGGATGCCAAAGTGGGTACATTCAGCTATCAGGGATATCAGTTCAACTTGGTGGATTTGCCGGGTACTTACTCGCTGTCGGCTTATAGCCCCGAGGAACTTTATGTAAGAAAGCATATCATCGACAAGACTCCAGACGTTATAATCAATGTGGTAGACGCCGGAAACTTGGAGCGCAACTTATATCTTACCACGCAGCTTATCGACATGAACGTGCGTATGGTGATTGCGCTAAATATGTTCGACGCGCTTGAGAAGAGCGGAAACACACTCGACTATCATAAATTGGGCAATCTGCTGGGTGTGCCTATCGTGCCTACCGTGAGCCGTAGCGGAGAGGGTATAGAGAATCTGTTCCATGTAATCATCGCCTTGTATGAGGGTATCGACTTTATGGGCCAGAAGAAGAACATTCAGAACGAGGCTATCCGTGAGTATAAAGAGTGGCACGACAAATATGTGCCCGACCATAAATTCGGCAGCCACGACGAAGAGGTCAACAAGTTCGACGGAAAAAACTACATCCGCCATATCCATATCAACCACGGTCCTGTAATAGAAAAGAGCATCGACGCAGTAAAATCGCTTATCTGCAAGAACGAAAACATCCGTTACAAGTATTCTACCCGTTTCTTGGCCATCAAATTACTGGAGAACGATAAGGATATAGAGAACATGGTGGCACAGCTGCCCAACGGTAAAGAGATTATCAGCACCCGAAACAAAGAGGCGGAAAAGATAAAGCTTGATACCGGCGAGGACAGCGAGCAAAGCATTACCGACGCTAAATACGCTTTTATCAGCGGTGCGCTAAAGGAGACGTTCGTAGAGAAGAACGACGACCCTGAGGTGTTTACTCGTATAGTAGATAGCATAGTGACGCACAGAATATGGGGATATCCTATTTTCTTCTTATTCTTGTACATAATGTTCGAGTGCACGTTTATACTCGGAGCTTATCCTCAAGACTGGATAGAGTGGACAGTGGCACAGATTGGAAATCTGGTACAGACATACATGCCTAACGGTGCGCTGAAAGACTTGGTGGTAGATGGTATAATAGGTGGTGTAGGAGGAGTCATTGTGTTCTTGCCCAACATATTGCTGCTGTATATCTTCATTTCTCTGATGGAGGATTCGGGCTACATGGCTCGCGCGGCATTTATCATGGATAAGATTATGCATAAGATGGGACTGCACGGCAAGTCGTTCATTCCGCTTATCATGGGATTTGGATGTAACGTGCCGGCTATCATGGCATCGCGTATCATAGAAAGCCGCAAGTCGCGCCTTGTAACCATGCTTATCAATCCGTTGATGTCGTGCAGCGCTCGCCTGCCTATCTACTTGGTGCTTATCGGAGCGTTCTTCCCCGGCAAGGAAAGCCTCATCCTGCTGTCTATATATGCGGTGGGCATCTTATTAGCGATACTGATGGCGCGTATTCTGAGTAAGTTCATAGTGAAAGGTGACGACGCTCCTTTCGTAATGGAACTTCCTCCCTACCGTATGCCGACTCCTAAATCGGTATTACGACACACGTGGGAGAAAGGTGCGCAGTATCTGAAGAAGATGGGTGGAGTTATCATGGTAGCGTCTATAATAATTTGGTTCTTGGGATATTATCCTAACCATGACGCATACAACACAGTTGCCGAGCAGCAGGAGAACTCTTACATCGGTCAGTTGGGACAGGCCATAGAGCCGGTGATAGAGCCGTTAGGATTCGACTGGAAGATGGGTATCGGACTTCTGTCGGGTGTAGGTGCCAAGGAGCTTGTGGTAAGTACTCTGGGCGTGCTCTACGCTAACGACGAAGACGCTGATTCCGCAAGTCTGGCAGGAAGAATTCCTATCACTCCGCTAGTGGCATACGCCTACATGCTGTTTATATTGATTTATTTCCCGTGTCTGGCCACGCTTACCGCCATAAAGAACGAGTCGGGCAGCTGGAAGTGGGCAGCGTTTGCCGCCGTGTATACCACCATGCTGGCGTGGGTAGTAGCGTTCTTAGTATTCAGGATAGGCAGTCTGTTTATTTAAGATTGAAAAATGAGCATACAAGATATCATAGTATATATAATAGTGTTTCTCTGCGTGGTTTACGTAGGGAAACACCTTCTCGATTTCTTCCGCTCTAAGAAGAAAGGCTGCGGCTGCAACTGCGGATGTTCCGATTGTCCGCTATCTGCCAAATGCAAAAGCGAGAAAAATAAGATGACGAAAAAATAATCTACATGATTTTACTATTGAAATCCACCCATTCGGTGGATTTTGTTTTTATACGGTGGTGCCTTTTACGCATCGCATTATCAAATCACACCATCGCAATGTTTCAAACGAGTTTCTGCTGCATTTTTTGTGTTTTTATTTTATAGGTTTATCCGGCTGATTATTAATCCAATACCCTTTAAGCAGTGATTTAACAGCGAAAATAATGATAAAAACTTAGCACAAAGATTTGCATAATTAAAAAATAACACCTACCTTTGCATCGCATTTGAGAGAAATGCTAACAACAAACAAACATGGTGCCTTGGATGAGTGGCTTAGTCTACGGTCTGCAAAACCGTCTACGGCAGTTCGAATCTGCCAGGCACCTCCAAACAAAGCGATGCACTCTTAGCTCAGTTGGTAGAGCAACTGACTCTTAATCAGTGGGTCCAGGGTTCGAATCCCTGAGGGTGTACAAAAGAAGAGGGTGTGTCAAAAACTAAAAAACGCCCTCTATATAAATCAAAACTCGCAACTTTAGTGAAATACACTTAAGCTGCGAGTTTTCTTTGTTTTTTATTGTCAAATACTCTGAGATGGCCGCAAAGGCATTCTGTAAGGTAAAAATTGAATTTAAAACAGTCTAGATTGTGCTTTAATCCTCCTAAATTCATTTTTGCTATCATTTTTTTCAGATTAAAGGCTATGGCAAAGAAGGCAAAGTCCATTGTGACCTTGTCTTTACCAAAATGACGAAAACGGCGATAAGCCATGTCAAATTTCATTTGTCCGAAAACGGCTTCAGGCTCTATACACCTACGCCCTCGTTGTTTCAGTCCTTCATCAGATGTCAACAGGCTGAATGCTTGTCGCTTGTATTTCTCCAAGCGATGGTTTCGTTCAATAATTCTATTCCCAGCCGCTTTAAAGCAGAGTGAACGCAGGGGGCAGCCATTGCAATTTCGAGCTTGATAGCGATGCCTTACCGAGATGTATCCGCTTGCGGTTTTTCCTCTTTTTTGTCCTGTACGATTCATGTGTTGTCCCATCGGGCACACACAATAGTCTTCTTTTTCGTTATAATAGAAATTTTCCGAACGGAAAGGGTCCTGCACATAGCGAGGACGCTGTTCTATATGGAAACGGTTGTATTTGACAAACGCTTCAATTCCACGCTCTTCCATGCAACGATAGTTCTCCTCTGCTCCATACCCTGAATCAGCTATTTCTGTAGAGGGGAACGCCCCATAGCGATTTTTGAAGGACTCCATAAAGGGAATGTAGGTCAGCGTGTCTGTTGGATTTGGGAAAAGGGCGAAATCAGTAATGAATTGTTCCTCTGTCCCGATCTGCAGATTATACCCCGGCTTCGTCTGCCCGTTGTTCATGGCATCTTCTTTCATGCGCATGAATGTGGCATCTTTATCTGTCTTTGAATAGGAATTGCGTTCACCGAGAGTGTCCAAATGCTGGTTGTATTCACTTAGCTTCCTTGAATGCCTTTCCAATTCTTTGGATGTCTTCTGAAGTCCCTTTCTCCGTTTCTTTTCTTCCTTGTTCGTTGTGGCTGGCAAGGAAGAAAGAGCCGCGTTCAGCTCCGCTGATATTTCTGAAAGTTGAGTGGGGGTGAATTCCACCTTTTCATCAACGTTACACTTGTCCTGTGCAATAGCTTCATCCACTTGCTCAAGAAGTATCTTTATCTTCTCAAGCAATCTTGTACGGTTACGTTCAACCGTCTTGCGCCAAACAAAGGTGTACTTGTTTGCTTTCGACTCTATTTTTGTCCCGTCCACATACTCTACGTCAAGACTGACAAACCCTTTTGCGGATAACAGAAGCACTATTTGGGTGAAGATGTCGCTGATCTCCTCCTTGACACGATTGCGAAACCTGTTGATGGTAATGAAATCAGGCTTCTCACAGCCGGATAGCCATATGAAATGAATGTCACGATGGAGAAGCTTTTCTATCTTACGACAAGAATAGATATTGTTCATATAAGCGTAAACGATAACCTTGAGCATCATGCGGGGATGGTAGGCACAACGGCCTATTCCGTGATAGAGCTTATGGAACTTGCTCAGGTCAAGCCGGTCAATTATGGCCGAAATGATTCGTACAGGGTCATTGCCTGCGATATCTTCATCTATTCTTTGCGGGAAAAGAATGATTTGGTTGGGATTGTAAGAACGATAATGTAACTTTGCCATATTGTAAGATTTCAATGTCTAAAGATGCAAATTCTTTTGGACATGACAAAGCCCTGGCTTGGGAAAGTCGGGGCTTTGTTTATACAAAAAAGAGGATGCATCGTTTCGACACACCCTCTTTTGTTTTATAGAAAATGTCGGGTTCTTTCAGCCCATATTAATTCACTTATGATACACCACCGCCTTATTGCTTCTTTACAACAAATTCCAATTTTTGCAGTCCTTTCTTATGTATGTTAGCAAGAATGAGAGCGTAACGAACTTCTTCACCCGATTTCATGGATTTAATCTGACTGAATTCTTCTTCTGGAATAACCTCCTTAAACAAGGGGCCATCTGATTCATTATATATCAAACGTAGTTTATCGGTAAAATGAGATACTACAAACGAATAATAAGCCTGATAAGATATCGATTGGAATTTAATCCAATTAGCATCGCCCTTATCAAGGACATTCTCCAGCCCAATGCGTGCCGACTTGTAGGATGGCAGTTTGCGTCCGTCTTCGTAGAAGATATCGCCATTTTCATTGACGGTATATTTTGCACTGATAGAATACTTGTTGAAAGGACACAAATCATTATACTCTATATCGGCCTCAGAATTAATTTCCTTGTCATCTTTCGTTCCGGGTTCTGTAACGATTCGGTCTTGAAGGATACTTAACAGCGAATATGTACGGTTATAGCCATCTGCCGATGGATTAGCAAGAATAGTCCGCTTTACGGAGAGAAAATATTCGTGACCTTTCACGTATGTAAAGCCTTCGATACGGTTCATTTCCATAAGCGAATAATCTCCCGGATAGTCTTCCGACATTACGACCATACACTCTATAGGGTGCTCCATTTTACTATCAAACGGACCGTACATGATGCCCGGTTGCGGTAAAACTGACATTTTAATCTCATTAACTACATCTTTAGGGCTATCATCTTTACAGGCAGAGAGGCTAGTAATTAAAAGGAATAACAAAGAAAGTATCCCACAATAATCTTTGATTTTCATAATTTATAGAATTAAAAAAAATCCCCATACTTGCTTCTGCATAAAAGGAAGTATGGGGGAAGTATATGTTTCAAAAGAAAGTCGCCTGAATATTATTCAGCGTCTTCCTCCGGCTTCATGTTAGTGTAAACTGTCTGTACATCGTCGAACTCTTCAAGACGTTCAATCATCTTGTCGATAGTTTCGCGCTGCTCTGCAGAAACCTCTTTCAAGTCGTTAGGAATGTAAGTAAAGTCACCACCTACATCTTCGAAACCACATTCTTCCAAGTGTTTCTGGATAGCTGCATAGCTCTTCGGGTCACCGTAGATAGTGATAGTTCCTTCTTCCGGATCTTCGTCGAATTCGTCTTCTACGTTGTAGTCAATCAAGTCGAGAATCAACTCTTCCATATCTACACCGTCTTTCTTCTTGAAAGTAAATACACACTTATGATCGAACAAGAAAGCCAAAGAACCAGTTGTTCCCAAGTTTCCACCGAACTTATTGAATACCGAACGAACATCGGCTACAGTACGAGTTGTGTTGTCTGTAAGAGTATCAACAAAAACAGCTACTCCGTGAGGACCGTATCCTTCGTAAGTCATGCCCTTGTATTCGCTCTGGTCTTTACCCATCGCGTTCTTGATAGCACGGTCGATGTTGTCCTTCGGCATGTTTTCACGCTTACAAGTAGCGATAACCGAACGCAGTGTAGGGTTGTTTTCCGGTTCCGGACCGCCTGCCTTTACAGCAATAGCAATCTGCTTACCCAGACGAGTAAATGTCTTGGCCATGTGGCCCCATCTTTTCAGCTTAGTAGCTTTTCTATATTCAAACGCTCTTCCCATTGGATTTATGTTTTTATATGTTTTTTATTTATGATTATTCATTATCTCAGTTTTGCGTCCAACTTGTTCTGCAAGTTGGCAATCAGCTTCTGCATCAGCTTATCAATCTGCTTGTCGTTAAGCGTAGCGTTTTCGTCCTGAAGCACGAAGCTTACAGCGTAGCTCTTCTTGCCTGCTTCAAGGTTCTTGCCTTCGTATACGTCAAACAGTTCCACGCTCTTCAGGAGCTTCTTGTCGGTTTCGTAAGCTATCTTTTCGATTTCAGCAAACTGCACCTTCTTGTCAATCAGCAACGCCAAGTCGCGCTTAACAGCCGGGAACTTAGAAATTTCGGTGTAAGTTACCTTCTTACCCTTGATGGCTTTCATCAGTTCCTTCCAGTTGATGTCGGCATAATATACTTCGTTGTCGATATCGAATGCCTTCTGGAGTTTCTTGCTAAGTACACCGAATGTAGCAACGAGCTTACCGCCACGAGTATGGATAGAGATAGCTACAGAATAGATATCATCCGACAAGTTGCCGAATACCATAGCACCCAAGTTTACGCCCAGACGACTGAAGATGTTCAGTACATACGCCTTAAGTTCGTAAACAGAAGAATTCATATCAGGATGCGCCCATGAGTTGCTAATGTATTTACCTGTCAACCACAAGCCCAAGTGAAGCTCTTCTGAATAAGCTGCAAGCACTTTTTCAGGATTCTTCTTCTCAGCGTTGAAGTGGTAGCAGTTTCCGAATTCGAAGAAACGGAGATCGGCATTCTTACGGTTTGCGTTGTGCTGGATACATTCCAAACCACCGAACAGCAGAGAAGCACGCATTACGTTCAGGTCGTTGCTCAATGGGTTCATTACACGAACCAAGTTTTCAGGTTTGTAAGTTTCAAGGCCATCGTAGTATGAAGCGGCAGTAAGAGAGTTGTTCAGGATTTCATTGAATCCGCAACCTACCAACTGTTCAGACACCAAGTTCTGAAGCTTAACAGACTTGTCTACTTCGCCTTCTACGTTCAAGCTTGATTTCAATGAAGTAGGGATTTCCACATTATTATATCCGTAGATACGAAGAATATCTTCTACCACGTCGCACGGACGCTGTACGTCTACACGATATGCAGGGATAGACAATGACAAGCCTTCTGCTGTTTCTGCCACAATCTTCATTTCGAGCGATGTAACGATGCTCTTTATTGTTTCTGCAGGAATTACCTTTCCTACCAACGAGTTTACATATTCGTAAGACAGTTCTACAGCGAAATCTGCAACAGGAGCAGGATAGTTATCCTTGATATCAGAAGCGATTTCACCGCCAGCCAATTCTTTCACCAAGATAGCCGCTTCTTTCAATGCGTAGATAGTACCGTTAGGATCGATACCACGTTCAAAGCGGAACGAAGAATCAGTGCTCAACCCATGACGGCGAGCTGTTTTACGCACCCATGTAGGATGGAAGTATGCGCTTTCCAAGAATACATCTTTAGTAGTTTCTGTAGTACCTGAATCCAAACCGCCAAATACGCCTGCTATACACATAGGCTCTTCAGCGTTACAAATCATCAAGTCGCGTTCAGAAAGCTTACGTTCTACCTCGTCGAGAGTAACGAACTTAGTTCCTTCCTGACAAGTCTTCACTACTATCTTTCCGCCTTTTATCTTATCAGCATCGAAGCAATGCATAGGCTGTCCGTAAGCGTGAAGTATGTAGTTAGTGATGTCAACGATATTGTTTACCGGACGAACGCCGATAAGACGAAGCTTGTTCTGCAACCATTCGGGACTTTCTTTAACGGTAACGTTCTTGATAGCCACACCAGCATAACGAGGACACGCTTCGGTGTTTTCTACCACTACATCGATATCCATATCATGGTTGTCTACCTTAAACTCGCTTGTTTCAGGACGATGCAACGATGTTTGATAACCGTTCTGTACCAACCATGCATACAAGTCGCGAGCTACACCGTAGTGAGAGCAAGCGTCTGCACGGTTAGGAGTAATGTCCACTTCGAACACATAGTCGCTCTTAATGTTATAATAATCCTTGGCCAATGTGCCGGGAACTACATCCTGCGGAAGCACGATGATACCGTCATGGCTAGTACCTACGCCGATTTCGTCTTCTGCACAAATCATTCCGTTAGACTCTACGCCACGCAGTTTCGACTTCTTGATTGTAAAGCTCTGGTCGCCATCATAAAGTTTAGTGCCAAGAGTAGCAACTATCACCTTCTGTCCGGCTGCCACATTAGCGGCTCCACAAACAATCTGCACGGGTTCGCCTTCGCCTAAATCTACTGTTGTAATATGCATGTGGTCAGAATTAGGGTGCGGTTCGCAAGTCAGCACTTCGCCAACTACCAATCCCTCAAGACCACCTTTTATAGACTGGACTTCTTCTACTCCGTCTGTTTCCAATCCGATGGAAGTAAGAGCTGCCGACACCTCTTCGGGTGTCAAATCGAAATCGACATACTCTTTCAACCAATTATAAGAGATATTCATGATATGTATAGTTTTTATTTATTTCAGTCGTTATACAATAGTCCATTGTATATCAAAATACGATGTGCAAAGTTATATAAATAATTTGGTTTGCACGATGCACGACGGATTTTTTCTACACATCGCATTATTTAATACCTTATTTATATGGGCAATACTCATCTCGATTCAAAGAATGGCGTTACAAAAAAAATAAATTTCTTATATTTGCAGATGGCACGGCATACATAAGACAGCATACAACCGTGCGTCATCATTAATAATCTAAATATCAACGAATGACACCACTTAGATTTATCCTGTTAGGAAGCGGACTGCTTACAGCGACTTCCGCAATATCAGCCCCAAAGAAAACCGACAAACCAAACATTATCTATATCATGTGCGATGATATGGGGTATGGCGACTTGGCATGCTACGGGCAGAAGTATATCTCTACCCCAAACATTGACCGTATGGCGACAGAGGGAATGCTCTTTACCCAAGCATACGCCGGAAGCCCCGTAAGCGCACCGTCGCGAGCTTCGTTCATGACCGGACAACACAGCGGGCACTGCGAAGTAAGAGGCAACAAGGAGTACTGGAAAAACGTGCCCATGGTAAAATATGGCATAAACGAAGATTTCTCGCGCGTGGGACAACATCCTTACGACCCAGAACACATAATCATCCCCGAAATAATGAAGGATAACGGATATACCACAGGCATGTTCGGAAAATGGGCAGGCGGATACGAAGGTTCTGTTTCTACTCCCGACAAGCGCGGCATAGATGAATTCTACGGATATATCTGTCAGTTCCAGGCACATCTTTATTACCCCAACTTCTTAAACCGATACAGTCGTGCGGCAGGCGATACCGCCGTGACACGTGTCATCATGGAGGAGAACATCGCTTATCCGATGTTCGGAAAAGACTATTTTAAGCGCACCCAGTATTCGGCAGACATGATTCATCAGGAAGCGATGAAGTGGCTTGATAAGCAAGACGGAAAGCAGCCTTTCTTCGGCATTCTTACATATACGCTGCCTCATGCCGAATTAGCTCAGCCCGAAGACTCTATCCTGATAAACTATCAGAAACAATTCTTTAACGACAAGACTTGGGGCGGACAGGAAGGTTCTCGATATAATCCGTCTGTACATACCCACGCACAATTCGCCGGAATGATTACTCGCCTCGACGCATACGTGGGCGAAGTGATGCAGAAACTGAAAGACAAGGGACTTGATGATAACACCATCGTGATATTTACAAGCGACAACGGCCCTCACGAAGAAGGAGGAGCCGACCCTACATTCTTCGGACGCGACGGCAAGTTGCGCGGATTGAAGCGTCAATGCTACGAAGGTGGAATACGTATCCCGTTCATAGTGCGCTGGCCGGGTAAGATACAAGCTGGAAGCGTAAACGACCATCAGTTGGCATTCTACGACCTGATGCCTACTTTCTGCGACTTAATAGGCGTGAAGAATTACGTAAAGAAGTACACCAACAAGAAGAAAGCTACCGACTACTTCGACGGATTATCGTTCGCTCCTACCCTATTAGGCAACGGAGAGCAAAAGAAGCACGATTTCCTTTACTGGGAATTTGAAGAGACCGACCAAATAGGCGTTCGCATGGGCGACTGGAAAATGGTGGTTAAAAAAGGCACTCCTTATTTATATAACCTCGCCAACGACATCCACGAAGACCATGACATAGCCAGTCAGCACCCCGACTTGGTTAAACAGATGACTGACATTATCCGTAAGCAACACACAGAAAACGAGAACTTCAAGGTTACTCTGCCAAAAGAATAAATGGCATAAAAAAATCGTCAG
>ENA-OOXM01000850-OOXM01000850.1-human-gut-metagenome-genome-assembly--contig:-NODE-850-length-25750-cov-6.268613_pt1 | contig 25750 bp, 17 predicted proteins | sample MGYA00241589_ERZ501347 | MGnify/ENA primary metagenome ERZ501347 (study PRJEB25962, sample SAMEA2042832) | human gut metagenome | biome: human gut; feature: human-associated habitat; material: faeces...
CCGAAACCTAATGAGTATGAGCTACAGTAGAAGCTGGTATCGCCCTGGAACTCGTCGCTAAGTCCGTAGCTTGTCTTTTGGAAACCGCCACTAAGAGTAAGCTGGCTTGTAGCGTCCCATTCCAAACCACCAAGGTATTCGTGAGTGCCGCGTTTCAGCTTTTTCTGCTTGCCGTTTGCCATACCTGCTCTCTTATCGTCGAAGAAATGATATTCTACCGCGGCGCGTAGAGTAGGTAAAATTTCGTATTGAGCGGCTGCAGTAAGCATTGAAGGGATATCGCTCGGAGTATTCACACCGTTTTCAAACGGAGCCATATATGCTTTTGCTGCTTCTGGATACTCCAAAGTACGAGTATCGTTTTCAATGTTCATGTTAGCTCTGAACTCATATTTTGTAGCTAAGTTAAGACGACCGAATTTAGCGTCGAAACCTACTATAGGGGTCAATCCCCATCCGGTTTGGTCGCAGTCTAGTTCGATTTTAGTCTGTTCCAACTGCTGTTGCATAGGCTGCATAATTCCTTGTGCCTGAGCTGTAGCCTGTTCTTTTGTCATTCCGGCTGCCATATATTTGCCTATAATGGCAGTTCCCAGTTCTGTAGCCGTGTTTTGGTTGAGGGCGAGTTTCAAGAAACCGTTGTAACCTCCGCTGAAGTAGTTCATGCGTGCTCCGGCAAAGAAAGAAACGTGCTCTGTTATCTTATAAGTAAGGCCAAGCTGGATTCCGTAAATAAACTGACGTCCTTCCATGGCTGTTTGTATATTGTATTTGTCGGGAGTCATGGCATAGCCAAAGTTCTGGCGAAGTCCGGCTGTAGCTTGTGTTACCAATCCGATAGCTGCAGCGTCGAACATAGGCAAACCTTGGTCGAACGATGCTTTACCGCCACCACCTACTACAGTAAATCCTCCTGAGATGGTCCAGTCACCTTTCTTATATGCTGCGTGAAAAGAAGGAATGATAGGAGCAGAAGCCTTACCTTTATATTCGCGGTTGGTTTCTTTTCCGTCCATAGTCCATAATGCGCTGTTTGCGTTGATGTCGCGTGTCTGATATGCGCTTTGAATAGTAAGTCCCAGATAAATTCCGTCTTTAGGCAGGAATGCAAGTCCGGCAGGGTTACTATGTACACCGTCTACGTCGATAGCAGCACCTCGTGCCACCATTCTCAAATATGCTGCGTGTTGGTTTGTGTTTGTCAGGTAATCGCCTGCGAAAGTTGAGTTTGAAACAATCAGTGTCGCTGCACCAATCAGGAGTAATTTTTTCATTAATTATTCGTTTTTTTGTAAATTCGGGCGCAAAGGTAGTGTTATTTTGCACACCGGCAAATAGTTTGTGCAGAAAATGTGCAGAATTCTTTATAAAACCAATCTTGAAAAATAGTTTCATGTGGAATTGTATCTTTTGAACTGTTCGTAATTCGAAGATCAATGCCTCTGATAAGTGCGGTGTAAATGGGCTTTTGATGGTTTTAAATCAGAAAAAACGTTTCTGATAAGAGATTTAGGCGTGTTATATACTTTTTGTAGTTAGCATATTTATAGTGAGCTAGAATTGCACTATCTTTGCATAGTTCTTGCAAAACTATTCTATTTTTCACTATACAGCCATGTACACCAATAAGGAAATTATTAACGTGAGCTATCCCATCTTCTTGGGGTTGTTGGCTCAGAATATAGTCAATGTTACCGATACCGCGTTCTTGGGGCACCTTAGCGAGGTGGCTCTCGGAGGCTCGGCTATGGGCGGTTTGCTTTACATCTGCCTCTTTACGCTGGCGTTCGGTTTCAGTATCGGGTCGCAGATTATGATATCCCGACGCAATGGCGAGGGAGAGTATCGTAAGATTGGCCCTATTATGTGGCAAGGCTCGGCGTTCAGTATGATTATGGCGGTAGCGTTGCTTGCAGTAACTTACTTTGCGTATCCGGCATTGATGCGTTGGCTTGTGTCATCCGATGCCGTGTACGATGCGTCGTGCGAATTCTTCCGTTGGCGTATGTGGGGATTCCTGTTCGCCTTTATCAACGTGATGTTCCGCAGTCTATATATAGGTATCACCCGCACTAAGGTGCTTACGCTGAATGCGCTGGTTATGGCGGCGGTCAATGTGTTTCTCGATTATGCACTGGTGTTTGGCGAATTGGGATTTCCGCAGATGGGAGTGGCTGGTGCCGCATTAGCGTCGGTGATAGCCGAAGCGTCGTCATTGTTGTTCTTCGTGCTCTATACTTATTATGCGGTTGATTTGAAGAAATACGGTCTCAACCGCTTCGGACAGTTCGATTGGAACATGGTTATACGTATACTTCGCATTTCGTGTTTCACCATGCTTCAGTATTTCCTGTCGTTCGGCGTATGGTTTGTATTCTTTATCGCCCTTGAGCGTCATGGCGAGCGTGCGTTGGCAGTGGCAAATATAGTACGTAGCGTTTATATCGTTCTGCTTATCCCGGTTCAGGCACTTCAAACTGCTGCCAATACGTTGGTTAGTAACCTTATCGGTTCGGGCGGAACTCAGTTCGTTATGAAGCTGTTGGCCAAGGTTTCGCGCATGTCGTTCGGCATAATGGTGGGGTGCGTATTGCTGTGCCTGATATTCCCGCGCGCATTGCTTTCTATTTATACAGGCGAAGAGGCGTTGATTACTGAATCTATGTCGGCTCTTTATGTAATATGTATAGCCGTACTTGTCAGTGCGGTGGCAAATATCTACCTTAACGGTATCTCTGGTACCGGAAACACGCAAGCGGCGTTAATAGTAGAAGGAGCCACATTGGCATTCTATGCCATATATATAATAATGGTGGCATGGGTGTTCCGTGCTCCGGTTTCCATCTGTTTCACTACCGAGATAGTTTATTACGGACTGATGCTTACCGCAAGCATTATCTATTTCAAGAAGGCTAAATGGCAGAATAAGAAGGTATAAAAAAGTATGCAGAAACATTGCGATGTTTCAAGTTAAACAGTTCCTATGTTTAAAATCGGAAGTGTCGGATAACATAAGATAGCACTAAAAAAGCTATACCATTATAGTTAACTTTGTATATGACAAAAAAACAATATTAACCAATAACGATATAGCTTATGAAACGTGTACAAAGTAACAAATTAGATTTCAGTGGGCAAAATATTTACGTGGGAATTGATGTCCACTTGAAGAGTTGGTCGGTTGCAATTTTATCAGAGTATAGTGCTCTGAAGCGATTCAGCCAAAGTCCTGAACCGGAAGCGTTGCATAAGTATCTTGTCAGCAATTATCCGGGCGCCAATTACTTCTCTGTGTACGAAGCAGGATTCTGCGGCTTTTGGATACACGAGAAGCTGACGGGCTTAGGAATAACCAACATCGTGGTTCATCCTGCTGATGTACCGACCATGAGCAAGGAAAAACTTCGCAAGACTGATGCCGTGGACTGTAACAAACTGGCCCGTGAATTACGTTCCGGTTCGTTGGAAGGGATATATGTTCCCAAGGCGGATGTCCTCGAAATTCGCTCTTTAATAAGGACGAGAAACATGATTGTAAAAGACAGTACCCGTACGAAGAACCGCATCAAGTCATTGCTCCGTTTTCATGGAGTGGATATACCCGAAGAGTTTACCCGTTCCTCGATAGGACGTTGGTCAAAACGTTTTCTGGCTTGGCTTCATTCTATCGAACTCTCAACAGAGTATGGCAAGAAGACTTTGGAACTGCACCTTGAACAGTTCGTGCGTTTGCGTAATATGCTTCTTAAGGAAACACGTGCCATCCGTGAGATATCACGTAAGGCACCTTTTGAGAAGCCGATGCGTCTTCTGACTTCTGTTCCCGGAATAGGCGTTACTACAGCCGCCACCTTGATGGTTGAACTTGACGACATTGTCCGTTTCAAGAATGCTGACCATCTGGCTTCTTTCATCGGTCTGGTACCAATGTGCCATTCGAGCGGTGAAAGTAACGGCACGGGAGATATAACAGTACGCCGCCATTTTATGCTCCGATGCCTGTTGGTGGAAGCCGCATGGATTGCCATCCGTAAGGATCCCGCCATGACTGTAGCCTATACGGAATACCGCAGGCGAATGAATCCACAGAAGTCAATCATAAAGATTGCCAGACGGCTTGTAAACAGAATATATTATGTGCTCAAACATGAAAAGGAATATATACCGTGTGTTGTCGAATGATACAGAATCCTATAAGGTAAAACAGCTTTCTTTTGAGGAAAATACTACCATCGCATTGCGGCTTTGAAGTCCGCTTAAAAAAGTTTGTAACCCTCATTAATGGTTTGACTGATAAAGGAATTTGCAGCCCCTCATAGGGTGTCTGCTGTGGAAAGTTTGTTTTACCATAGGATTATGGTTAGGTTTTCTTAGCCATATTAGACGATATCAGTAATACAAAAAGAGAGGCGTGTAACCGCCTCCTCAAGTAGCATTACTGCGTACCGTCAGGATGCTTATTGCTGGTAGGTTGCTCCTCAGCAGAGCCTACTTCCTCTTAACATCCTGGCACAAAGATATATAACTAAAGTTAATTATTGATGAATTATCTAACTTTGTTTGGATTTTAAATGGAAAATGCGATGGTTCAAATCAAACATTGCGATGTTTCAAATAGAGCATCGCAATGTTTTTTTGTCTTTTCATGATATGTCAAAAAACGGTCTTACGTGCTACCGTGTTACATTTCTTGTCAATTTTTGGTGTATTACGGAGATTTTGCGTAATTTTGGAATATAATCTTTGTCCCTTTATAATAAGGACATTGGGAGGATTGTCCGATTTTGGGGTAACGAATTGCCAACCGTTCTTGTTGCTGCATTCTGCTTTGATATGCTTTCTTGGCATCTCGTCTATGCTACAAAGGTAATATATTTCTTTCAAAACATATTAAATTCTCAATATGATTTCAAAGATTATAAACCCCGAATTTTCTACCACTGCTTCATTTTCTGTTTTTTGGAATTAGCGTTATTGATTCAAGTTTGGCAACATTGGCCGAGATAGGTTTGATTGTCAGCCTTACATCGTACTGTTCAGGGAGTAGCTTTACATTTGGGTATTGGTTGAGATTGTAACTTCTCCTAAATGGAGTTTCGTTATAACGGAAACATACCTCAACTATTCTACTTGTTGAATATCCCCTCAGCTGAGTTGTCAATGTTGTCGGTTTGATAGACTCCGCTTTTACATTCCAATAGACAAAAAGCACAAGAAAAGTAGAAAGACCGCCAACAGTAGCAAATTTCAAATACTTGCCATATTGGGATTTTCGGGAAATGATAAAACAACCGACAGCAACAAGCCATACGACAATCATCAAGAAATCATATACACGGTTGGAGATAAGAAACCCTCTTGAAAGCCATAAAACTGCACCCATAAGCGCAATAATCGCCAATAAAAAATAGTCAATCGACCGTGAACGTATCGACTGATATATCCATTTGCCTATGCCATAAGCAATAGCGATTCCGACTATATAGCGCAGCATGATTTCCATACTCATTTTCCATATTTCTTTTTCAGATATTCACGCAGTTTGGGAGAATCCTTGCCTTCATATATTCGGTTGCGGTCGAACACCGTCCAACTGTCGCCGTCCGGGAATGTCATCTTCTCAAAACTTCCGGGGTCAGCACCTTGAATGATGGAGTCGTTCCAAAACACATGTTTGTCATCTTTCCCATAGTTGAAATCTCCCCCGAAACCTCCCGCGGGAACAGGCTGGAAAGTTTTGGGATTTGCCCCGGCAACTAATTTGGAACTCCACCAGACATGCGATTTATCCTTGTACCAGTTGTCGGAAATATGCTCGAAAGTCGCGACATCGGCTTTAGGAAGGATATTAAAATGGGAATCGTAGATATTCGTTCCGTCGGAATACATCAAACGGCCTACTTCGGTGAGTTTGGAATAATCTTTTATTTGGGTTGGAATCCCTTTATTGTAAGCCCTGTGCTTGTCTTGCCCTATATAGAAGTCCACTTCCTTGAACGTCGCAGGGTCAGCACCGGGAACCTCCTTGTCCCTGAAAAACACTTTGTGCTTGTCAGCGGCATAGTCTCCTGATTGGAGAGGAATCTTTGCTTCAATCGGGTGGAAAGTCTCGTAATCGATATCTGTAATCACACCTCCTGCAAGGTAGTATCCATTGTATTTGTCTTTTGCCCAATGAGTTTCCCAAGAATCTGAACTGCCTAAGATTTTGAATGTCGATTTATCTCTTACGTTCAGTGCTTTCCCATCCCAATAAAAATCGTTGGCATCTTCTGCAAAATAGTAGGAATGCACTTTGAATGTTGCCGGATGCGCCTTTTCTATCAATTTACCGGAAACATATACATGCGTATTGTCTGCTGCATACGATTTGGTAAGCACACGGAACGAGCCGCCATCGGCACCATTGATAATATCGCCCTCGTAGAATGCGTGTTTCTTGTCTCGACCATAATCATCATTCAGTATTTCAAAAGTCTTTGGGTCTGCATCAACATGCCTTGAAGTATGACCGCTTCCTTCATTCCATGTATGCCATGTTACCTCCTTACCATCGTTTTTATATCCGACAGAACATGAAACTAGGGTCATCAATACCAAAAGTATTGATGTAATGAATATAGATTTTATTGATACTCGCATAGCTATTTCTGTTTATGTTTGTTTGTCAGAAATTCATTTTTGCCAACAAAGACTTGTGCTCCGAATACGCCAATTCTTGAATAGCAGAAATGCCTGGCGTTTATTCTTAGGCTGATTTGTTTCTTTCATAATAGTGTTTATTTTAACGCCCACAAAATTACTGAATTCTCCGCAGAAAACCTTGTACTGCCATACACAAAGTGCTTAACCTGAATGAAAAAAGAAGTTATGTGGTTACAATTTCATTCCCCTGTCTTTCCTTTGCGGTGATACAGGTCGGTGTATCCTTTGCTGCAACTTCTCAAACTGCTCCTTGAACCATTCCCCAATAGGTCGCAAGTCAATCGTAAGGATAAGCCTGCCATTGTCAGAGAACACTTTGTTTGCAACTGAACTGCGCCACAGTCCCGTTGATTGTCACTTGTCCCATGATGGGGACAATGCCGTTTCTCTCCTTGCTGCCGTTCACGTAGAACAGCACTTTGAATGTACTTCTTGCCATACTCGTTTTTTTTGTTTGCAAAGTTATTACTCAACGAGTTAGACCTTGATAAGTAAATCGGCGCAGAACGGCGCAATCAATGCAGGGAGCGTTAAAAATGCATCCTGCTTTGGGTAACGATTTGAAAACCTTTCTGCTTCATAGAACTGCTTTTCTTTGCGTTTCCCGTTTTTTACGGTTGGCTTCATTTGGCACTGTAAACGCTTTAATGATAGTCATTTCAGTGATATTTCAACCTCTTTTTTCGGTTATTCCAAAGATTTTATGTAATTTTGCAGCCTAAAAAATTGATATATTAATAAGATATAACTATTATGTTCGATAATTTAAGTGAACGATTAGAGCGATCGTTCAAGATACTGAAAGGTGAAGGAAAAATCACCGAAATCAATGTGGCGGAAACCCTGAAGGATGTGCGCCGTGCTTTGCTTGATGCCGACGTAAACTATAAGGTAGCTAAGAATTTTACTGATACGGTAAAAGAAAAGGCTTTGGGTCAGAATGTGCTTACCGCTGTTAAGCCGAGCCAGTTGATGGTGAAGATTGTGCATGATGAGTTGACTACCTTGATGGGAGGAGACACTGCCGAATTGGAATTGAAAGGTCGCCCTGCTATTATATTGATGTCGGGTCTGCAAGGTTCTGGTAAGACTACTTTCTCTGGAAAGTTGGCTTTGATGCTTAAGACCAAGAAGAACCGTAAGCCGTTGCTCGTAGCGTGCGACGTTTACCGTCCTGCCGCTATCGACCAGTTGAAGGTATTGGGCGAGCAAATCAATGTTCCTGTTTATTCAGAACTCGACAGCAAAGATCCTGTACAGATCGCTCTGCATGCCATTCAGGAAGCTAAGGCAAAAGGTAATGACGTGGTTATCGTCGATACTGCCGGACGTTTGGCTGTAGACGAGCAGATGATGAATGAAATTGAAGCTATCAAGAAAGCTATCAATCCTGATGAAACTCTGTTCGTAGTTGACTCAATGACCGGTCAGGATGCTGTAAACACAGCTCGCGAGTTTAACGAACGCCTTGACTTTAACGGTGTTGTTCTTACTAAGTTAGACGGTGATACCCGTGGTGGTGCCGCTCTTTCTATCCGTACCGTAGTAAACAAGCCTATCAAGTTTGTAGGTACAGGCGAAAAGCTTGAAGCTATCGACGTATTCCATCCGTCGCGTATGGCCGACCGTATCTTGGGTATGGGTGATATCGTATCGTTGGTAGAACGTGCTCAGGAACAGTACGACGAAGAAGAAGCTAAGAAGTTGCAGAAGAAGATTCAGAAGAACCAGTTCGACTTCGATGACTTCCTTACTCAAATTCATCAGATTAAGAAGATGGGTAACCTTAAGGAGTTGGCTTCTATGATTCCGGGTGTAGGAAAGGCTATCAAGGATATTGATATCGACGATAACGCGTTCAAGAGCATCGAAGCTATCATTTATTCTATGACTCCATATGAACGTAAGCATCCTGAAATATTGAACGGTACTCGCCGTACTCGTATCGCTAAGGGTAGTGGTACTAACATTCAGGAAGTAAACCGTCTGCTCAAGCAGTTTGAACAAACTCGTAAGATGATGAAGATGGTTACCGGAAGCAAGATGGCAGGCATGATGCAGAAAATGAAAAAAGGCAAATAATATGTCGATGGCTTGGATAAGCCATATCGACTGACTGTTTTGTGATAATATAAGGGAAGCGGAATTCTGAAAAGGGTTCCGCTTTTTTGTATTATCACTATTTTGTTTCTAATGAATGTGCTCTAATTGTTATAAAGGCAACAGCTCAGGAGACCAGAGGGCAGCTCGATTCGTCTCAGTGCGGTGGGCCATCTTCGTTTTGAATCGAAGTTTCGGGATAAGTTTAACGGATACGATTGCTTTAATTATCAATTGTTTAAGCGTCTCTATTGGGTGGACTTTTGCAAGTTGGTGTATTAGTTAAAGTGTTGATAATTAACCGTTTATAGAGGTAAAAGAATAATTCATGCACAGAATAAACGCTGAATTTTTACTTATTTTTTTTCAAAAACGTGCATCAAGAATGCACTTTTTGAAGAGAAATAAATAAAAACAATACAAAAATATTAGATTTATGGAAATTTACTTGCGGCTGTAATAAAAAAGTATTATTTTTGAACGCAAATAATACAAAAGGATAATAATTATGAATATCGTACTCGATGTGCTGCGTTACCTCAACGAGCACGACATTACTCTTGTTAAAGCTGCCGAAGCTACTGGTGTGGCACAGCAAAATATAAAAAAAAGTATAGGCAATAACCCAAAAACAAGCACATTGCTTGCCTTGGCAAAGGGCTTGGGGGTTGACCCTCGTGAGTTTTTCTACGACTTGGACGAAAAAGAAGATGAGGGAAAGGATACGGGGTCAACTGTCTTCTACAATTCAAATTCTACAGACGAAGCAAATACTGCCGAAGAGGGTGCGAACGACAAAAACGACACGACAAAGGATACCCAATCTTTCGACGCTTCCTATCCTACTGCCGAAGCGGAGACACATGAGCTTCAGCTCCTCCGCGAGCAGCCGATAGTCAACACCACCGCCTTCTGCCCGCATTGCGGCGCAAAGGTAAGAGTAGGCGTGATACTAATGCCGGAATAAAGAAAAACACCGCACGACGCACTGGCCATGTTGCTCATGAACCGTGCGCCGATGCGGTGTGTCATTCTTTCATTGCGATCTTATCCTTCAAGGCTTATGAAGCTTGCGAGTGGAACCAGTTTTTTTACTGTGTTATCGCAATATTCATAATAGATTGACACGATTATTCATAATGCGCTTTGCTGCAAAATGATAGTAAATATCTTAAAATGATTGATTTTGATAACCAGATAGCTGGTTGTTGGTAAATTATTGCTAATTTTGTTCTTATTATCCTTGTGAGGAAGAAAAAATACATTAACTAAACTTGTGTAGAGATATGAAAGACTATCGAAAATTGACTGAAGATGAGGTGCTTCAGTTGCAGTCGCAATCGTGTTTAGCCGATGATTGGGCGAATGTTATGGTTGCCGAGGGTTTTAATTGCGAATACGTTCATTACACCCGTTTCTCTGGGGAAGTGAAATTAGGCGTGTTCGATTCTGAATTTACATTGCCGGGAGGTATAAAGAAACACTCGGGACTTCGTAATGCAACACTGCATAATGTAACGGTAGGGGATAACTGTTGCATTGAGAATATCCAGAACTACATTGCTAACTATGAAATAGGTTGCGATACCTTCATTGAAAATGTAGATATAATCTTGGTAGATGAGCTGACTACTTTCGGCAATGGGGTAGAGGTAGCCGTTCTGAACGAAACCGGCGGACGCGAGGTGCTGATTAATGACAAACTCTCTGCGCATCAGGCATATATATTGGCATTGTATCGCCATCGTCCGGAGCTGATAAGCCGCATGAAGGAGATTGCCGATTATTATTCAAAAAAGCACGCATCGGCGGTAGGTACTATCGGCGAGCACGTAATGATACTAAATACCGGTTCTATAAAGAATGTACGCATTGGCGATTATACCAAAATATGCGGAACGTGCCGACTTACCAACGGTAGCATAAACAGCAACGTCACAGCTCCAGTATATATAGGTGACGGTGTTATATGCGATGATTTCATCATATCTTCGGGTTCTAAAGTAGACGACGGAACCATGTTGAGCCGTTGCTTTGTAGGGCAGTCTTGCAAATTGGGTCATAATTATTCCGCTTCCGACTCCTTGTTCTTCAGTAACTGCCAAGGAGAGAACGGTGAAGCTTGTGCCATTTTTGCAGGTCCATTTACGGTGACACATCATAAATCTACTTTGCTTATTGCCGGAATGTTCTCGTTTATGAATGCGGGTTCAGGTTCTAATCAGAGTAACCACATGTATAAACTCGGTCCTATTCATCAGGGGACTATGGAACGTGGAGCAAAGACTACTTCCGATTCTTATATCCTGTGGCCGGCCCGTGTGGGGGCCTTCTCTTTGGTGATGGGTCGCCACGTAAATCATGCCGATACTTCCGATTTGCCTTTCTCTTATCTTATAGAGCAGCGTAATACCACTTATCTGGTTCCGGGCGTTAATTTGCGAAGCGTAGGTACTATACGCGACGCGCAGAAATGGCCGAAACGCGATAACCGTAAAGACCCGAATCGTCTGGATTTTATTAATTACAACCTTCTTAGTCCTTACACCATACAGAAGATGTTTAAGGGACGCTCTATCTTGAAGGAATTGCGACGCGTGTCGGGCGAGACTTCCGAGATTTACTCATATCAGAGTGCCAAAATCAAGAATTCGTCCTTGAACAACGGTATTCGTTTTTATGAAATAGCCATCAATAAGTTCTTGGGAAACTCCATCATAAAGCGATTGGAAGGTATTAATTTCCAAAGCGACGAAGAGATTCGCCAACGCTTGAAACCGGATACTGAAATAGGAGTAGGAGAATGGGTGGATGTTTCCGGACTCATAGCTCCTAAAAGTGAGATAGACCGTTTGATAGATGGAATAGAGAACGGTACCATTAATCGCCTGAAATCTATAAACGCCAGCTTTGCTGGGATGCACGAGAATTATTACACATATGAATGGACCTGGGCGTATAATAAGATTCAGGAATTTTATGGCATAAATCCGGAAGAAATTATTGCTCAGGATGTGGTTCGTATTGTGAAATCTTGGCAAGAAGCTGTAGTGGGTCTTGATAAAATGGTGTACGAAGACGCCAAGAAAGAATTCTCTCTTTCTTCGATGACCGGATTCGGAGCCGACGGTTCGCACGACGAAATGAGACAAGACTTTGAGCAGGTGCGCGGCGATTTCGAAAGCAATACATTCGTTACCGCTGTGCTGAAGCACATTAACGATAAGACAGCTTTAGGAAACGAGCTGATTCAGCGAATAGAAAACATATAAAAAAAGAGACAGGGCATTAAGCTCTGTCTCTTTTGCTATAATAAAGTAATTAAGATTACTTGTTTACGCTGATAATGCTTACACGGCTCAAACGTGGGTTGTTTTCGAACATTGTGTCTACACCACCTTTGCTTTCGATAACCAGCTGGTCTTTGTTTACACCATATTTGTCAACCAATGCATTGTAAACAACTTCAGCACGCTTCTTGCTCAACTTTTCGTTGTAAGCTGCGCTACCAGTCTGCTTGTCTGCATAACCAGTTACCTTGAATTTAGTATCAGGGTTAGCCTTGATTTGTTCAGCGATATTCTTCAAGTTTACGTTTTCTTTAGCGCTCAAGTTAGCCTTGTTGATGTTGAAGAAGATAACGTAATCAGCCATGTCGAATGCTTTAGGTTCAGCAACAGGTGCTACCGGACGGTTAGCTTCAGCCTTCAACTGATCAATCTGATCTTTCAGATTCTTGTTTTCATCGTTCATAGCTCTGAGCTGGCTCTGTACAGCTTCCATTTCGGCAGGAGTGATGTTGCTGCTCTTAGACCATCCTCTTTTCTTGAAACGGTAAGTAGCGCCAACCATCAAAGCCAAGCTACCTTCATTGTTTCTGCCGCCTTCAATCTTGTCCATTACGTCGTTGATTACGTTGCCACGCAATTCAAGGTTGATATCCCATGCTTTAGAAACACGGAAACGGTTGATCAAACCAAGACCTACGCTAGGTTCGTTGTCTTTATTGTCAGAACCTGTGCTTCTTGCCCATCCGATGCTTGCATAAGGAATAGCGTTGTAGATGCGGTTTTCATTATATCCGCAGAACAAGTTGCTCAAGTTTACCATTACATCACCGTGAGCGTAGAACATACCCCACTTAGTCTGGTATACTCCGTTCTCTACCATTTTGCTTACATGGCCTTGGTTAGCGCTGTAAGAATAGCCTTTAGCTTGGTAGCCACCAATGCCCAAGCGTAAACCGATGCTAGGGGTAAACCATTTACCTGCGTTGATTTCGAATACCGGAGTGATTGATTTGCCTCTTGAACCAGCTTTCCAATTGTCACCGAAATAAAGTTGTCCACCTACATTAGCTCCTACGAACCAATTAGCACCAAATCTGTTAGTTGCTACTGAGTATTTGTCTGTAGAATCAGTGTTATCACTGTTCTGTGCAGAAACTGTAGCGCCAAATCCCACTAATGCCATGCTAAGGCATAATAATTTGAATTGTCTCATAATAGTTTGCATTATTTAAGTATAGTTTATTTCTATTTTTGACGCAAAAATATATGTTTTATAATATAAAGGTACGCTATTTTACATTTTTTAAGAGGTTGAGTTGTGTGTTTTTTTATATTTGAGGTGTTATGCATTTATTATTCGGTGCGTATGTGGGGACAATATGTGAAATATTGATTAGTTTTTTGTTGTCATATTGTTTGTTAAAAAGGTGAAGAAATCTAATAATATTATTCTTTTATGTATATTTAATATTAAAAATGTAACATGTAACTGTGTAAAGCTATACTTTTGGCATGGTTTCTGCGATATAAACTATAAATATGACTTAAACTAACAGTACACATTATTAATTATGAAACAGATTAAATGTATCGGAATCTTGACCTCGGGAGGCGATGCGTCAGGTATGAATGCGGCTATTCGCTCCGTGACACGTAGTGCCATTTATAACGGCTTTACGGTAAAAGGTATTTTCAGGGGATATGAAGGCTTGATTCGCAATGAGATAAAGGAAATGACTACTCAAGATGTTAGTAGCATAATACAGCGTGGCGGAACTATCTTGAAGACTGCTCGCTCCAAGGATTTTGAAACACCCGAAGGACGTAAGTTGGCATACGATAATATGGTGGCTGCAGGAATTGATGCTTTGGTTGTTATCGGCGGAAACGGCTCGCTTACCGGAGCTCAGATATTTGCCAGGGAATATGATGTGCCGTGTATCGGACTGCCTGGTACTATAGATAACGACCTTTACGGTACCGATTCTACCATCGGATATGATACGGCTCTTAATACAATAGTAGAGTGTGTAGATAAGATTCGTGATACAGCTACTTCGCACGACCGTATTTTCTTTGTAGAAGTGATGGGACGCGACGCAGGCTTCTTGGCGCAGAACAGTGCTATCGCTTCCGGTGCCGAAGCTGCTATTATTCCTGAAGACCAAACCGACGTAGACCAGTTGGAGCAGTTTATCGGACGTGGCTTCCGTAAGTCAAAGAACAGTAGTATTGTCATTGTGTCAGAGTCGCCTAAAGATGGCGGAGCAATGTATTATGCCGACCGTGTAAAGAAGGAATATCCGCAGTATGATGTGCGTGTAACTATACTTGGACACCTGCAGCGAGGAGGTTCGCCTAGCGCATACGATCGTATCTTGGCAAGCCGTCTGGGAGTAGGGGCTATAGAGGCCATAAAAGAAGGTCAGCGCAACGTAATGATTGGTATCAGAAATGACAATGTGGTATATGTTCCGTTCTCTGATGCTATAAAGAAAGATAAACTCCTAGATAAATCATTGATTCAGGTGCTCGATGAGTTGTCTATTTGACAATTCTTGTCGATGGAAATATAAAGAGGCAAACGTATTTGATGCGTTTGTCTCTTTTTTTTGTCTGTTATGAACCGTACTGATGGAATCGCACACATTTTTTAAAAAAAATGCTTCAAAATATTATGAATGTGAACAGAAGTTAATATATTTGCCGCATGAAATTAGAACGAGCTTATAGGGTTGCATAAATTATTATCGTTCAATTTAATGGGTTGAATAAAAAAACGCAAAAAATGGAATAATCCTTTGTTTAAATTTAATTAAAAAGTATGATTAAGAGAAGGTCTCTAAAGTTAGGTCTGTGCATGGCTATGCTTTGCATGTGGACCTGTCTGCCGTCTGTATTCGCTGCTCCTGCACGACCAGGCGTAATCACCGTAACTCAACGTGACGGTACTCAATTGCAAATCCGTATTTACGGAGATGAGTATTACAACTACACCATGACCATCGATGGATACACCTTGGTAGGCGGTGCCGATGGAGATTACTACTTTGCCAAACTTAACGGTAAAGGTCAGTTGGTTTCTACAGGCATCAAAGCTAAACCATTAAGTAAGCTGAGTGCAGCTGAACGCCAAGCGGTAGCCGCTTCTAAAGGAGTGTTGCCGGTTCAGACACAGAGCCAGAAGGTAATGGCCGCTTCAAGAAACATTTCGCGTGCCGCTACTGATAAGAATGGTGCTCCTGCTTTGATGGCAAGCTCACGCTTCAAAGCCGAAGGTGAAAAAGAATTCCTGGTTCTGTTGGTGCAGTTTAAAGACATCCCTTTTAAAGTTGAGAATCCTAAGGAAGCTTTTGATCAGATGCTGAATGCCGATAACTATACGGCAAACAACGCTACTGGAAGTGTTAGAAAATTCTATATGGATAACTCGGCTGGTAAATTCAAACCTAAATTTGTAGTAAAAGGCGTATATACAGTAGGTAATCGTTCTGAATACGCAACTCCTACCGAAAGCGGATTAGACGAAACAAAAGTCACCAACATGATGACTGATGCCGTTAATTTGGCAAAGGCTGATGGAGTAAGTCTTACTCAATTCGCTGAAAACGGAGCTATCAGAGATATCTGCATTATCTTCTCAGGAGGTACAAGAAACGACGGTAGCGACGCTAACGGTATCTGGCCTAAGCACAGAGCTTTGGGTAATGGTATCAACATGGATGGTGGCGTGCTTTACGGCTTTACTTGCGTAAGTGAGTTGCGTAAGCGCGATGCAGGCATCAGCATGACTGGTATGGCTCCTTTCTGCCATGAGTTTGGTCACGCTTTAGGTTTGCCCGACTTTTACGATGCTGACGGTGACGCCAATGGTGTAGGTGCCGACAACGGCTTCTTCTCATTGATGGGATACGGTATGAACTTGAACGACGGTTGCACACCGCCGGCACTGGGTATCTTGGAACGCTGGATGCTGGGATGGGCTAAACCGAAAGAACTGAGCGAAGCAGGTAACTATACCCTTAACTCTGTAGTAGATGGCGAAGGCTATCAGGTAAAGACCGGAACCGAAGGCGATTATTTCTTGTTGGAATGCCGCGGTACTAAGAAAAACGTATGGGATAACCCCGATTATCTGAACTATTATAAGGTAACCGACGGAACAGCTTGGGGATTGGTTGCTCATCACATCGATAACACTCAGTCTGCTAAATGGATGTACAATAACGTAAACAGCGTGAAAGGCGGCGAATGTGCTTGGATGGTATATTCTAACTCGGCAAGCGTAAACGGAAAAGCCGCACGCTACGTTCCTTCTCATTGCTTCTTCCCTGGTTCAAGCAGCGTTACTTCACTTAAGAGTAATTCTAAGACCGGATTCATATCACGTGCCGGAACTCAGACAGTAGTAGAACTTACTGATATCACTCTTGGCAATCAGGTTGTTACTTTTGTTGCTTCACAGCACGCATCAGCTATCAGCGATGTTACTGCACAGGCATTCCAGCGCGATGCTGTTATCAAGTGGGAAGACGATATGGCTTCTAAGTGGACAGTAACTTATAAGAAAGAAGGCGACGAAGAAGAACAGTCGGTAGAAGTTAAATCACCTATCGTTCATTTGTCAGACTTGACTCCGGGTGCTAAATATACAGTAGTAATTATCGGTAACGGTGCCAGCTATGAGTTGTCTGTTTCTACTCCGGCTCTTTCTGCTGCATTGCCGCGCATCGGCATCTCTGCTAAGAAATGCGTTTCTACAGAACCCGTATTGCTTTTGCTCTCTGACTTTACTGATGCAGTCGAAGTAAACTGGACAGTAGACGGCGAAAAGGTTTCAGATCCTTTCTTGAAACTGAAAAAAGGTCTTCGTCGCGTTCAGGCAGAAGTAACTCGTGCCGACGGAACGAAAGAATACTTCGTTAAATACGTAACTGTTTATATGTAATATGTAAACCCTTCAAAGAAAGATTATATGAAAACATTAAAATACATCTGCTTGGCTTTGTGCGCTATGGTGGCATTCGCTTGTAGCGACGATGATGCCCGCGAAGCTCAGCGTTCCGAAATCCAATCATCTACCGAGATGGGTATCTACCGCGACGGTCAGAGCTGGTTGGCATTCGATAATGATACACACCTGTACAGCTGCAATCCTTCGGCCAAGACATTTACCATCATGACCGACGATGGATTGAACTATACTACACTTACTCTGGAAAACTTACCTACCGAAGCTGTTAAAGTAGACGGAAAGCTTACCGGAAACATGGGTGTGGAAATGGAGAAAATAACCGGAATCTATTTATTAAAGAAAGACGTGCGCTACATTTGGTTGTGGTCTGACGATGCGGGCATCGGTTTTGTATTGCCTAAGTTCGGTATGGATAAGTAAACGGATTGCGCAGAAATTTATATAATGGAAAGTATGAAAACAAAATGCTATTTATTCTTGTTCATGCTGCTGTTCTGCGTAGGACAAGCAATTGCACAAGGCATAAACGTAACAGGTACTGTAATCGATGAAACCGGCGAGCCGGTTATAGGAGCTTCTATCCTGGTTAAAGGAACAACAAACGGAACCGTAACCGACTTGGACGGTAATTTTGCTCTTACCGGAGTGAAGAAAACCGATAAGTTGGTATTCTCTTATATAGGTATGGAGACTGTAGAATTGGGAGTTAAGCCCCAGCTTAAAGTAACCATGCGTAGCGATAGTCAGCAGTTGGAAGAAGTCATGGTTGTAGCCTTCGGTCAGCAGAAGAAATCTTCGTTTACCGGTTCGGCAGCTGTGGTGAAAGGCGATGCTTTGGTAAAACGTCAGGTAACCAGTGTTGCCGGAGGTTTGCAAGGACAGGTAGCCGGTTTGCAGATGACAAATACCAGTGGTGACCCTACAAACGCAGGCTTTAGCATGGCTATCCGTGGTTTTAGCTCTATCAACGCAGGTACTTCACCGCTTATCATTGTAGACGGTGCTCCGTACGATGGTGGATGGAACAACTTGAACCCTGGCGACGTAGAAAGCATCACTGTATTGAAAGACGCTGCTTCTAACGCCTTGTATGGTGCGCGTGGTGCCAACGGTGTAATCATGATCACTACCAAGAAAGGTTCTTCAGAAAAAGCTACTATCACCCTCGACGCTAAGTGGGGTGTAAACAGCCGTGCCACTCAGGAATACGACTACGTGAAAGACCCTGCTCAATATTACGAAATGCACTATCTGGCATTATATAACAGTAATATCCGCGATAAGGGCATGACTCCGTACGAAGCTCACGCTGCAGCTAATAACGCTATGGGTAAGCCTGACTCTGAAGGTGGTTTGGGATATATGATCTTCTCAGTGCCTAGCGGTGAGAACTTGATTGGTACAAACGGAAAACTTAACCCGCACGCTACTCTTGGTAACCGTGTAGCTTATAACGGTCAGGTTTATACTATCATGCCTGACAGCTGGTTGGAAGAAGGTTTCCGTAAGGCGTTGCGTCAGGAATATAACTTGAGCATTACCGGTGGAAGTCAGAAACTTAACTATTATAGCTCTTTAGGATATTTGAAGAACGAAGGTATCGTTTATAATTCAGACTACCAGCGTTACACTGCCCGCTTCAAAGCCGACTATCAGGCTAAGGAATGGTTGCGTATTGGCGCTAACATGGGCTTCACTCATTCAGACCAGCACAATGTAGGTAGCGGTACAGCTTCTTTGTTTGGTATGGCTACTAACATGGCTCCTATCTATCCTATATACATGCGCGATGGAGAAGGAAATATCATGACCGACGAACACGGACTTATGTACGACTACGGTATGGGCGCTAACGGTGGACAGAAACGTCCGTCTACTATGCTTCCTAACTCTAACCCGTTGCAGACAAACCAGTTGAATACCAACAAGACATATTCTAATTTGATGACCTTGACAGGATATGCCGATATCACTCCGTTCCAGGGACTTAAACTTACAGTAAACGGAACAGTCAGCAATAAGGAAGATAAAGCAACTGCTGCTTCTCAGCCTTTCTACGGAGCTACTTCACTTACATACCCCGGCGGTTATGTACAGCAGACAGCTTCGCAGGTATACTCTGTAAACTTCCAGCAGATTGCTAACTACACCACTCAGATTGGTAACCACAACATCACATTGATGGCCGGACACGAAAATTATAAATATAACTACAATTACGTTTGGGGTAGCCGCCAGAACATGTTCTCATTCTTCCAGAGTCAGGTATTGGACGGTGCCGTTAAGGTAGAAGATAACGGTGGTAACATTTCACTTTACAATACAGAAGGTTACTTCTCTCGTGCTATGTATAACTACGATGAGAAATACTTCTTGTCGGCATCTTATCGTCGCGACGCTTCTTCTCGTTTCCATCCAGACCATCGTTGGGGTAACTTCTACTCACTTGGTGGCGCTTGGACTTTGAACAAAGAAGAGTGGTTTAAAGTAGATTGGGTTAACATGTTGAAACTTAAAGCATCTTGGGGTCAGCAGGGTAATGATAACATCGGTGATTATCGATATACCGATACCTTCTCTCTGAAGAACTTCAACGGTGAAGTAGCTTTCGTACAGAGCACAGTAGGTAACAAGAACATCACTTGGGAAACCAACAGTAACTTCAATATCGGTGTCGATTTTGAATTGTTCAAGAGTCGCCTTACAGGTAGCGTTGAATACTTCCGTCGTAAAACTACCGATATGCTTTGTATCGTATACGTGCCATTGTCAAGCGGATACTTCAGTTCTTACGATAACGTAGGAGATATGTTGAACCAAGGTATCGAAGTTGACTTGCATTACAATGTAATCCGTACAAAAGACTTCAACTGGACTGTTAATTTGAACGCTACACATTATAAGAATAAGGTGTTGATGCTGAACGAAGACAACAAGAACGGTACTCTTGATGGATACAGCGGTTATGTAAACGGTAACTACTTTACTGGCGAAGGACTTCCTTTGCACACATTCCGTTTGAAGAAATATGCCGGAGTAAACGAAAATGGTGAATCTACATGGTATGTACAGGACTCTAAGACAGGCGAGTTGACTACAACTACAGAGCAGTCAAGAGCTACATACTTTAACTGCGGTTCTTCAGACCCTACTCTCTACGGTGGTTTGAGCACAAGCTTCAGTTATAAAGGCATCGACCTTTCTGTAAGTTTGAACTATAACATCGGCGGTAAGGCTATCGACTCTGGATATAGAGCATTGATGAGCAACTGTGCTCCGGGTAATACTGGTAAGGCATTCCATAAAGACCTTCTCAACGCTTGGTCTGAAACAAATACCACATCAGATATTCCTCGTTTCCAGTACGCTATCAACACTATCGATAACAACTCAGCTTATACTTCAGACCGTTTCTTGACTAACGCTACAACATTGTCATTGCAGAACATCAACATCGGTTACACAGTACCTCGCAAGTGGGCTACCAAGTTGAGCTTGAGCAGTATCCGTTTGTATGCATCAGGCGAAAACCTCTACTACTGGAGCAAGCGTAAAGGTTTCGACCCACGCGGAAGCTTCTGGGGTACAACCTCTAACACAAGCTATTCTGCTATGCGTACATTCTCGGGCGGTGTTACAGTATCATTCTGATAGGATTCATTGTATAATTTAAAAACTAAGAATATGAAAAAATATATGAATCGTTTATTCGTTGCACTGGGAGCCGCTTCTATGTTGGGCTTTACAGGATGCATTGAAGAAACTTTTCCAACCGACATGGCTACTCCAGATCAGGTATCAAGCTCTAGCCAGTCGTTGCAATACATGACAAACAGCTTGCCGGCTTATATAGTAACCAAGAGCACATACAGCGGTGGAGACTTCGACTGGGGTTATACTTGCCAGATGTATGTACGCGAACTTTACGGTGAAGACTTTCCGTCAAACGACGACGGATATAATATGTGGAAATATGCAGAAAGAGCATCTTCTGAAATCTTGAACGTAGCTCTTTACTCTTTCTCATATTATTATCACCTTATCAAGAACGCCAATAACGTAATTGTGATGGCTTCTGATTTGGCTGCTACAGGAAACGCTAACGCTAAAGCCAGCTTAGGACAGGGTTACGGATTCCGTGCTTTGAGTTATCTTGATATGGCTCGCTTGTTCGAATTCCGCCCCACAGGTGTAGAACGCTTGGACAATGCAGCTCAAAAAGATGGAGTTATGGGTATTACAGTGCCTATACTTAGAGAGAATATGACTGTAAACGAATATAAGAACAACCCATGTGTTCCGTTCTATACAATGTATCGCTTCATCATGAACGACTTGAACAAAGCTGAAGAATGTCTGGATGGATACAAACAGTCTACTATCGCTTTCATGGATCAGAGCGTAATCTACGGATTGAAAGCACGTTTATGGTTGACCATGGCTACTCGCTTTGAAAACTCACCCGAAGACTTGGCTAAGCAGATTGAAGCCGACGCCAATACAGACGGATACGGAGTATTGGGCATTACTTCTGCAAACGACTGCTATCAGAAGGTAGCCGAATATGCTCAGAAAGCCATCAAAGGCCATACACCGCTTACCGAAGAAGAATGGACAGACCCTACCACAGGTTTCAACACTCCGCAGTCTTCTTGGTTGATGGGTGCTTCTGTAACTTCAAAAGAACAGGTAAACAATACCACTTGGCATCAGTTAATCGGTATCTTGGCTTCGGAAACTACTTGGGGATTCAACCAGTATAATTTCTTCCGTTGCATAGGCAAGTCATTGTACGACCAGATAGGTAGCGGAGACTGGAGAAAGAACAGCTGGGTAGCTCCTGCCGACGCTGGAAAGAGCGCAGTTCCTTCACAGTACAAAACAAACCTTACCGACGCTACATGGAAGAAACTTCCTGCATACTCTAACATCAAGTTCCGTCCGGGAAGCGGTTCGTTGGTTTCTCGCGAAACAGGTTCTATAGGCGACTTCCCGATGATGCGTGTAGAAGAAATGTATTTCGATTATTTCGAAGCCATCGCTCACACTCAGAGCGTAACAGATGCAGCGGCTGCATTGCAGGAGTTCGTTAATAAGTATCGTTATACCGATAATTCTTATACTTGCAAGGCTACTACGCTGAAAGATTTCAATAAGGCATTGATGGTACAGCGCCGTATCGAGTTCTGGGGAGAAGGTATCAACATGTTCGACTATAAGCGTTTACGCTTGGCGGTAACTCGTAACTATAACGGTACCAACTACAAGACTGACTTTATACGCTTGAATTCTAACGCAGGATATGTGGCTCCGTGGATGAACTACCGCATTCCTGAATCGGAATTAACTTATAACCAAGCTATCATTCTTGCTCCAGACCCATCGAGTGCTATTGTAGCGCAATAATCTATTAATATGAATTTCAAAGAAATGAAAGATATGATGAAAATCAATACATTCTTTTATATGGCCGTTATCGGCTTAGGTTTGGGCTTGTCTTCATGCAGTGACGATGAATACCAAAGAGGAGAAGAGCCCGTTCCTTATAACATGACTGCCTATTTCTCGGCAAATAACAAGGCTGAGTATGTATTTACTCCCGAAGATGTTGCCGAATCGAGCACATTACAGCTTGAGGTAAAGCGTCTGCAGTCGGACGATGCTGCTTCTATACCTGTTATCGTGGTAGATAAAGACGATATCTTCAAGATTCCAGCTACTGTAGAATTCAAAGCCGGAGAATCTACCGCTACTTTGGATGTAGAATATACAGGAATTGAAGAGAAGAAGTTGTGTAAGTTCTCTATCCGCTTGGACGAGAATTTCACAGACCCTTATAAGAAGGTAGAAGGTTCTGACGTATATGCCGCATCAGTATTTGTTTCAAGCTGGCGACAGATTTCTAAGAACGTACAGTTCTGGTTTACCAATATTAACGATACTTATAATAATAAGATTTTCCATAACGCTAACTTCTATCAGTTGGAAGGTCAGAACCGTTTCCGTTTCGAAGACTATTTGGGCTCAGGTATCGACATGCAGTTCACTATCGTTCCTACCAAGGCTAACATCACTTTCTCGGCTACCGACCCTAACACATGGGTAGGTCGTTTGGAACCGGTAAGCAATTACATGGACGGAGGAACAGAAGCTATCGGTAGCTACTGGTGGTTTATGAAGGATGGCGAAACTTTCGCTACTTGGAAGTTGCCTGTATTTAATACAACAGTAAACTACATTAACTTCTATTCTAACTACATGAGCGAATTTAATTATGTAAGTGGTGGAGGTAAACAGATGACAGATAGAATTTGGATAGATGATAAATCTTACCGATATGCTATCGTTAATTTCTATTGGACAGCTGCCGACCGTACCATTGAAGTACCTGAAAATTAAAAAGAAAGATGAAACAGAATTTATTTAAATACATGATGCGCAGAGCAGGAGGTATCTTCCTGCTGGCTGCCGCTTGCATGGGAGCTTTCTCTTCGTGCAGCGATGATGACGATACGCTCAATGGCAAATTAGACAAGACAAATGCCGAAGTGCTCTCACAGAGCGTCAGCTCGTTGTCTTTCACTTGGAAAGCCATAAAGAACGCTTCGCAGTATGCTTATGAGCTGAGCGATCCGGATAAGAATTTGGTGGAAAGCGGTGTTACAACCGACCTTGCCGCTTCTTTTACAAATCTGCAGCCTAATACTACATACCAATTGAAGGTATGGGCGTATGGAGCTTACGGAAGCGGATATGAAACTTCTGAGCCTATTTATCTTACAGCTACAACTCCGGCTGTAGTGCAGTTGGGAATGCCCGAAGTAAAAGTTGTTACCTCTGGAGCTACCACTACTGCTAGCTGGAAATCTGTAGAGCACGCTAAGAAGTACGAGTACTACGTTAAGCTTAAAGATTCCGACAAGGTATTAGAAAGCGGTACTGTTACCGATACTGAAGTAGCTCTTTACGGATTGGTTGGCGAATACGAATTAGGAGTTAAGTCTCTTTCTACCAGCGAGGCTTATAGCGATTCAGAATACGACAAAGTAGAATTCAAAGTAGAAAAGAGAGAAGTATGGCGTACAGTAGGTACATTCAATGATGGTGCCGGACATACTTGGAAAGCTACTATCGTGGCATAGAGCAACGACTCTTACACTATACTTAAATGGTATGGCAATGAAGGCTACGATTTGGAATTCTCTGTAACTAGTGCTGGTAACGTTGCTGTTACAAACGCTTATAAAGATGACGGCTCATGGTATTATGTACGTACTGATGCTACTCACCATTTGACAATAAATCATACTTATCATTCTTCATTCAGCGGCAACAGCACTTCTGGTAAGATGATGATTTATAATGGTAAGGATATCACATTTACTTGGCCTGTGCCTGTAACTGAATCATGGCGTGCCGAAGGTACTTGCAGTATACAGAGTTATAATTGGAAAGCTACTTTGGTAGCATATAGCGACGGTTCATACAAGCTGCTTAAATGGTATGGAAACGATGGTTATGATTTGGCATTCTCTGTAGGTTCTGACGGTAAGCCGACTTTCCTGAATGCAGTGAAAGTAGAAAATGGTTGGTATTATATTAAGGTTGCAGAAAACTCACAGTTGGGCTTGTATCCTGCATATCAGTCTACTTTCAGCGGTGATAAGAATAGTGGCTCGTTCGCATTCTACTCTACTTATTCTGAACCTTTCAAGTTCTCTTGGTGAAAATTAGGAACAGGCGCACAGACTACCCTTACAAAGAAATAATAGGGTTTAAATACTGATAAATAAAGACCTCCTCTGCAACCGAAGTTTCGGAAAGCAGAGGAGGTCTTTTTGTGGTACGCTCGGCATGAGCATTGTCTAACGGGTGAAAGTCCATTCTATCATGTAGGCCAAGCACCGTATAATGCGAGATATAATCACACACACTTCACGTTTCATTACTCTCCTTTCTTCTTGCGTACCGGTACACGTTCATAATTCAGAGACGTCACCAAGTCGGACATGTCTTTGCCTGGACGGAATCTGAATTTGGCCTTCTTTATCAGAGAGTTTGTAAATTCCTTTTCGGTCTTTGCGCCTTTGCTCTTCAGACCAATCTGAAGGTAACCCAAGTCACCCAGTCGCACAATTTCTCCTGAAGCCAACCCCTGCCTGATTACGGAAGGAAGCGCACACAGCACTGCCATAATATCAGCGTATGTTAAGGTACACATCTGCTCTAAACGCTGTCCTATTTCACGAATACCCATTTCGCCTCGTGCTTGCGCCTGTGCGTAGTATAATTTCTCATTACCGTTTGGGTCTTTAAAGTCACGTCTTCTCACCAATGAATAAGCTACTGATCTTTCCATGTTTTTTTCTTGTTTTTATGTTTGACACTGTTCTTTGTAATATTACGTTCGATATCGATTTCGTATTACAAAGATACTATGCGGCCATCCGGTCACTCAGCGGCTTTGAAGCGATTTGGGAATGTTTTTTTGATGAAATTTCTCTTTGATATCGGCTCGGACACAAAATGAGACACAAAGCGCGACACAAAATCAGACACAAAATCTAGTGTGTTTAGCGAGCTCATAACTCTATAAGTCAGATGTATGATGTTTTTCGGTATCGGAAAAATCGGACACAAAATCAGACACAAAGTAGGACACAAAGTGAGCCCTATTAAA
>ENA-OOXM01000868-OOXM01000868.1-human-gut-metagenome-genome-assembly--contig:-NODE-868-length-25413-cov-6.010095_pt1 | contig 25413 bp, 24 predicted proteins | sample MGYA00241589_ERZ501347 | MGnify/ENA primary metagenome ERZ501347 (study PRJEB25962, sample SAMEA2042832) | human gut metagenome | biome: human gut; feature: human-associated habitat; material: faeces...
ACCGCAAGAATCCTGTACCTCTTACAGCTGAGGAGGAGAATGCAGCCATTCTTGCAGGAAACAAGCGCAAGCCGAAACCCTTAAACTGGTAATAGTATGGATGCGCTTGAACTCTGTAACAAAATCAACATGGAAGCCGAGTCTTTAGCGGACTCAGGCTTCCCTCTTGAGGTATTTCCACAAAAAATGCAGTCCATCATCATAGACATGGTGGTGCACGGCAATTTCAAGGTGGATTATGTCGCCATGTCCATGCTGTCGGCAGCATCAGCGGCTCTTGGCAATACCTATCGTATTCACGTTAAGCAGGATTGGGACACGAATGCCGCTCTTTATATCATATTGGTTGGCAGGCCTGGCATGGGCAAAACTCCACCATTACAGCTTGCATACAAGCCAATTCGGGAGTATGAACGAAAGCTGTTTGACAAGTTTTGCTATGAACTGGACCTATATGAGGCAGCATGTGCAACAAAGGAAAGCGGAAGCAAGGACATGAAGAAGCCTATTCTGAAAAGGGTCACATTGGATGACTTTACATTGGAGGCTCTGGTATTGGAGCATTACAACAACTTGCGTGGCATAGCCATCAACTATGATGAAATTCTCGGACTGCTTGCCAATACAGACAGGTATGGGAAAAATCCCATGCTTGAACGCCTACTTTCCATCTGGAGCGGATGCCACTTGGAGAACACACGTGTCAAGAATGACCGTCCACAACGTGTAGAAGAGCCATGTGTCAACATCATCGGTACAACACAGACCAAACGAATGAAGGAACTGATGGCTTCCAAATTCATGGATACAGGTTTTCTTGACCGTATTCTGGTTGTATATCCCAAATCCAAGAAAGTTCCACACTGGCTGGATGAGGAAGACAGCCATGTGCGCCAGAGCGAGGCTTCAAGAAAATGGGCTGACATCATCGGGAAAATCTTTGGACTTGACTATGCAAGGTGTAATGACACAAATGAATGTTGTCCAAATATCCTTTATATGGACAAGGACGCACATTCCCTTTTCTTTGGTTGGTGGAACAGAAATGTGGATGCCATCAATGCCATAGAGGACGATGAGGATGTTGAAACGAGGGTGATGAAACACAATACCCACGTCGCACGCATTGCCTTATTGCTCCAAGCTCTAAGATACGCCTGTGGCGAGAGCCATCTGCAAAGTATTGATGTGGATTCCATAAAAGGAGCATTACAGCTCAATGAATATTGTGAGAATTGTTATCAACGCTGCCGAGCCTTTGTTGCTGAAGACACCTGTGATTCTATGTCCAAGGAGTTGCTGTATCTGTTGGAAGACAGTTTTGACACAAAAACTGCCATTAAAACAGGAATGGAGAATCTGCGTGTTACAGACCGTACTGTGATGAACTATATAAAGGAGCTTATGAAGTCTGGACTAATCACAAAGGCGAAGAAAGGATTTTACGAAAAAGTAAAGTTCGAAACAGGACAGGCAACTGAAACATAAACCAACCTGTTTTCAGTATTCATTTGTTTCAGTTTTTCAGTTGACAAGTGCGTAACTGAAAATATGAAAGAACTGAAAGCTGAAATTCACCAATAATTCATTTCAGTTACGATGATGAACGAGTATAGATTTCACTTGGAGAAATACAGATTGGGCAATCGTTACACATGCCCGAATTGTGAGCGCAAGCGTTGTTTCACAAGATACATAGATGATGAGGGGGAAGTATCCTTCCCTGACAATGTAGGCAAATGCGACCATGAGCATAGTTGTGGGTATCACTATACTCCTAAAGACTATTTCCGTGAGCATCCAGACTTTCTGTCTAAGGATAAATTGCCATATCCGACAAGAAGGAATATCCAACCGAAAGTCGTAGAAAAGCCTATTTCCTATATCGCCAACGCTATTATGGAGCGTTCCTTGTCTCATTACGGAATCAATTCGTTATACCAGTACCTTTCCAAGGTCTTTGGTGAACAAGAGACAGAAAGGCTGATGAAGATGTATCATGTCGGAACATCCTATAAGTGGGGAGGCTCAACCATTTATTGGCAAGTTGACAAGGATGATAAGGTGAGGACTGGCAAGGTCATGCTGTATAATTCCAAAGACGGACATCGTGTGAAAGAGCCACGTTCTTATGTTGGATGGGCGCATGCTTTTCTTCATCTTCCAGATTTCAACTTGTGCCAATGTTTCTTTGGTGAGCATTTGCTGGCACAGCATCCCACAATGTCGGTCGCTATTGTCGAGAGTGAAAAAACTGCCATAATCGCATCCCATTTCATCCCCAATTTCATCTGGCTGGCAACTGGAGGTATGCATGGCTGTCTCAACCAAATCGCTGTCAAGGTATTGGGAGGTCGGGACATCATTCTGTTCCCTGACCTTGGAGCAACGGACAAATGGAAATCAAAAATTCCATTGCTGCAATCTGTTTGCAAAAGGGTTGTCATAAGCAACATCTTGGAAGACAATGCCACCGATGAACAAAAGACCAAAGGTCTTGACATTGCAGACTTCCTGCTGATGACGGAAACACCGCAGATGGCGCTACAAAGGCTGATAAAGCAACATCCGCCACTCCAACATCTGATAGACTGTCTTGGGTTGGTGTTGGTGGAAGAGTCATAGCAGAGTGGGTAAGGATCTGCGAGCACGCTTGCGTGACGGACTTTCACAAAAGTCCTAAACATAATAGGGACTTTTAGATTCACCTGCTGACGCTGTTCACTTAAAAAGTCCTTCTATTATGCTCAGGCTCCGCCCGAGACCTGTCACCAATCATACTATAACAATGTTACAAACTCAAACAAGATTCTTATGGAAAGAAACATACCACGTGCCGCCATTCATGTAGGCACAGACAAGAAATCTTTCTCGTCCCAAGTGGGCAACGAGGCGGAGCGCAGAGGTTGGGACGAGAAGCGTTACCAACTCAAAAACGCGGACATAGACAAGAACAACCATTATAACTACTCACGCAAGAGACTCAACTTTGAGATAGTCAAGGGCGAAAAGATAGTGCCTCTTGGTTTCCAGTCAGTGCCGTTGCATGAACGCTTGCAGCACAGACTTGATGAACTTGGCTTCAAGCCGTATATGGATGCCAAGCGTCCCCACCAAGTTTCAAGGAACAGTCCGAACTGCACTGTCGGCATCATCTTCAGTGGTGACCATGATGTGCTTAACAGGCTTGCCTTTGGTGAACAGAAACTCAACACATCAGATCCAAATGCTGACCACAGCAAGGTCGTATTGCAAAAAGGCATCTATGACTGGGCATTGGAAACCTACCGCTTTGCATGTGAGAAATGGGGAGAAGAGAATGTCATCGGCTTTGATGTGCATTGTGACGAGACAAGCATCCATGCCCATGTGCAGACCGTGCCTGTTGAACAAGTAAAGAAACGTGGGCGTGTCGGAAGCAAGTATATTCACAAGGACAAGCCAGAAAATGTTCTTACAACCAAAGAATGGAGAGCACTTCCAAAAGAAGAACGTGACAACTACACAAAATCGGAAGCGGCAAAGGGTGTCGTTGAAAGGGTTTCTTATGCCAAAGTGTGGGGAGAGCGAGCAAAGGACAAATCACAATACCTTTCCCAACTGCATACTGACTATTACAACAAGGTAGGGCATAAGTATGGCTTGGCAAGAGGCTTCTCCTATGATGAACTTTCAGAGGAAGAAAAGCGAGGACGCAAGCATAAGAACAAGGTGGTGCTTGAAGCTGAACGTCAGGCGAAAGTCGCTCTTGACAAAGTGGAGAAATATGCAATGCTTGCCACAATCGACAAGAAGGAGCTGACCATTCCTTTTCTCAACATCAAGGCTCCAGTTCAAGAAGCGATGAATGCCGTAAAGAAAGAACTTGCCATCCCGATTCCTACTATTATCGGACAAAAGGCGTGGCGTGAGGAGCGTGTGGCTAATATCTACGCTGCAATCAAGGCTCTTGTAGCAGCCGTTAATGCAGAACGTGACAAGCAGAATGAAGATGTACGCAAGTCTGTCAATAAGACATACACTTACTATATGCAGAATCTCAATAAGCAGATAGAGGAGAACAAGTCGCTTCGTGCCGAGAATGATGCGCTAAAGACTGAAAACAACAAAGTCAAACAACGTATCTCTCAACTTGACGAGAAGGCTGTGGAGCGAGTGACTACTCAACTTGTCTGTGCGAAGGAAGAACTCGCCAGTGCCAAAAGTTATAATACTACACTTATGGAAATGTACAATGATTTGAAGGCTCGTTGGAATGCCATTTGGCAAGAGCCTGAAATGACAGACGCATGGAGACGAGTGGAAGCACGTAAGGAGAAAGAAACAAAAGAAAAGGCTCGGCAAGAAGCCGAAGCCAAACGTGAAAGCATGGCTCGGCAAAATAGATACATAGGAGTGCTTGACAAGTTCATCCATGAGGGACATGAAGCTTTATCATCCTTTGCAAAAACAGATAGAGTCAACTTCAACGAGAAAGAATCGGCTTCCATATACTATGGCATCATGGCATCTGCTGTAAAACATAATATTGGATTGGACTCTAAAGCCTGTATAGAATCGGCAGCAAAAAGGTTCTTATCTGGCATGTCGTGGCATGGTTTTACAGACTTCAAGCAAGAATGTATCACTAATTGGACAAAACTCTTCGCCACGAATGAAGTTCAATTCACAGACAACGCCATTGACAACTTTCTCGCTTTTGTTGACCATATGTCATGTAGTGCAGACACTTACGTATCGCTCGGTGGCTCTAATGGTTGTGCCGACCAACTTACTAATTGGGATGGCACACAAAAAAAAGGCTTGGAAACAAGTTCAAAGAAGAGAGGATTTGGGCATTCAATTTAATGATGTTCGTATCATAAATTCTCGTTGTTTGTCCAATACTGTGTTTATATGAATTTTGTGCAATACAACCCGAATTTATCGTAAAGCTGTTATTCTTGATTCTCCGTAACTTTGCAGCGGAATTTAAAATCAAGAATATGACAATGAAGAAATTTTTACTCATGGCATTGCTCTTGACTATGTTTTTGGGCATGCACGCACAGACAGGCAATCGGATGCTTGTTACTTATTTCTCATGGAGCGGCAGTACGAAAAATCTCGCTGAGGAAATTCAAAGGCAAACCAATGCCGATATCTATCGTATTGAGCCGCTTGTCCCCTACACGGATGATTATCAGGAGTTGGCTTACCAAATCTCTAATAAAGAAAAAGAGGAGAATGCACGTCCGGCATTGAAAGATACGCTCTCCACGCTCAACGACTACGACATCATCTTTGTTGGCTGTCCCGTATGGTGGTTTGACTCTCCGATGATTATCCATTCTTTCCTTGAATGTAAGGACTATAATTTCTCGGGCAAGACAGTCATCCCGTTCTGCACATACGCCACGGCAGCCTACGAGACGCTCAACGACATCGTCAACGCCACTCCCGATTCGAAGCATCTTGATGGCTTGGGTACTCAAGGTTCACAGAGCAGCTATGCACAAGTGGTGAGTAGTTGGCTCGACCGCATCGGCATCAGCGACATCGTGTCTGGCATAGAAGGCGTGAGCGTAGGGCGGCAGCCTACCACCAACAATGCGATGTATAGCATAAACGGAGTGAAAATACGCAATATCGAAACCGCTCCAAAGGGTATTTATATCCAAGGTGGCAAGAAGACTGTATCAGGAAAATAAGACAATGAAAGAGCCTATGAGACGTGTTTTTATATTGTCGCTTCTTGCGGCAGGCATCATCTCCTGCATGGCTTGCACCAGCAACGACGCACCACTCTCCGACAACAACGGAAGCGGTCCGTCTGCTGATGCGTTAATCAGCAAGACAAAGGCCTATCCGTCTGACTATGCAACCGAAGCAACGCACCGTGGGCGTGTGGAGCGCATCGACTACGACACACGTGACTATGCCGAGGGGTCTGGTGCAACACGCACCAACACCGCATACGTCTATTTGCCATACGGCTACGACGAGAATACAGCGCAGCGTTATAATGTCATCTATCTCGTTCACGGACACTACGGCACAGCCTCCACCACTTTTGAGGCAGAGAATGGATTGCAGCGCAAAGTACTCGACCACATGGTGGAGAATGGCGACATGGCTCCGACCATCGTCGTGTCGCCAAGCTACAACTACGGTCAGCCCACACCTGATTATATAGATGCCGATCCATACTGCAAAGCATTGCCTTTAGAGTTGGTGAATGACCTCATCCCGATATTGGAAACTCGCTACCGCACCTATCTCGCTTCGCCCGATCGCGAGGGCATAGAGGCTTCACGCTCACACCGTGCCATAGGCGGCTTCTCGATGGGCGGCGTAACGACATGGTATGCTTTGGCAGAGACTTTCAATGCCTTCAAGTATTATATGCCAATAAGCGGCGATAGCTGGTCGCTCGGCACATTTGCCGGCATGAACCAACCACAGCGCACGGCCGATTATCTGGCAAACATCGTACGTCAGTCGCCTTATGCCAACGACTTTTATATCTGGGCAGCGAGCGGAACGAGTGATTCTGCTTATAGCGAGATTCTGCGCCAGGTACGTGCCATGACAGGGATTACTGATGTGTTCGGCATTGACCAGATGACCTTCCACGAGAAAGATGGCGCACGGCATGAGTTCCGCCCTACTGTGGAATATGTGTACAACGCTTTGCCTTACTTCTTTCCATCAAACGAAGGAGGCGCGACTGCCATAAGGCAAGTGGACATAAACGCCACATCGTTCGGCAAGACTTATTCCGTCAACGGAATGGTTTCCTACGGTCATGGCATTGTAATACAGAACGGAAAGAAATATATCAACTCAAAACTATAAAAGTTTATGAAAAAAGTTTCCAGCATCATTATTTCTATACTCGCTGTGTTTGCTATTGGCTTCACAGCTTGTTCCAGCGACGACAACAACAACGATACACCCAATGGAACGGAGGAGGTTGTACCAGGCAAAAACCACAAGGTGCTCATCGCATACTTCTCTGAACCACTACCCGATGGTGTTGACGCCAGTACTTCGGCAAGCCGACTTGTGATTAACGACAATGTGGTGGGTAGCGTGGAGTATCTCGCCCAAGTCATCCAGCAGAACACGGGTGGCGACATGGTGCGCATACAGACCACTACTCCTTATCCTGGCAATTTCGATGACCTTGCCGACCAGGCTAACCAAGAGCGTCAGAACAATGTACATCCAGCGTTGTCAACCAACATCGAGGATTTCGACAACTACGACGTGGTGTTCGTGGGCTATCCCATCTGGTGGTATCAGATGCCGATGCCAATGTACTCGTTCTTCGACAAATATGATTTCAAGGGCAAAACCATCATTCCATTCTCGTCTCATGGCGGTAGCGGTTGGTCGGGTTCGCTGAATGTCATATCACAGTTGGAACCAGAGGCAACGATGGTAACGGGCTTCAGCGTGTCGCGTGAACGTTCGGCAAGTTCGGCTGATAATGTGAAGGCATGGCTGCAACAAATAAATATGACTTCCAAGTAATAGCAATATATGAGCATGATTAACAAGATTCTGACAACAATATTTTGCCTCTCATTACTTGTATGCGGTACTGCGGAGGCAAAGAAAAAGGTGGAACAGGCTAAAGACGGACCTTTTACGGAAATAAACTTTAGCACAATTAAAAGTCCGAACCAGAATCCCTTCGGATTGGTTTATAAAGGTGCGCTTACGGCGAATGATCCAGGCAGGGTGAGCATTCACCGTATCAGCTACAGCCTGGACGGACTGAAGATTGCGGCAAACGTATATACGCCAGCCAATTATGACAAGAGCAAAAGTTATCCGGCTCTCGTTGTGGCTCATCCCAACGGAGGAGTGAAGGAGCAGGTGGCAGGACTTTACAGCCAGCGTATGGCAGAAAACGGCTATATCTGTCTGGCTTTCGATGCCGCCTATCAAGGCGACAGCGAGGGCGAGCCGCGCAACACCGACAAGCCGGCCAACCGCATTGAGGACATTCACCGCGCCGCCGACATCTTGGCGCAATATCCAGGTGTGGACGCACGACGCATAGGCATTCTTGGTATCTGTGGCGGTGGTGGCTATACGCTGAAAGCCGCCCAAACAGATAAGCGTTTCAAGGCGGTGGCTACGTTGAGCATGTTCAATACGGGACTGGTGCGCCGCAATGGCTTTCTTGACTCGCAGATAGGTCAGGTGCAGGAGCGTCTTGCCGATGCATGTGCCGCTCGACAGAAAGAAGCCAATGGTGAAGCACCCGAATATATAGGCGACATGAGTGGCATTACGCCAGAGCAGGCTGCCAAACTGCCGTTCGACCTCTATCGCGACGGCTACGAGTATTATCTTCAGACACATGCACATCCTAACTCCACATTCCGCTACACCAAGAGTAGTCTGGTAGACTTGATGGCGTTTGATGCAAGCGAGGGCATGTACCTTATCAGCCAGCCTTTGCTGATGATGGCTGGCAGCATTGCCGACACGTTCTATATGACGGAGCAATGCTACGCCAAGGCTACCGGAACACAAGACAAGGAACTGTTTCTTATCCCCGGTGCCACACACATCAAGACATATTATGTGCCGGAGTATGTAGAACAAGCCGTAAAGAAGCTGACTGCGTTCTTTGGAGACAAACTGAAATAATAAATTGAAAAGTTATATGAAGAAAATAATATTCACGTTGTTATTACTCATCACCCTTTGTAGTGGAGTGTGGTGTCAAGAACCTGCAAGGTTCACGCCAGAGCAGCAAGCCATCATAGACCTTTCAAACCAAAAGTGGATATGGATGGCAGAAAAGAATGTCGACCAATTAAGAGAACTATTCCACAAGTCTTCTCAATTTGTGCATATGGGTGGATATTGGGGAAAAGAGGAAGAACTACGTACCATCAAAGAGGGAGGTATCTGGTATAAAAAGGCTGAGATTCATTCTCAGGAAGTGTATTTTTCCTCTGGTATTGCTACTGTTTATAGCCGTATCCACTTGAACTCTGTAGTTGGTGGTCATGATGTCCGATTTCCCTTCATTGTTACTGAGGTATATGTCATTTCTGACGGTCGCTGGCAGCTATCGTCACTAGTATTCACAAAAACAATAGGCGAATAAAGATGAAGAAAATAATTTCAATGATATCAATTCTTGCCAACTGTGCTCTGAATGTAATCGCACAAAATCTAGTTATTGAGCGACAAGGTCATTTCGCTGTGGGCGGTTCTGTCATTCAGCATGAAGGCGTTTACGACAACAGTAAGTTTGTCGGATGGGCGACACAGGTAGAAAAAGGACAAAAAGCTAGTGTAAACCACGCTTTCGTAGATTATCAGATTCCAGTCAATCCTCATCGTACACCTCTTGTATATGTGCATGGGTATGGAGGTTCTGGCGTATGTTGGGAGATGACTCCCGATGGTAGAGATGGATTCTCAACTTTGATGCTACGTCATAGATGGAGCAGTTATGTGATGGACTTGCCTGGCAGAGGCAGGGCTGGTCGCACATCCGCAACATCTGCAGTTAAACCGTTGGCTGATGAGATGTTCTGGTTCGACATTTGGCGTATGGGTATTTATCCAAAGTGGAACGAGGGTGTGCAGTTTCCGAAAGACTCTGCGAGTGTGTCGCAGTTTTTCCGTGAGATGACTCCCGATCTCAGCGATCACCGTCAGGATGTGCCTGCCATCAAAGCTCTTGCCGACAAAGTTGGCATGTGTGTACTCGTCACTCACTCGGCAGGAGGTCTTCCCGGTTGGATGGCAGCTATGCAAAATAAGAATGTGAAAGCCGTGGCAGCATACGAGCCTGGAGGATTTGTTTTCCCCGAAGGTGAGGTTCCTCCTAAAATAGACGGATTGACAGGTGGGTGTGCAGGCATACCAGTATCAACAAGTGATTTCAGTAGGTTGACGCAAATTCCAATCGTTCTCTATTTTGGTGACTACATTCCAGAAAAGCCTAGCAAGAACCTTGGCGACGAAAACTGGCGTGTGCGTCTTCAGATGGCTCGCAAGTTTGTGGAAACCATTAATAGGCACGGAGGAAATGCCACCCTGGTAGAGTTGCCCAAAATCGGCATCTACGGCAACACTCATTTCTTAATGCAGGATTTGAATAACAAGCGGCTTGCAGAACTTTTGAACGATTGGCTTATTGAAAACAAACTATAGCTTCAGATAACTCTAAAAAATGTTTTTTTAATGTGTATAAAAGATAAAATTTTAACAGCAGTTGTTGCCGTTACGTTTTCTGCATTTGCAACTGCACAGACAGCCGATTCATTCAAGCAACCATATCCGTTAGGCTCAAAACTCTCGCCCAATCCAAACTTCACGGGCGACGTGTGGTTGTCGGCTGTAACCAAGGGAAAAGAGCTCAATGTACCGATGGCAAACGTAACCTTTGCTCCAGGTTGCCGCAACAGCTGGCACTCGCATACGGGAGGACAAATTTTAATAGCCACAGCTGGCATCGGTTATTATCAGGAACGTGGCAAGGCTGCACGTCGCCTTTTCCCAGGCGACATAGTGGAGATTGCGCCTGGAGTGGAACATTGGCATGGTGCAGCGCCCGACAGTTGGTTTGCGCACATTGCCATCTCTTGCAACCCGAACATCAACAAGCCTACATGGTTGCAACCCGTAACCGATGAAGAATATACATCAGCCGTCAATGCCACGAAATCTGGTTATGATAACCATGCGTTGAGCGCACGCGAGCAGGCTATTGTAGCCATCGCCTCCTATACGGGCAAAGGTGATTTGGAGCATCTGCCAACAGCTTTGACAAAGGGCTTGGAAGTTAGTATGACCATAAACGAGATAAAGGAGGTGTTGATTCAGGCTTATGCCTATTGTGGTTTTCCGCGAAGTCTGCGTGCCATACAGACTTTTATGAAAGTGCTTGATGACCGTAAGGCGCGAGGCATCAACGATACAATGGGCAAGGAAGCGACATCTGCAAAGCAAGAGGACAACAAGTACAACCGTGGTGCTGCCATTCTTCAGACGCTCTCAGGAATCAATTCGGCACACCCCAAGAGCGGTTATGGTGCATTTGCTCCTGCCATCGACCAGTTCCTGAAAGAGCATCTCTTTGCCGACATCTTCGAGCGTGGCTTGCTAACATACCGTGAGCGTGAGTTGGCAACGGTTTCGTTTCTTTCCGGTGTTGGAGGTGTGGAGCCGATGGCGGCAGGACACATAGGTATATGTTTACATCTTGGCATTACCAAGGAGCAACTCACGGCGTTACTCAATATTGTGGAAATAAATTTGGGAAAGATGTCTTCTGAACCTTTAAGAAAGGTGTTGGAAGAAGTAACAAAATAACAAGAAGAAAGGATATAGAACAATGAACAGTTTCAATTATGAATACCCAGTCCGCCAGCATTTTGGTAAGGGATGCGCAGAGAGCGCAATCAAGAAAGAAATGAAACGTGTAGAGGCCAAATGCGTAATGCTCGCATATGGTGGTGCTTCACTGAAGCGCACTGGACTCTATGACAAAGTAAAGGCATGGCTTGAGGAGTCGGGCAAAACGGTGATAGACTTCGGCGGCATCACGCCCAACCCTACCTACGCCAAGGTGCAGGAGGGCGCACGGATAGCACGCTCGGAGCAGGTTGGCTTTATTCTTGCTGTGGGCGGTGGTTCCGTCATCGACTGCTGCAAGATAGTGTCGGCTCAAGCCATGATGGATGAGGATGTATGGGATGCTTGGTACAATGACCATCGCATGCCAACCAAGTTCATACCAATGGGAGCCGTCGTAACGGCATCGGGCACAGGAGCCGAGCAGAATAATGGAGCCGTAATTACCCACGAGGAGAAGAAACTCAAGCAGCCGCTCTTCGGAGCATTCCACTCCTTTGCCGTGCTCGACAGCGACCTGACCAAGACTCTGCCCATGAAACAGGTCGTCAGCGGTGCTTTCGACACGCTGTCACATTGTATGGAGACATATATGGGAAAGCCGCAAACTACCAATCTCACCGACGAGATAAACGAGGCTGTCATGCGCAACGTTATCAAGAACCTACGCCGCCTGATAGCAAATCCAAACGACGATTTCGCGCGCGATGAACTGATGTGGGCTTCGGCGTTGGCTGAGAATAGCCTACTGAAGCTCGGCAAACAGACCGACTTCCAATGCCACATGATAGAACATGCCGTAGGAGCCTATACCGACTGCAACCACGGACAGGGTCTGGCGGTAATCCATCCAGCTGTCTATCGCCACTTGCTTGATGCCGGCAAGGAGAAACTTGCACGCATGGCAGAAGAGGTATGGAGCGTGAAGGGTATTACGCAAGCCGAGACAGCCGCTCTTGGCATTGATGCCCTCGAAGCTTTCATCAAGGAGATAGGCTTGCCGACACGTTGGAGCGAAATGGGCATCACCGACGAACGGATGCTCCGTGCCGCTGCCGACACCTGCTTCATCACTCCCGGCTGCTGCCGACAGATGTCACGCGACGAGATATTTGAGATACTGAAAGAAGTTATGTGATAAATCAATTGGTAATGAAAAGAATTTTGACACTTTGCGCTATGCTGCTCATGCTTGTGGCTGGCGCATCATGCAAGAGAAACAACAAGAGTATGAACAATCAGATTGACAAACAAGAGAAGATTCTCTTCATCAACGGAAGTCCCAACCGCGAAGGCAACACTGCTGCCCTCGCCAAGGTGCTGCTTGAAGGCAAGGAGTATGAGACGCTTAACCTCACCGACTACCGCATCAACGTATATGGTCAGACCCTGGACGGTGACCAGTTTGACGAGGTGTACAAGAAAATGAAGGATGCTGACATTGTGGTGATGGGTTCGCCAGTGTATTGGCACAACATCTGCGCATCGGTGCGCGTGCTGCTCGAACGCTTCTACGGACCAATAGAGCCAGGCTCGTTCAAGGGCAAGAAACTCTTCTTCCTCTATCAAGGTGCCGCACCTACAAAGATGATGATTGACGACGGCGAGTACACCATGAGCCGCTTTGCCGGAATGTACGGCTTCACCTATGAGGGTATGGCGAACGGCAAAAGTCAGGCAAGGAAACTGAAAGAGAAACTATAATTTTTTCATAATCATTTCATAAATATACATAAGTACAGGTTGTGTTTGGAGTCAATGACTCCGATAATTCAATCTGTGCTTATCTAAAAAAACAAAGCATATGAAAATTTCAAGAATTTTATCCATCGTCGTAGCCTTCTTTATGGCTACGACTGCAGTCTATGCAACAGAGAAAGAGGTGAACGGACAACCTTATGTACAGTTGAACAACGGACAGTGGATGCCGCGCTTCGGCATCGGCACATTCAACGTGCCCGACAACGCCACTTGTAAGGATGCCGTACTCACCGCCCTGCGGATGGGCTACCGCCATATAGACACGGCACACGCCTATATGGACGAACAGGGAGTGGGCGAGGCCGTCAATGAGTTTGTGAAGGAGAGCGGCGTAAAGCGTGAGGAAATATGGGTCACATCAAAACTGTGGCCAACGGAATATGCCGACCCTACGGCCATTGACAAGATGCTCCAGCGCCTGCATCTTGACTACGTTGACTTATTATATCTTCATCAGCCGGTGGGCGACGTGAAGGCAGGATGGAAGAACATGGAGGCAGCCGTCAAGGCTGGCAAGGTTCATACGTTAGGACTTTCCAACTTCGAGGTGAAGGGCGCGGAAGGCATCTACCGCTGGTGTACCGACAGCACGGAGATAAAGCCCGCCATCATGCAAATGGAATGTCATCCATACGCTCAGCGTCTTGAAGAGAAGGCTTTGGCAGAGAAGCGCGGTATGATGGTGGAATGTTGGTATCCCTTGGGGGGTGCGGCATCACGCGGTGCCTTGTTTCAAGACCCAATTATAAAGCAGATCGCTAAGGCTCACGGCTGCACTCCCGCGCAGGTAATCATACGTTGGCACATTCAGGAGAGACATTCCGTAATCCCCGGAGCCACAGACCACGGCTACATACAAGAGAACATCAACGCCGTGAAGCAGATACGCCTTACAGAGGAAGAGATGAAGCTGATGCGCTCGCTCAACAAGGAAAAGCGTTTCTATCCGTTCGACATTGAGGTGACACGCCGCTTCTGCAGCAACCCTCTGCCTGATGCCACTAACAACGATGAATGGCAGAAGAAAATGAACGATGAACTGAACAAGTAGAACTGTTAATTTATGGACGAAAAGAAAAGTCGCCACACGGCAAGACGGCATCACGCGCAAGCAAGGCTGGCGGTTCGCCTACATCAGCACGCTGATGATGGTGGACAACTCTGGTTGCCCAACTTCGACATGAACGAGCAGGTGAAGATGAACAAACACATCCCCGAGAACCTCGCCTCCTTCAAGGATGACATCAGCAAGCAGAAGCATTGGATGCAGCCCGTGAGCGAGGAGGAATGCGAACAACACGCTGGATTCATGGCATATACGAGGCTTGATCCCGAAGTGGGCTTCATGAGAAAAAGCGAGAAGTACTTTGTTATTACCGACCGTTGCATCGGCTGTGGAGTATGTACAGACATCTGTCCTCGTGGCTACTATTATCTGTAATAGACATAAAGAGAGCGAACTGCAAGGACATTATGTATAAATAATTCAGAATTACAAACATGAGACTTTTAAAAATTGCTTTCACCATGCTTTTCTCTTCATGGTTTATAACAGGATGCGGTACAGACAGGCTTGACAACTCAACTAAGGCGGAAGGAGAAAATACAGCCAACACCATTAGTGGCTCGCTGGTTAGTGGCAATGGTACGGCAAACAGTAATACAACCTCCGCACCCTACAACCGCAAAAGCCGCATTGCCGATGTGATGGCCGACCTTGTATTTGGCAGTTATGGTAGGTTGCTCTTTCCCGTGCAGCGTGGCTATTGGAGTGGCGAAACTCTCGAAAAGTTGCGCCTCACCTATTATAATTATATAGACTCCGACGAAACTGTGACTATAGTAAATTATCTGCATAATCAAGCAGACAACGGGAAAACCGTATTTTACGACATCTATACTGACGAGGAAAAGTCGCACGACCCACGGAAGGCAGACACAGGATTGTTCTTCTTCCGTGGCAACCCTGGAGCACGCTTTGCAGTGTGCAATGCCGGCGGAGCCTTTGCCTATGTGGGAGCGATGCACGACAGTTTCCCTCATGCCTTCGAACTCTCGAAGAAGGGCTACAATGCTTTTGCCTTGATTTACCGACCTGGGGCGCAGACTGCTTGCGAGGACTTGGCACGCGCCATCAGTTTTATTTTTGCCCATAAGGACGAACTCGGAGTAGATACCGACTGCTACTCGCTTTGGGGCGGCTCTGCCGGAGGACGCATGGCGGCATGGGTGAGCGGTTATGGCACGGCGGCATTCGGCGGCGACAACCTGCCTAAGGCTGGTACTGCCGTCATACAATATACCGGGCTTACCGATTATTCACGCGACGATGTACCCACCTATGCCTGTGTGGGCAGTAGCGACGGTATTGCCTCATGGCGAACGATGAAGGCGCGTCTCGACGGTTTGGCTTCGCTCGGCATCCCTACGGAGTTTCATGTTTATGAAGGATTGCCCCATGGCTTCGGGCTTGGTGCGGGGACTGTAGCCGAAGGGTGGTTTGATGATGCTGTAAAGTTTTGGGAGAAGCAGATGAAAGATAATGGAACAACAGAAATAAAACCAATAACAGAGTAAAGAAAATAAAGACATGAGAAGGTTTGCCTTCCGCAGCGTTCAGGCCGAAGGCTATGATGCGGCGAATATCCTCACGGCTATGGCACAGGTGGCAACGCATCGGTATGGGGCAGAGATTTCGACGCTTTTCTTACACCAATTATGCAGAACAATACTACAGCAATTAGTCAAGTTGCATTTGGAAATAAAGTGAAAGATACAGCAAAGGTTTACGATCTTAACGGTCGCAGTATCTCAAACAGCAATGCCAACAGAGGCTTATATATCGTCAAGCAAGGAGGCAACACTCGTAAGATTGTTTCAAACGGCAAATAAAATATCAAAACAACGAATAAAGACAAAATGAAATTCAGAACATTAGGTATGAGCGGACTTCGTGTGTCTGCCGTAGGATTGGGATGTATGGGGCTGAGTCATGCTTATGGCACACCCGTCAAAAAAAATGAGTTTATGTCGCTGCTGGCAGATGCCGTGGACATGGGTTATACCTTCTTCGACACCGCCGAGGTATATGGTACGCCTGACAATCCACACCTCAACGAAGAGATGATGGGGGAGGCCCTAAAGCCATATCGCGACAGAGTGGTGATAGCTACCAAGTTTGGCATACGTTTCGACCATCCCGAACAGCCTGGCAACCATCCGCTCATCACCGACTCTTGCCCTGAGGCGATAAGGAAATCGGTGGAAAGTTCCCTGAGGCGGCTGTGTACCGACCACATCGACCTCTACTACCAGCACCGTATTGACAAGAATGTTGAACCCGAAGTAGTGGCAGACACCATGAGTGAGCTTATCAAAGAGGGCAAGATTCTACATTGGGGTATATCAGAAGCAACAGCGGAATACCTGCGACGTGCCCACAAGGTATGCCCTGTGGCAGCCGTGCAGAATCGCTATTCAATGATGGCACGCTGGCATGAGAGTCTTTTCCCCGTGTGCGAGGAACTTGGTGTAGGGTTTGTGGCTTTCTCGCCACTTGCCAACGGCTTGCTCTCGAAGTGTTACAACACCGAGTCGATGTTTGACACGCAGACTGACTATCGTGCAGCAATGCCTCAGTATCAAAAGGACAGTTTCGAGAAGAACAAATGTCTTTTTGAAATGATAGAACAACTTGCCATGGAGAAGCACGCCACTCCTGCGCAAATATCGTTGGCATGGATGATGAGCAAGAAACCATGGATTGTGCCAATACCAGGCACACGCTGCCTGTGCCGACTGAAGGAGAATATCGGAGCTGCCGACATCAGTTTCTCGCAAGAGGAGGTGGCGGCTATCGACAAGCTCCTCTCTACCATGGAGATGAGCGAGGTGTTTGGCGGTTCGAGAATTGTCGACAAAGCACAATAAATACGCGTGTTTATCGTTATATCCAGTAGGAACAATCATCTGAATGTGTTATGGAACAGAAAAAGAACATTATCATTACCGATACGTTGTCGGGAATAGGAACAGAAGCCTATAAAGGTTATCTGGGACATGCGCTATGTCTTGAAGGCAGGTGTCATATTATGTTCAACGGCAAGGGGCTTGAGATGAAACGTGGCGACCTGTTGATTGTGCGTCAAGGCAGACTGGTTCAGTCGGTCAAGGCAGACAGTAGCTTCCGTGTGATAATGATTTATATTGCTGCACCATTCATAGAAGTATGCACACCGCAATGCAACTATGGCATGAAAGGACAGTTGGCCTTGTTCCTAAATCCCATCATGCACCTTACTGAGGAGCAGTTTGAGCAATGTCGCCGCAATTTTGACAACTTGCAGATACGCATTGCTCAGACTGCCCACCATTTCTATCATGATATGTTGATAAATATAGTGCAGTCGCTCATCATCGACTTTTTTGATTTCCATGCATCACTCTATCAGGAACAGGACGTTTCCACACAATATGCCACACTCATGAGCCGTTTTCTTTCCTTGCTTGAGAACGGCGAATATCGCACTCACAGGGAAGTGACTTGGTATGCAGACAAGTTGTGTGTAACATCAAAGTATCTGTCAGAAGTGTCGAAGTCTGTCAGTGGCTATGCCGCCAACTTTTGGATCAACCGCTACACGGTGCTCGACATCTCGCGTCTGTTGCGCGACAAGTCACTCACCTTTGTGCAAATCTCCGACATGTTCGGATTCTCATCACCAGCCTATTTTAGCCGTTACGTTTCGCATAACCTTGGCTTGCGACCTACGGACTATCGAGGTTGAACCATTGCCGTTCTCATCCTTGCCACCAAGCTCTATTAATTAGAGTACTATTTTTGATATTAGTATCATATTTTACACCTCAAAGACAGCGTTTTATCTCGAAATACGGCATAAACAATGGAAAAACTACGTTTACCAAGTAAAAAAAACAGCAAAACGTAGCATCGTAAACTACACAAAAATGCTTTTTAGAACAAAAGGGTATGACATGTAATCACACCCTACGTTCAAGGGAGTCGTTTCAACCGTACCCCTTTATGGATTTCGTCCTATAACTTCCATTCTCCACATTATGGGGTCGGTTAAAAGCGCCCCTCACAACCCTTATTTCGTGATTCCTGATGATGTGATCGAAAGTTAAATACGTTAAATATTCACCTTTTCGTATCTAATCAGAATCCATACGGTCACTTTTCTACCGTTTAGAGCGTATAACATTGATAATCAACTAATAATAGATACAATTGGTGTATATCTCTTGATCATGTAACATTACCGCCTAATATCAAATATATTGGTGATGATGCATTTTGCAATTGCCAATCTCTAACAGGATTATGTATACCTAAATCCGTTTCAAATATTGGTTTTTCTGCATTTCGAGGGTGTGGTTTGGAAAATATCAATATTTCAGAGTCTCTTTTTGGTATTTCCGAATATATGTTTTATGATGCTTATGAATTAAAAGAAGTGGAATTACCTAATACAATTACCTGCAATGTCACACGCATTCTACAGCTGTGAGCACCTACATATTATTATGCCACCAAGCGTGTCATATATTGCACCAGATGCATTTAATCAATGCAATGAATATAGTTATGAAAATTTGCGAATCGAAGTTCCTAAAGGGGGAAAAAGAAAAATTAGAACAATTATGCGAACATCTAAAAGGTAAAATTTTAGAGTACGACATTACTGAAGATATGGCTATATCATCAGATTTACAAAAGCATTAAACACAATTTATAGATTTGCATATTTTTAAAGAAAAAGAAAAACTAAGAAACCAAAAGCCCATGTTTTACAACGGAGCTCAGGTTGTTTTTAGATACGAAAACAAATGTACCTATGACAATTTTGAATAGCGTAAAATAACTTTTTGAGGTTTGATCGAGTAGGAGGTAAATACTAATCATAGGTATTTATCTCCTACTTTCGTATTTACCGACCTCTCACACCACCGTACGTGCCGTTCGGCATACGGCGGTTCCTATTTTGGATGCCATTCGAGATACGCCCCCATTAAAGTAGCATACCCTGCCCTACATAGGTTCTCATTTGTTATAGCTTTATGCAGTATGTAGCTGTCAGCTATTCGCCAATAGCCTTTGCCAGTATTACCCCATTCGTATGCTTTGTATTTGTTAATACCACATCTGATGAGGTTTGCCACTTTTGTCTTGACTTTCTTCCAAGCTTTCCATATACACATACGTATTCTACGCCTTAGCCATTCGTCCGTTTCAAGCAAGAGACGTTTCATATTAGCAAGGTGATAATAACCGACCCACCCTTTTATGTATTCTTTCAGCTTTTGCTTTCTCTTGGCATATCCCCATCCGTTGCTGCGACTTGTCAATTCTTTCAACCTTGATTTCATCTTGGCTTTGGACTTTGGGTGCACTGTGAGTTGGCATTTGCCTTTCATCACATAAAAGGAGTAGCCGAGGTATTTCACTCCGCGCACATACGACACTACGGTCTTTTCCTTGTTGACTTTGAGATATAGAACATTTTCTATAAATCGGGTTGTAGACTCCTTCACTCGTATTGCAGCCCTTTTGGACTTGCAAAATATCATCGAGTCATCGGCATAGCGCACAAAGGGGAGTCCTCTGCGTTCAAGTTCTTTGTCCAATTCGTTGAGCATGATGTTACTCAACAACGGACTTAGCAGTCCTCCTTGGGGAGTTCCTTCCTCGCTCGCTTCAAACAAGCCTTTGTTCATTACACCACTTCGGAGATACTTGTGTATAAGACTAACCACTCTGCCGTCTTTGATGGTACGGCTGAGAATTTCTATGAGTTTGCTATGGCTTACAGTGTCGAAGAAGCGTTCAAGGTCAAGGTCTACTACATATATGTAACCCTCGGTGATTATCCTTTGCGCTCCACGAAGTGCGTCATGGCATCCTCTTCTCGGACGGAAGCCGTAGCTTGTCTTGGAGAATTGGTTCTCATAGATGGGAGTCAGTACTTGGTTTATGGCTTGTTGCACCAGACGGTCTACTACTGTAGGTATTCCCAACAGGCGCATCTTGCCATTGTCTTTGGGTATTTCTACCCTTTTCACTGGGTTCGGACGGTAAGAACCGTCCATCAAGGAACGGATGAGCAAGTCCTTATTGGGCAAGAGCCATGGGAGCAACTGCTCGCACGACATCTTGTCGATACCCCCACAGCCTTTGTTTCTCATAACCGCCTTGTAGGCTCGGTTGAGATTTGCAGGACTAAGGATTTGCTCAAAAAGGTGTTCCTTGTCGAATGGTACTTCCACGATGTTGTCTTCACACATCCACATGAAGGTCTGCACTCCCCCATACCATTCGGTTTCCGACCTATCTCTTTGGGGGCAGCCATTAACTTGGGATAATGTTTTCTGCATTCTTTCCTTCATGAGGTATGTTTCAATTACTATCGTTTAATTGTTAGGTTCAGCCCTTCGTGCAACGTTATCGAGTATTGCACTACTATGGCGTCTGCTGACTTCTCACGGCAAGCTTTACTCCACTTCTTTCGTAAAAACAACTATTTGAAGCGTCAGTGAGACCTCCTCGGATAAGAGAATTGTCTTTCCATCTTATACCCACTTCATTTACACCGACCGTTCCGAATAGCTATCGGGCTTTGGTTTGTGTAGCAACCTTACCCACGGTCATATGCCTTGTATGAAGTTTCTGTCCGTTAGGTCAGATGTTTGCCGCCGGCTTCTTTCAGATTTCACCTCACGATGAACACCCTTGCCCTTGGCTATGTAATTCCCGCTATTAGGGCTTACTCGGGACTTGCACCCGTTAGACAATGCTCATGCCGAGCATACTACATAATGGCTTGGCTATCCTTGCAGTGATAGCCAAGCCATTTGGTTTATACCTACACTAAACGCTATAGAATATAGCAAAGCGTGTTAGTTAAACACCTTGTTAAAACTTTAAAAAGTTACATCTAATTATGAGTACGTTAAAACACTGATATTATTTTGGCATGATTACCCTGTGATTCGTTGGATATTTATTATCAAATTCATTAACTCCTCTAAAAATACCTTTTCTAACACATTCAGTTGCATCTGTATCATAATGTACAATACCATTAGGAAGAATGCCTCGTACAAAAGGACAATAATACATGCCATTGGATAACTCGGGATTAGATTGTTTATTAGCACAATCAATACACATTTTAAAACTATTATCATTCATAAAAACATAATTTATATGATTAATAGCAAGAGCACTATGCTATTGCGCAGAACACTAAGATAATATAAAAGTGAGCATTAAAAAGTCCGATTGATTTTTTTATTACTGTTCGCTAAAAGTTATCGACTATCAAAAAGTTAAGGCTGGCATCCTCGCTCGGATGTCAGCCTTTTTATGTTACTTTGCTTTTACCACAAAACATAAGCAACTATGAGCAAAAGTATACATTTCTTCGGACAGCCGGTATATGGTCAGCTAATAAACTGCCTCAACAAGGATAAAATTATTAAAATAAGCCACAAACATGGGGGAGAACGCTATGTTAAGAGCTTTGATGGGTGGCATCATCTGCTAACTATGCTCTATGCCGTGATTATGCGGTTCGACTCACTGCGTGAGATAGAAGCATCTATGCTTGCAGAAGTTCGCAAACTGGCCCATGTAGGCATGAAATGCATTCCTAGACGCAGCACCTTGTCTGATGCAAACTCCAGACGCTCAGAGAAATTCTTCGAGAACGTCTATCGAAACCTATACGAATCCAACAAGGCCGCACTTAACTCGGACAGCCGAAAAAACACCGGTGAGACATGGATGAAGAAACTTCGAATCATAGATTCTACTACGATATCTCTGTTTTCCAACGTGTTGTCCAAGGGCGTTGGCCGTCATCCAAAGACCGGCAAGAAGAAGGGTGGCATAAAAGTACATACCATCATCAACGCCAATGAATGCATGCCGTGCGATGTGAAGTTCACCTCCGCTGCCACAAACGACTCCTTTATGCTTGCCCCCCTACCCCAACTATAGCCTTGTGGCTATGGACAGAGCATATATCAACTATGAAAAGTTTGAGATACTGACCGAAAGAAACGTGGTATACGTGACTAAGTTGAAGAAAAATCTTACATACGAAATGCTGGAGGACTGCATGGATATGACCGAGGATGGGAAGATGAAATATAGGGAGCAGGTAGTTGTGTTCCGCAAAGGAGAAATCAACCATATTGCAAGAATAATCACCTATGTGGACATCAAGAAAGGCAAACAGCCAAAGCTCATACGCCTGCTCACTAATGATTTTGACATGAATCTGGATGATATAGTGTTGATTTACAAAAGAAGATGGCTTATAGAGTCGCTCTTCAAACAAATAAAGCAAAATTTTCCTCTCATATATTTTTATGGAGAGAGCGCAAATGCCATCAAGATCCAAATATGAGTCACATTAATAACAAATCTTATCATGACATTACTCCAAAAGTGATTGAATCGCTCCTGAAGTTTCTCTGGATTGGCTACAATGGTAAGAATCGTACTCATGTACTACATCAATCTCAATAATTTCTTTGAAAGTCCTGACGAAGATCTCAAACGTATACTGCAAGAGGCGGCTGAAGAACCACCAAATAGGGAATAATTCCTAAGATGGAGCTTGTCTTATGATAAAAATTAGAGGTGTGTCAAAACTCATTTTTTGAAAATATGAACTTATAATTTGAAATTTGAGCATCCTAAAAGACTAAAGAAAGGGCCGTATCATTACTCAATACAGAGTTTGATACGACCCTTTTAAATATTATAGTTATAATCTGTAACTTTGAAGAGTAGTCATTTTAGTTTTGACACCCTCTTGGACTATTTATATTTAGCGGACAGTAATATTTCATTTTATATAGAGTTGCACTAATTCTTTAATGAAGTCGTCTTACTTCGACCGATGTGAGCACGCGTAACGGTCGGTGTGAACGTTCACATCGGTCGGTGTGAACGCTCGTATCGGTCGAAGTGAGACGACTTTCTTACCTCATGCGCACCACTTCATTACAAAGCCGTGCCGTTTTCTCCTGATGAGTAATGATAATTAGAGTTTTTCCCTTAATAGAGCACTGCAACCGTTCAAGCAATACCTGCTCTGTATCGGCATCGAGAGAAGATGTAGGCTCATCGAGCAAGACAATGCTGCCGGGACGAAGCAAACCACGAGCTATGGCTATGCGCTGAGCCTGACCTTCACTAAAGCCAGCACCCATTTCACCGCAAAGGGTATCTAACCTTTGAGGCAACTGGCTTGCAAAATCGGCCGCAGCAGTATGCAACGCCTCCCACATCTGACCATCGGTAGCCGAAGGATTACCCAACAACAGGTTATCGCGCAGAGAGCCGCTCACCAACGAATTGCCCTGCGGAACATATACAAAATTACATCGGGTAAGAGGCGAAGCCGAGACAGAACGGTTACCGCCGTATAACGTGATGCTACCATCGCAGGGCTGCAACAATGCCAGCATAAGGCGCACCAACGTACTTTTTCCGCTACCCGTTTCGCCAAGCACGGCGGTAAGACTGCCAGGTGCAAAATTGTGAGAGAAATGCTTAATCACCTCACGCTCGCTATCGGGATATGCAAAAGAAACATTCTCAAGACTAACACCTACCATATCTTTCAGAAATACAGGACTACCCTGCTCTTCTAACGGCAAAGAAGTAAGCTCGTCTATTCTCTCTACCGAAGTCAGCGCACTGATAAACGAGGGTATCTGCCTACTCAACTCTACAACAGGGCGTTGTACCTGAGATACCAGCTGCAAAAAAGCCGTCAGCGTACCAAATGTCACCGTTCCGGCATCAAGCCCATGAATGCCCCAAGCAAAAGCGGTTAGATATCCGAAGGCAAAACCCGCCTGCACCATAAATCCGGAAAAGATGGAAAACGAGTTGCGCTTCATGACCAAACGCTTCAGTCCCATCTGAATGGTAGACATGGTATCTGTAACTATCGAAGTATATTCCAAGGTAGAAATCAGGGTGCGATGCTGAAGATTCTCTTGCAGATGGCTCTGCACCTTACTATCGGTGGCACGAATCTCACGCGTAAGATGGCGCATCCGCTTCATATAAAGTTTACTGAACAGCAACGCCAACGGCATGATAAACAAAATAACGATAGCCATCCGCTTATCCAGATAAAACAGAAACAATGCCGCCCCAGCCAATTGGAACAATGTAATTCCTGCCGAAGGGATAGAACCTGCCAGCAAATTAGTAACAGTACACACATCCTCTTCCATGCGGTTAAGCATATCGCCAGAATGAAAAGTCTCGCGCCCATTCCATCGGCTTTTAAGAATATGTTCAAGCAAGTTATGCCGCAATCTATTGCGAAGGCAGATTTCGGAATGTGTATAAAGACGACTGAGCAAAGAAGACATAAGCAACTGTAAGATAATACACACCGTCATAAGCACCAAGCCAGTGACTATGTCACCATCGGTCTGATGAGTAGCTATGTCAATCAAATATTTGCAGAGCCAAACGAAGGTGAGAGACACACCTATGCGAGCCGTACCAACAAGAATACTCGCCAAAATAGGAACTCTATACCCAAGCGAGGTATTCCATAACCATTTAACACCAGATTTTAAACTCATTCCAACCATTATAGCCATACTCTTTTATATATGTATAACAAATAGCGGCGGATGGGAAGAAGTTTTCCCCATATCTTCGCCTTACGCTGCTCGCACCGTGAATTGCAATCTACCGAACGGCCTTTATGAATGAGTTCCGTTACCACTCCTATTATATCCGTAGGTTGGCAACACTCAGTTACGTGAATATTACCATCGCCCATCAATAACACCTCAGTATCGCTTATACTAACTATACGATGCAATACATAACGACTATCGGGCAAGTGCGCCAGTACAATATGCCCCACTCGCAACTGACCTACCTGAAACTGCGGGCGGATAAACACCATGTCATATCCCCCTATAATGAACGGAAGCATGCTGTTGCCGGTAGCGTTAAGCGCCACCGACCGTCCGTCGGCCAGCGTTTTCTCTACCTCACCAAGCAGCAAAGCATTAGGCAGAAACATTCTATCAGAATTAATATTATGGGGCATGACATCTGTTTTTGAATCTCAACAGACAAAAATAATGAAAATAACGTAAGGAATGGGTAAAAAGAAAAAAGTCTCCTGAAATTTCTTTCAGAAGACTTTCTAGCGGAGAGACAGGGATTCGAACCCCGGGTACCTCGCGGTACAACGGTTTTCA
>ENA-OOXM01000879-OOXM01000879.1-human-gut-metagenome-genome-assembly--contig:-NODE-879-length-25189-cov-7.890945_pt1 | contig 25189 bp, 19 predicted proteins | sample MGYA00241589_ERZ501347 | MGnify/ENA primary metagenome ERZ501347 (study PRJEB25962, sample SAMEA2042832) | human gut metagenome | biome: human gut; feature: human-associated habitat; material: faeces...
ACGGTCGACCTGTCTAAACCGTTCAGTGAGCGTTTAGCTGAAGCTCGTCACAGTGCTCTTGTTGGAGGAGGGGACAGCCGGTTTCAGACTATTTATGATTACGCATTAACGTACAACCACTTTCTTGATCGCGCCTCCGGCCTTAACGATATATACGCCCGGACGACCCAGAACGTAAACATTCATTCCGGCAGCACCGGCAGCATCAACACACTTGCGGCCGCTGACGTCATAAACATCAACATGCTCCGGCTCGTTAAGAGTGACGTGCAGGTTGCGTCCTGCCACGAATATGCCCTCAACGCTCTCAGCCTGTCCTATGCCGTCGCTTGTACCGTTGAGATCTGCTACTGCCATGTCGGTGGCCGAAGAGTAAACCTCCTGTCCGCAGAACAGACGGTAGGCAGATACGCGATAACCGAATGTCTCGTCCTTGCCCTGCTCCAGATTGGTGAAGGTGTAAGATGTGTTCTGGTTGCCCAACGCATATCCGTTAGCCTCCTCGTTGATTATCTGTGATCCGACAGCGAGCTCCTGACTTACCTTTATGTCGTCGATGAAGAACATGGAACCCTTATATGTATAGATGAGCAAAGGCATGTCAGCCTCGCCGCAATCGAACTCAACCGATGCGGTAACAGGCTCATACTCGCCTGAGAAATAGATACGTTTGTAAACGCTCGCACCTGCCTGGATAACGAGTGAGTCCTCTTCTGCACCAAGACCGCCGCAGAATGTGATGTCAACCTTGAACTTTCCACCGTTGCCGTCGAGCTTCAGAGCAGGAGTCTGCACCATTCCGGCAGCACCGAAGCTGCCTGCGCTGGCGTTGCCGCCGAGCATGCCGGGGATAGTTACATAGTTAGAGCCCAGCCATCCGGGGAGTGTTGTGTAGTTATCGAGAGATTTAGCGCCGAACATTGACATTATGTCGTTATACGGCATATCCTTTTCTCCCTGTGTTGCTTTAGAGAAGTCTTCCTGCAGAACGACGGTCTCTTCCGGTTCAGATACAGTGTGTATTCTGAAGTTGCGCACATAATAACCGTCTGCCTTCGGCACAGCCTGCCAGCATGCGGTGTATTGATTTGCGCTTACTCCCTCGACAGCGCTCAGCACCGGTACGGCAAGTCCGAGAGCAGGAACGGCGTCAGACAGGGCAGAAGTATATTCGGAGTTCTTTGCCTTTACGGCATAGCAATAGTCCTTTGTCGCGTCGAGACCTTTCACGACATAGAATGTGTCGGTCAGTTCCTTGTCAACAAACACGGGAACAGTCTCCGGCTGAACCATGTAAGATATCTGGTCGATTGCCACCATCGGGTTCTTGTCGACATCGTTCTCGTTCTTTGAGAATACGAGTGCCACGCGGTGGATGTTGTCTTCCAGACTGTTTGCTATCGAGATGAACTCACCCTCGGTGGATATTCTCTCAATATCGATGCGTCCGAGCTCATACCACTCGTCGTCGTCGAACATCACATCTATCTTCAGAGTGCTCGCATTGACAGGATTACCCGATATGTTGCGGGCATAGAACTTGAAGTCTGTCAGCTTGCCGTTGATTACAGGAGTCTGCAACCAGTCGTTCGTCTCGTCCATGACGAGTGCCTGCGAGCCCTCGAATCCGTCGTTGGTGAGCTGTTTGCCTGTGCCCTGAGCCAGCACGATTCCCCATCCTTCCGGATAGTTGGGGTCGGTGGTGTCCACCATGCCGTCGGCAGTTGCCTTGATGCCGTCGAATGTCTCAGTGGTGGTAGCCTTGTCTGTGGCCATCTCGTAGAGGCTGAACAGATAACTGTCGGCATCGGCAGTAGGATTCCAGTGAGCAGTGAAACCGTCGGTTGTGAAATCTGTTGCGGCGGCAGGCGTAGGAGGAACGATGGATGTCTGCTTGCTTACCACCTTGATGTCGTCAATAAGTACGGCAGTCGAAGCCATGGCAAACTCTATTGCGCACGACTTGAACTCGCCTTTGCTGAACTTCACCGTATATTCGCTCCACTCCTTACCTATCTCGAGCTGCGAGCTTTCCAGAGTTCCCTTTTCCGAATTTATGAGCGTTACGCTCATCTTGTCGCTTTCCACATCGGCTCCGCTGAGACGTGCACGGAACGTAACCGTGAGGTCGCCTGCGTAGTTGCCCTTCGGCGTAATGAGGTAACCCGGCAGGGTCTGTGCCCCGCCGTCAGACGTAGCGAAGTTTCCCAGAACCATTGCGCATACGCCTCCGGCCTGTCTTATGGCCGCGCCGGTCCATCCGGGAGTCTTGGTGTAGCGTGAAGGAATCTCGCCCGTGAAATTGTCTGACACGTTTTTGCTGTCGGGCTCGTCCTCAGTTCCGGCTGTAAACAGGGAGAAGTCCTCGTCGAGCAACACGGTTTCCTCTTTCTCGGCATTGGCACGATGCTCATAAGAGGCCATGCCGACAGGCTTCAACTTCATCTGAGCCGTGGTCGGAAGAACCGACATTGACAGCACAAGAAGAAGTGCACTTGTTTTAAAGTAAAATTTTTTCATAACAGTGGATTAATATAATATTAGTTGCTTTATAGCCTTTTATAATTTACCCTCAGCGCGGATAAATCCATATATGACAGGAATGAACTGTCTGCCTTGAACCGACGACAAGGCAACTCACTTACTGTCGCAATATCCGAAAACTGCCATCTCTCGACAAAGAGTGGCAAACGGGCCCTTCATACAAAAGCGCAAAAATACAAAAAAATGTATAAATCAGTACTATTTGATTGTTATTTCATGATATATCATACACACGTGCCATTCATTTACACAAATGACAAGAAAAAAGGAAGTATATACCAACTCATGAAAAAGGCCCTCCGCTGATGGCGGAGAGCCTGTTACGGCAGTGCACGTACGGACTGACGGCCGTGATTGCCGTCGTCAGCGTTCGTCCAAAGGAATATACTTTCTTTCCTCCAGTACGTTCTTGTAGGCCGGACGTATGATGCGGCGTCCCTCGAAGTTGAGTTCCTCTATGCGGTGGGCCATCCATCCCACAATACGCGACATGGCGAATATCGGGGTGTAGATCTCCTGCGGAAGCCCTATCATCTCGTATATGAAACCCGAATAGAAGTCAACATTGGCACAGAGAGGCTTCTTTGTGTTGCGCTTGGCCGTCACACACTTGATGCTCTCCTGCTCGAGCAGACGCAGAAAGTTGTACTCATCCTCGCGCCCTTTCTCCTTAGCCAGTTCGCCGGCAAGTTTTTTCAACTCCACCGCACGTGGATCGCTTTTCGTATATACGGCGTGTCCAATGCCGTAGATAAGTCCGGTTCCGTCGTAGGCATCCTTGTCGAGTATGCGGTTGAGATAGGTGTCTATCTCGTCGGTGTCGGTCCAGTCGTTTATGTTCTCCTTCAGATGGTGGAACATGTTGATGGCCCTGATGTTCGCTCCTCCGTGCAACGGACCCTTGAGCGAGCCTATTCCGGCGGCTATGCTCGAATAAGTGTCGGTGCGGCTCGACGATGTTACTCTCACCGTGAACGTCGAGTTGTTACCTCCACCGTGCTCTGCCTGCGTGATGAGCAGCATGTCGAGCATCCGGGCATCAAGCTCCGTGTAGTCGTCTTCCTTCAGCATGTAGAGGAAGTTCTCGGCAATAGAGAGGTTCTCACGCGGATGATGGATGTGCAGCGAGCGGCCGCGCACGGTGTGGCGGTAGCTGTTGTAGGCGTAGGCCACGATGGTCGGAAACTTCGCAGTGAGCTCCACGGCCTGGCGCATGAGGTTGTCGCGCGACAGGTCGTCGGGGTTCGGGTCGAACGTGTACATCTCCAGCACCGTACGTGCGAGTATGTTCATGATGTTCGAACCCTCAAGGTCGATGATGTGGACTATCGATTTATGGTCCAGCGCCATGTTGTCGTTGATGAGCTCTTTGAAGGCTTCGAGCTCCTCACGGTCGGGGAGATTGCCGGAGAGAAGTAGGAAGGCAATCTCCTCGAATCCGAGACGCTTCTCGGCAAGTATGGGTGACATAAGGTCGTCAAGTTCATAACCGCGGTAATACAGTTTTCCTTCTGTAGGCACGAGGTTGCCGTCAGCATCGCGCTCGTAGCCCACTACGTTTCCTATTTTCGTAAGGCCCACAAGCACACCGCTACCGTCCTCGTTTCTCAAACCGCGTTTAACTCCGTATTTCGGAAACAATTCGTTGGGTATCTTGCACGAGTTCTTCACCTCGTCAGACAGTTTATATATCAGATATTCCTTTTTCATAACCTTGGGTTTTGTTTGTTTTCTATGCCGGACGGAGCATCGTGTGTCCGTCCGCTTAAATCATAATGGGTCACAGACCGGAGGCAAGCATGCTGCCGAACGCACGTGTACCGAGCGTCTTTCCGCCCGGCATGAAACGGGCGAGGTCGGCTGTGGCGTGGCCTTCGACGAAGAGGTGCTCCATGGAAGCCGTGATGAGATCGGCAGCTTCGCCCCATCCCATATACTCGAGCATCATCACTGCCGAGAGAATGATGGAGCAAGGGTTCACCACATCCTGGCCGGCTATGTCGGGAGCAATGCCGTGTGTCGCCTCGAAGATGGCGTGTCCGCTCTTATAGTTGATGTTTGCGCCGGGCGCGATGCCTATGCCTCCCACCTGCGCGGCAAGCATGTCAGACACGTAGTCGCCGTTAAGGTTCATCGTGGCAATGACACTGTAGTCGCGCGGACGCAGCAGAGCGTTCTGCAGGAAGGCGTCGCAGATGCAGTCGTTCACTACAAGACGACCGCTGCGCAGCTCCTCGCCATATTCGCGTTCAGCAAGTTCGTAGCCCCACTTCTTGAATCCTCCCTCGGTGAATTTCATTATGTTGCCCTTGTGTACGAGCGTCACCGTCTTGCGGTCGTGTGCCAACGCGTATTCAATGGCACTGCGTATGAGTCGCTCGCTTCCCTCACGCGATACGGGTTTCACACCGTATGCCGACGTGGCGGGGAATCTCACTTTGTCCACTCCCATCTCTTCGGAGATGAACTTATAGAATTTCTCTGCCTCGGGCGAGCCAGCCTCCCACTCTATTCCGGCATATATGTCCTCGGTGTTCTCGCGGAATATGCACATATCAACGTCCTCAGGATGCTTCACCGGCGACTCTATGCCGCGGAAATAGCGCACCGGACGCTGGCACACATACAGGTCGAGCGTCTGTCGCAGGGCCACATTCAGCGAGCGCATTCCTCCACCCACGGGCGTCATCAGCGGTCCTTTTATTCCCACAAGATATTCGGTGAAAGCGTCGAGCGTGGCTTTAGGCAGCCACTCGCCGGTATTTTCATGGGCCTTGCCACCGGCAAGCACCTCCATCCATTCAATCTTACGTGTTCCGTCGTAGGCCTTTCTCACAGCCGCATCAACGACCTCCCGGCATACGGGCGACACCTCGCTACCCACACCATCGCCCTCGATAAAAGGGATGGTCGGCATATCTGGCACGGCCAGACGGCCGTTTTTCATTTCGATTTTCATTGTTATTCAGTTGTTTTGGAGTTTCCTTCAATATGTGATAATCAGACGGACATTCATCCGAATGCCGGATAACGTCATGCAGTGACGGCTCTTTCATGCAGTCCTACGTAGTTGAGCGTGCTGCCTGCACGGAACCATTCTATCTGGGTCGCGTTATATGTGTGACATGCCTCGAAGCTCTCGGTAGTGCCGTCAGCATGTCGCAGCACAACGGTAAGCGGTTTTCCCGGCGCGAAGGAGTCGAGTCCCATAACCGAGATGCGGTCGTCCTCGCGCACTTTATCGTAATCAGCCTTGTCCTTGAAGGTCAGAGCGAGCATGCCTTGTTTCTTCAGATTGGTCTCGTGAATGCGTGCGAAGCTCTTCGCCAATACCACACGCACGTTGAGATAGCGCGGCTCCATAGCAGCATGTTCGCGCGAACTGCCCTCTCCGTAATTGTCTTCTGCCACGACTATTGACGACAGTCCGGCTGCCTTATAGGCTTTAGCTGCAGCCGACACAGCCATTTCAGTGCCGTCGATGAGACATTTCACCCGGTTGCTCTCGCCGTTGAAAGCGTTCACCGCACCCATAAGCAGGTTGTCGGATATGTTCTGCAGATGTCCTCGATACTTCAACCACGGGCCTGCCATAGATATATGGTCGGTGGTGCATTTGCCTTTCACCTTTATCAATAAAGGCATATCACACAGATCCTTGCCGTTCCACGGCTCGAACGGAGCCAGTTTCTGCAGACGGTCTGAGTCGGGCGAGATTACAACCTGCACGTCGCTGCCGTCTGCCGGAGGCGCGATGAATCCTTCGTCCGTGGCATCGAATCCTTCAGGAGGGAACACATTGCCCTGCGGCGGGTCGAGCATAACGCTCTGTCCCGAGGCATCTGTCAGCGCGTCCGTGGCAGGATTGAAATCGAGACGGCCCGCTACGGCAAGCGCCATGGTCAGTTCCGGACTGCCGATGAATGCGTATGTGTTCGGATTTCCGTCGGCACGACGTCTGAAGTTGCGGTTGAACGAGGTCACAATAGAGTTTTTACGTTCGTTGTCATCAGTATGTCGCTTCCACTGTCCGATGCAAGGACCGCACGCATTGGTCATTATCACCGCTCCGATGCGCCTGAAATCTTCCAGTATTCCGTCTCTTTCGGCGGTGCGGCGTATCTGTTCCGAACCCGGGTTTATTATTATCTGCCCTTTAACAGGGATATTCTTCTCGTAAGCCTGGCGCGCAACCGAAGCCGCACGGCACAGGTCCTGATATGAGGAATTGGTGCACGAGCCAATCAGTCCCACCTCTACGGCAGGCGGAAATCCACATTCCTCCACCTTAGACTTCATCTGCGAGAGGGGCGTGGCAGCGTCCGGCGTGAACGGACCGTTAAGATGTGGCTCCACCTTACTTAGGTCTATGTCGATCACTTTGTCGTAGTATGCCTCCGGATTCGCATACACTTCGTCGTCGGCACGCAGGTTGTCGCTACACGTACGAGCCATTGCGGCTATCTCCTCACGACCTGTACGGCACAGATATTCGGCTCCGTTGTCGTCGAACGGGAATATGGAGCAAGTAGCACCGAGCTCGGCTCCCATGTTACAAATGGTGGCTTTACCCGTTGCCGACATCGACTCGAGACCGTCGCCGAAATATTCAAGTATGGCGTTAGTACCGCCCTTTACGGTCAGCATGCCAAGAATCTGCAGTATGACATCCTTCGGCGATGCCCAGCCCGACAGTTTCCCACTCAACCGTACACCTATGAGCGTCGGCATCTTCAGTTCCCACGGCTGGCCCGTAAGCACGTCCACGGCATCCGCGCCGCCCACTCCGACAGCCACCATACCGAGTCCTCCGGCATTGGGCGTGTGCGAGTCGGTGCCCACCATCATTCCTCCGGGGAAAGCATAATTCTCGAGCACCACCTGATGTATGATGCCTGCGCCCGGTCCCCAGAACCCTATGTGATACTTAGCCGATACAGAGCGCAGGAAGTCATAGACCTCCTTGTTGGCCGTCATAGCCGCCGGCAGGTCCTTATCCGCACCTACGTCGGCCTTTATGAGGTGGTCGCAATGCACAGAAGCCGGCACCGCCACACGGTCCTTTCCGGCATTCATGAACTGCAGCAGCGCCATCTGCGCAGTAGCATCCTGCATCGCCACGCGGTCGGGACGGAAATCCACATAATCGGTTCCGCGCTTATATGCCTTCAGTCCGTCCGCATCGTATAAATGAGCGTAGAGCACTTTCTCCGCATAAGTAAGCGGTTTGCCCAACGATCTTTTTACCTTTTCCACCTTATTATTATATGAAGAATAAAAATTCTTCAGCATTTCGTAATCCAATATCATCTTATCAAGAATTTGATCAGATGCAAAAATACAAAAATAATTTAGATTTGTAGCATTTTACGTGATATTGTTATCAAATTGATATTAATAAATGCATATAACTATAAAAATGTTGTATTTTTATGCAAAAACCACTATGACGAATCATAAAAATACATAAAACAAGCCGGAACAGTCATTCCCTCACAATAAAGAAATGCATGGAAAGAATGTTCCGGCACAACAACATCAGTCGTCCATAATATTTTCAATCTCACAGCCGACCTCAACTATATTTGAACTCTTATAAATCACCTCACCCGTCGGAGATATTATGAAATAAGACGGTACATCAGATACACCGTACTCCGAATCCACCGGCCCGGCATCTTCCTTTCTTACACGAAACTGTTTCCACGTCATCATGTCGTCCAACGCCTTCAACCATTTGTCGCCATCGTCGTCCAACGACACGCCAATCACGTTTAGCCGACCTTCATATTTGTCTTTTATCCCGCGCAACCTCGGCATTCCTGCCCTGCACGGTCCGCACCATGATGCCCAAAAATCCACAATATTAACCTTGTCGCGGCTGAGTACGCTCTCCAGATTAACCTCTTCTCCACCCGCCGAAACCATGCAAAGATCGGCAAAGCGGCGACCTTTCACAAACTTCATATAGCGTGGCATATCGGCAAGAAACCTTTTATAGCGCAACGTATCGGTATTGCCCGCGAACTTGTCTGCCGTGGATTCCAACATATCCTTCGTATAACAATAAGGCCGCTTCAGCTTTTTCATCTGCAATATGAGAGATATGGCGTACTCGGGATGGGCGTTTATGAAATCATCATTGATGCGTTCCACCGTCTTTCTCTGCTCCAAAGCCATCATCTTAAGACTGTCGAGCTCACTCTGCGGACGATTCATCGTCTCATTGCTCACCACATGATTGGTTGCTCCGAGCAGGCTTTCCGTATGCCACAGCCTGTCTTCAGCCGCCATAACCGCGTCGCGCCATTCGTTGTAACGATTCTGTTCAGCCCCGCCTCTGACAACTGCGGCGGTCTCGCTCATCATAGGCGACACCACAGGCTCGTCATAATTCATCACACGCGGAAGACGTGTCACATCGTCAACAGCAACACTCATGTCAGCATTGTCGAGCATGACAGTGACATATCTTGCATCTCTGTCGTTGAAAAAAGAAGCAGCACGCGCATCGCAGAATATGATGTAAGCAAGCGCAGGACCGTCAACATGTCCGGAAACCTCAAACGTTCCGTCCTTAACAAGCGCCTCTGCCAACGGCTGTCTGCTTAAAACCATATTATTGAATCCGTAATACTCAGGAACGTCTATGTCATAGAAAATTACTACCTTCATGCTGTCGGCCATGCCTCCAACACTTCCTTTTATACTGAAATCCCGACATTCGGCCGCGCACGATATAAACAAGGCCATGAAAAAAAGTACCAGTCTCGTCATAAAAGCAATATATATACGGTTAGTTTTCTCAAATATAAGAAATAAAGAACACACGTATATACGAGGCAGGAGAAATATAACATAAATTAAACCCAAATCGGTCATTAAACCGCAGCTGTTTCATATATTTTATGTATTCATCCTTTCAGCCGTCGTTTTGTTTTCCATTGACCTCTTTTGTCGTATTTTTCTTGACATAGCCCGCCATGCCTGCAAAAAATCCAACGGAAATATGCTCAATAAAAAGCAAAAATACTGACTTAATTCCAATGACCGATTCGGATTAAAATTGTGCAACAGAATGTGTATCAGACACACATCATTCTGTTGCAAAATATATAAAAGCCACCTTACAATCTGCAGGTGACACAACACATCATAGCTCAGCCAGAAGTCCGGCGCAGGCATCCTCTATCAGATCGAGGGCATAATCGAAGTCTGAATCGTCGCCGTAGTAAGGATCGGGAATCTCGCTTACGCCTACGTGGGCCGTCATATACGAGCCGAGCATCCTCACCTTGTCCTTCTCCTCAGGCGTGGAAGCCATGGCAGTGACGGCACGCACGTTGGCGTTATCCATCACAAGGATGAGGTCGAAGCGGCTGAAATCGGCCTTGGAAAGCTGACGTGCACGGCTGTCGAACTTATAACCACGCACTGCTCCGCGCCGACGCATACGGCTGTCGGGCAACTGTCCGATGTGCCATCCGCCTATTCCGGCAGAGTCGATGAAAAACTCGTCCTCGCGTCCGGCCTTCTCCACGAGCGCCTTCATCACGCCCTCGGCCGCCGGACTGCGGCATATATTGCCGAGGCAAACAAACAACAGTCTTTTCTTACTTTTCTTCATAATCGTCGTCTAATAGTGTCTGTGATTCTGGTATGGGATAGTTGGCGCTCTCCTTCACGCCGAGCGACTTCAGCTCGTTGGCTTTCTGCACAATGCTCTGGCGTCCGGTGTAAGCCTTGTTGTAGGCGTCGTCGTAGTCCTTGTGCAGAGTGTCGATGTCCTTCTTCAGCTTGTCAAACCTCTTGATGAACTCTCCCACGCGCTTTATCATTTCGTCCGCCATAGCAAAGACCTTCTTCTGGCTCTCGGTCTGAGCATACTGACGCCACGCGATCTGAATCATACGGAGTATTGCCATGAGGTTCTGCTGTCCGGTTATGAACACGTGTCGGTCGAACGCCTCGCGCCAAATCTTCGGGTCGTGAGCCAATGCCAGCTGCAGCGCACCCTCGTTCGGCACGAACATTATGACGAAGTCGATGGCCCTGCGCGGCTTTACTATGTAGCGGCTGTAGTCTTTCTTCGCGAGGTTAACGGCCTGGGTGCGCACGCTCTTCACCAAATCGTCGGCATACTTGCGCTTCAACGTCTCGTCGTCGGTGTTCACATACTGATAGTAAGCATCTATGGACATCTTCGAATCTATCACCACATCCTCGTTGTCAGGATAATGCAGGATGACATCGGGAATCATACGCTTGCCGCTCTCGTCGTTCACAATGACGTTACCCTTGTCGTCTGTTATGGTCTGCTGCACGTCGTAGTCCACCCCACACTTGTATCCCTGCGAGTCGAGAATCTCGGTCAGCATGCGCTCGCCCCAGTTACCCTGCGCCTTGTTGCCGCCCCTTATCACGTTGGTGAGCATTGTCGCCGTGCGGTCTATCTTAGTAGTCTGGTCGCTCATGGCCTTGAGCTGTTCCGAGAGCGACGCCGTATTCTTTGCCGTCTCGCTGTTGGTGACACGTATTGCCTCCTGCAACTGCTTGAGATTGTCGCGCAGCGGTTTTGTGATGTTCTCCATACTCTCCGAGTTGTCGGCCTTCAGGCGGTCGGTGGTCTGGCTCAGCACCTTTGTCGCGAGGTTGGCAAACTGCTCCTGAACGGTCTTCAGCTGCTGCTCGAACTGCTCCTGCCGCAACTGCATCTCCTTGGAATTGTGCTCACGCTCGGCCTTCAGCTCCGCCCCCACACGCTCGGCCTCGACCCTCGCCTGCACCATCTCGCCGTTTATCCTTGCCGTCTCGGCCCTGGCACTTTCGGTCTCCGCCTTGAGCTGCGCGGCTGTCTGCTCCAGCTGCGTGGCTCTCTGCTCAGCCAGCGCGAGCCCTGTTCTGACACTTCTCACCTTCGACTGCATGAGGAAAAACACCATGGCGCAGCCCACGGCGATACCAATTATCAAATAAACAATCTCCATATATGATATATATTTAAAGTCATCTGCACATTCCGTGCCCTGAACGACACGCCGAAAAAGCGTCGCGACGCAAGGCAAAACGCGGAAAGTCGCAAATATAACAAATTTTCCCGGCATAAGAGATACATTTTCCGAAAAAAATAAACGGAACCAAGGCAGACTGAAAATCATCACATTATACCTGCCATAAAGTTGAAGATAAAAACACAAATAAACCCATTTTATTATATATTTTCATTTCAACAACCATAAAAATGCATGCTGTGTGCGCACACGGTGGATTTTTTCGGAAAAAAGGTAAAAATAATTTTGGAGGTCACAAAAAAAGCCCTATCTTTGTAAACGTTATCCTGAAAACAATCTTTTTACCTTAATGGAAGAGACTAATACCTATTGAAGATTTGAAGCGGTCGCCTGTGAAGGTTGTCGCTTTTTTTTATGTCCTGCGGTAAGGAAGGCAAACCGTGATTGAGGACTGAAAAAACAGAAATGAGAACTGAAAAGAACGAGGGAGAGAACTTCTAAAAAGATGTAATCAATGGATAAAGATACAGCAGACTATATAAGACTTCTTGCGGAGAGATATGAGACGGCCGACTTTCTGAAAGACGACCCGAGCCTGTTCATGCACAAGGTGGAGGGCGCGGCAGACATGGAGGTGATGGCCTTCGCGGCGTCGTGCCTGAGCTACGGATCGCGCAAGCAGTTTTTCCCGAAAATACAATACATGCTCGACCGCTCCGGCGGAAGAATGGACGAATGGGTGCGCAGCGGCAGCTTTGCCGGCGACATTCCCGACGAGGACCGGTGCTACTACCGGCTCTACACGCAGCACGACATGCACATGTTGTTGCAGACTCTGCGTGCATTGCTGACCGAACACGGCAGTCTGGGACAGTTTGTCCGCGCCAACGCCACCGACGGCTACGGAGCCGTGAGCGCCATCTGTTCTTACTTCGCGGCGCATAACGCGAGCACGGTGATACCGCGCGACACCAAGTCGGCGTGCAAGCGTGTGTGCATGTTCATGCGCTGGATGGTGCGCGACGGCTCGCCTGTAGACCTTGGTCTGTGGACACGGTTCATCGACAAGCGCACGCTCATCATGCCGCTCGACACTCACGTGGTGCAACAGTCGCAACGCTTGGGTCTGCTCACGAGTCGCACGGCATCCATGAGTGCGGCACGCCGACTGTCGAAAGCCATGCTCGAGGTGTTCCCTGACGATCCGCTCAAAGGCGACTTCGCCCTCTTCGGCTACGGCGTGAACAACGACTGAAGGGCAGGAGCGCGCCACATCTCTTTTACGGATACTCAACCTGAGTTTCAATAAAAGGGATGAACGCCGTATAAGGACAGTCCCCGGATTTAACCCGAATCGGTCATTAGAATCCAGTCTGTATTTTTGTTTTATATTGAGCGTATTTTCATTTGATTTTTTGCAGGCATAGCGGGCTATGTCAAGAAAAATCAAACAAAAAGAAGCCAATAGAAAGCAAAAAGACGACTGAAAGCATGAATGCATAAAATATATAAAACATGCGCGGTCTGATGACCGATTTGGGTTTAACATTTTTAGGTTAAATTTCAAGCGTAAAAAATCTCTTCGTCCGTTCACATTCCAGAAACGGAGCAACGGTAAAACGGGCTTGATTAGCCGACGGAAACGAAACCGAAGAACAATTTTCCGGACACCGCAGCCCGAAAAGCACCATTTCGCAACCTGATTAAGCCCATATCACACCACAATAAAGCCCATTTCATGACATGATAAAGCCCGAATCGCACTCTGATAAAGTGCATTTCGCAAGGCAGAAAAAACACGGCTGGCGACTGATGAAACATAAAGCGTTGTAAGACAATGATTTGCGCAAACCGCCCAAAATTCGGATTTTTACGGCCGAAGACGTGTCTGTCCGAAAAAATCGCGGCTATGGAGACGAATCATTTAACATTCGACATATTATAATTCACCATACGCACACAACCGCCCTTGCGCTTACGTCAGACCCACGCCCCGCTTACGACTGTGCAGGAAGCTCCAAAGGCCGTTTACTTTTACTTTCTTTAACAAACCATATCCATAACTTACGATATTTTTCAATATATTTGCAGAATATGAGAATAGACATTATCACTGTTTTGCCCGAAATGCTCGAGGGCTTCGTGAACGAATCGATACTCGCAAGGGCACAGAAAAAAGGACTGGCAGAGATACACCTGCACAACCTACGCGACTACACCACGGACAAGTGGCGCCGCGTGGACGACTATCCGTATGGCGGTTTTGCCGGAATGGTGATGCAGTGCGAGCCAATAGACCGCTGCATATCGGCGCTGAAGGCTGAGCGCGACTACGACGAGGTGATATTCACTTCGCCCGACGGCGAGCAGTTCGACCAGCACGTGGCCAACGACCTCTCGATGAAGGAGAACATCATAATCCTGTGCGGCCACTACAAAGGCATCGACCAGCGGGTGCGCGACCATCTCATCACGCGCGAGATAAGCATCGGCGACTACGTGCTCACCGGTGGCGAACTGGCGGCCGCGGTCATGGCCGACGCCATAGTAAGAGTGGTGCCGGGAGTGATAGGCGACGACCAGAGTGCCCTGAGCGACTGTTTCCAGGACGACATGCTGTCTGCCCCCATCTACACCCGCCCGGCCGACTATAAGGGCTGGAAGGTGCCCGACATTCTGCTTAGCGGCAACGAGGCCAAGATAAAGGAATGGGAGATGGAGCAGGCTATGGAGCGCACACGCCGCCTCAGACCCGACCTTCTGGAGAAATGAGCCACGCATAATGCCTCCACAGCCGGACGATACCGGCGAAGAACCATGATAACCTAAAGATAAGATATGAAAAAAAACAAACCTTTTCCGCACATCATTGTGTATATTCATATCGCTCTTGGTCTGCTGCGTGGCAACCGCCGCGGCAGGCAACGACAATGACAAACCGCTGCGCATAGCCGTGGCGGGAGTGGCTCACGGACATCTTAACGACGTACTCTCACGCATGGACAGAGGCGACTTCGAGGTGGTTGGAGTGTATGAGAAGGACGACCGCATGCGTCAGGACAACGGATTCACCCGCCGCGGCGACAAGGTTCCGTTCTTTGCCGACCTCGGCGAAATGCTCGACAAGACCCATCCCGAGGCTGTCGTGGCATACGGTCCGATATACGACCACCTGGAAGTGGTGGAAGCATGCGCGCCAAGAGGAATACACGTGATGGTGGAAAAGCCGCTGGCGGTGAACATGAAGCACGCCAAGCGCATGGCAAAGCTGGCACGCCAGTACGGCATACAGCTGCTCACCAACTATGAGACGAGCTGGTACAGCTCCAATCACGAGGCTTACAGAATGGTGAAGGACGGACAGATAGGCGACATAACGCGCATACTTGTATATGACGGACATCAGGGGCCGATAGAGATAGGATGCGGCAAGGACTTCACCACGTGGCTCACCGACCCGGTGATGAACGGCGGCGGAGCGATAACCGACTTCGGATGCTACGGCGCGAACATCGCCACATGGCTGTTCGACGGGCGCAAACCGCTGAGCGTATATGCCGTGACAAACACACAGAAACCTGACAAATATCCCGACGTTGACGACGACGCGACAATCATACTGCAATATCCCGGTGTGACGGTGCAGCTCATGCCGTCGTGGAACTGGCCGATGAACCGCAAGGATATGTACATATACGGTTCGAAGGGATACATCTATCAAAGCACTCCGTCGCGCATGTCGCTCTACAAGGACGGCAAGGAGAAAGACGTGAAGACCAAACCTCTGAGCGCGCCCTACGACGACTCGTTCCGCTATCTGAAGGCTGCCGTGCGCGGAGAGATAACGGTGCAGCCAACCGACCTCGCATCGCTGGAGAACAATCTGACGGTGGTTGAGATTCTGAGTGCCGCAGTGAAGAGCGCACGCACCGGCAAACCGGTACGCCTGAAATGAACGGCGACGCGACCAACACACACGTAACACACGATTTTACGCCTGTCGCCGGAGACACGGTCCCCACTCCAGTGCAGACGACATAAACAAAAGTTGGGAGCCAAAATTAAAACCTAAATTAATTATGAGAGAATTGACAGTACTTCCACAGTTGGAATTCACAGAAGCGCTAAAAGCCTTCTGGAATAAGATAGCACAATTTCAAGGCCGTTCGCGCCGCTCCGAATTCTGGTGGACCTATCTCGCCTACTTCGTGACATCCATAATATTCTCGTTCGTGCCAATCATCGGCAACATCGTAACACTATTGTTCGGACTGGCCATCATACCGATAACATTCCGTCGGTTGCACGACACTGGACGAAGCGGATGGTGGTATGGCGTGAGCATAATAGGGAGCCTGGTATTCACCGTCTATTTAATCATCTTGATAATAGGTGCTATCGGCATAAGCGCAGGCATGTCCGAATTTTCATCCATGTCTGATACTGAAATCATGGAGAAGCTATTCACCGGAGCAACAATGTCATACATCCTCTTCGGTCTGCTTGTGGGAATTGTATATAACATCATCGTTCTGGTGTTCCTCTGCCAGGACAGCCAGAAGGAAGCAAACAAATATGGCCCGTCACCGAAATATGTTGATGTGGATGCTGACGCTTATGGACAGGACTATACGCAGACAACTTTTTAACGAATGACAGAATAGACATATTTCAGATACACCGCTGTCCATCGTACAATTACGGTGGACAGCACTCTTTTAAGAACACATACATAAATCAGAAGGCACTATGAACAGATTAGTTTCAACCCCTTCGGCAGGCTTTTCCGATTCAGTAAGATCATCGCTCAGCCGCCTTACCGACTTCAAAGGCCGCACACGCCGCTCTGAATTCTGGTGGACAATACTGGCTTACTATATATTCGTGCTTATCGTTAATTTCATACTGGGTGTTATTTTTCCATATACGGCAACGACCATAATAGGCATCATACTTAAGTTTCTCATCTTCGGTGTAACCGTGCGCCGCCTGCACGATACAGGCAAGAGCGGATGGTGGGTCGGCGCAAGCTGGATTGTGAGCGCCATCAGTTCAATATATGTCATGACAAACACCGACATAGTGATTGGCACCGACATGAACATGGAAGACATAATAAGATTTGCCAGTACGACGGAATCTAAGGGTCTGACGGCAATCAACACCATTTTAAATTTCATCGTCATAATATTCTGTCTGCTCGACAGCACGCCCGGAGCAAACCGTTACGGCGAATCGACAAAATATAAGGAAATGGAATTATAAACGGAATAAAGCTGCGTGAACGTCAGTCAGCACGGCAACGGAGAAACACGGCTTTTATTCTACATTCAGATATTTCTTGCAGAAGGCCTCGCCAAGCGCGAAGCCTTCTTCGTATAGGGCCTCCAGCTTCTTCGTGTCTCTCTCTATACGCCCCACCTCCATCGGTTTCAGCGGACGTATGCAGGTAATGCGTCCTTCATCCTCCAGACGGTCTATCATGTCGAGCTGGCGGTTGTAAACCTCTATGCGATGGCTCAGAGCCACACGCAGACGCGGATAGTCACGGTAGATGAAGCGCGGAATCTTTATGTCGTGACCGTCGTTGCGGTAGCCTTTGTTGCGTGTCAGCACCACCACATTGTGGCTGTAGCCCTTCTGCATGGCATGCTCCACGGGAATGCTGTCGGCTATTCCTCCGTCGAGCATCGGTTTTCCGTCCACAAAGACAATCTTGCTCACATAAGGCAGACTGCTCGAGGCACGCACCACATCGAGCGCACGCTGACGGTCGTGACGCTCCGACAGATATTCGGCAAGGCCCGTGCGGCAGTTGGTGGCAACCATCTCGAACTCGGTCTCGCTGTTGAAGAATGTGTCGAAGTCGAACGGTATGTAGCTGTTCGGAAACTTGTCGTAGAGCAGTTTCTGGTCGAATATGCAGCCCTGGGTGAAGAGATAGCGCAGTCCGATGTAGTCGTAGCGCGCCAGATAGTCGATGTTCGAGATGCGCGCCCGTCGCGGCTGACGGCTTATATATGACATTCCGTTGCACGCGCCGGCCGATACCGCCACGACATACGGGAAATACAAATCGTACTTCATAAAAGCGTCGAGCACACCACTGGTGAAAACGCCACGCATACCACCTCCTTCAAGAACAAGTCCCGTATTTTTGTCTGTTTGCATAAAAACCGTTTAAAACACGCTGCAAAATTACACATTTTAAATATAAAAGTTGTAACTTTGCAAACAATTGATACAATTATTTATTATATGTTCGACAAACAGACCTACGTAAACCGTCGCGCCAAGCTCAGAAGTCTTGTAAAGGACGGAATAATCATACTTTTCGGAAACAACGAGTCGCCATGCAACTATCCGAGCAATGGCTATTATCCGTTCAGACAGGACTCTTCGTTCCTGTATTATTTCGGACAGAACAGAGACGGACTCGTCGGAGTGATCGACATCGACAACAACCGTGAGACAATCTTCGGCAACGACATCGACATCGAAGACATCGTATGGTATGGCAGCGTGGACAGCGTGCACGACCTCGCGGCACAGGTGGGCGTGGAGAACACTGCACCGATGCGCGCGCTGAAGAGCACCTGCAACGAGGCCCTGAAGCTGAAACGCAAGATTCACTTCCTGCCGCCTTACCGCCACGACATACAGATACAGATTTTCGATCTGCTCGGCATCCATCCGGTACAACAGAAGGAAGCTGCGAGCATGGAGCTCATAAAGGCCGTGGTAAAGATGCGTTCGGCAAAGGAACCGCAGGAAATAGAGGAGCTGGAGAGAGCCGCAGAGATAGGCTATATGATGCACACCACAGCCATGAGACTCACCCGTCCGGGAGTGACAGAGAAGTTTGTAGGCGGACAGGTGGATGGAGTGGCAAACTCTTACGGCGCAAAGGTGAGCTTCGCAACCATATACAGCCAGCACGGAGAGATAATGCACGGCAATCCGTCGATGAGTGTTCTGGAGGCAGGACGCCTCGCTCTGTGCGACGCCGGAGCCGAGACCATAAACAACTACTGCTCGGACAACACGCGCACAATGCCTGTCAGCGGCAAGTTCACGCAGCGTCAGCTGGAGATTTACAGCATCGTGGAGGCTTGTCATGACTATGTGCTGGAAGTGGCAAAGCCGGGTGTGAAATACTTCGACGTTCATCTGGCAGTGTGCCGACTGATGACCGACAGACTGAAAGAGCTCGGACTGATGAAGGGAGACACCGAAGAGGCCGTGGCTGCAGGCGCACACGCCATGTTCCTGCCGCACGGACTGGGACACATGATGGGCCTTGACGTGCACGACATGGAGAATCTCGACCAGATAAACGTGGGCTTCGACGAGGAGACACGACCCAACCTTGAGCAGTTCGGAACAAACTGCCTGCGCATGGGACGCCGTCTGGAGAAGGGCTTTGTTGTAACCGACGAGCCGGGAATATACTTCATTCCGGCACTCATCGACGACTGGAAGGCAAAAGGACACTGCAAGGAGTTCATCAACTTCGACCTGCTTGAGACCTACAAGGACTTCGGAGGAATACGCATCGAGGACGACATCCTCGTGAAAGAAGACGGCTGCCGCTTCATCGGAGCTAAGAGAATACCTTACCATCCCAAAGACGTAGAGACATTCATGGAGAATAATCAATAAAAACAAACTTTATTATAACAGATTATGAAGAAAATATTTACACTTGCGCTTCTTGCCATGCTGACCCTGGGAGTGAGCGCACAGGACAAGAAGGAGAACAGCAACAAGCCTGTTTTCACCGTTGTCAAGGAAAACCCGATCACAAGCATCAAGGACCAGAGCCGCAGCGGTACATGCTGGGACTACTCTACTCTTGCTTTCTTTGAGAGCGAAATACTCAAGGCTACAGGCAAGACCTACGACCTGTGCGAGTCTTTCGTAGCAAACAAGAACTACATGGACCGCGCCATCAAGGTGGTACGTCTGCACGGCGACTGCCAGTTCTCACAGGGCGGATCGGCTTACGACGTATATTATGTACTGAAAAACTATGGTATCTGCCCTGAGGACGCAATGCCGTTCCCGGGTTCTCTGTACGGTGACTCACTCAACAACTTCAACGAGTTCTTCTCACTGCTCGAGCCGTATGTTGCTGCCGTTTCAAAGAGCAAGGCCAAGACAATCTCAAATCAGTGGAAAGTCGGATTGCAGGGCATCCTCGATGCTTACCTCGGCAAATGCCCGGAGAGCTTCACATACGAAGGAAAGAAATACGCTCCGAAGTCATTCGCAGCAAGCCTCGGACTGGACTGGAACAACTATGTCACCATCACAAGCTACACACATCATCCTTTCTACACCAAGTTCCCTGTAGAAGTTCAGGACAACTGGCGTAACCCGGGTTCATGGAATCTGCCGATGGAAGACATGGCACGCATCATCGACAACGCCGTTATGAACGGTTACACCGTAGCATGGGGCGGCGACGTGAGCGAGGAAGGATTCACACGCACTGGTCTGGCTTACTCTTACGACACAAAGGCTATGCAGAGCTACGCCGGAAGCGACATGGCACGCTGGCTCAAACTGTCTGCATCTAAGCGCACAAACATCATCGACTCACTCGGATGCAAGGTGCCTGAGCTCACTCCTACACAGGAGAAACGTCAGGAGCGCTTCGACAACTGGGAGCTGACAGACGACCATGGAATGCTCATCTTCGGTATCGCAAAGGATCAGAACGGCAAAGAATACTACATGGTGAAGAACTCATGGGGTGAAGCCGGTGACTACAAAGGAATCTGGTATATGTCGAAGAACTTCATCGTTGCAAACACAATGGACTATATGGTGAACATCAACGCCATTCCTAAGGACATCCGCAAGAAGATGGAGGATGCTGTGAAGAAAGCCGGCATAGGCGAATAAGGATTTTCTTATAACAGAGAATAAAAACGGTTTGGGGCAATTGTTTGTGTGTTATACAAACAATTGCCCCAAATTTTTATTAATAACAAATATTTCAATTTCCCCAAATATAAAATCCAACCTGTGAATATAAAAATAACATTCCACAATTTTATCAAAATCAATATTTGTATTACCAGCATTCATTATTAATATTTGTTAATAATAAACATAACAACAATTCAATTATAGCAATATTTATTAACTTTGTAGAAATTCTAAGGAAAAACAAGCTGGGATATTATGACAAAAAACAAACTTTAATTAAGCATACGTCCACTCTATCATTACTATTTCATTAGAAACACCATCATTTTATTTAATATTAACTCAACAATAAAAACTATGAGAAAACTAACAGTTTCAGTACTATTGTTGTCATGTTCACTATTATATGGCAGCACCATTGATGTTTATTTTTACAACGCCTCGGACAAATCCCCATTCAAATCGGCGGTAGGTGTAAAGAATATTGCATTCGATGAGAACAATGTCACAATTACTTATAACAACGGCAACGACGAAAGTGTTCCATTGGCATACATAAACAACATACGTTTCTACAACACAGAAGGAACCGGTATAAACACGGCTGTGCCTGCAAACGATACAAAAGTAATATTTAATGACAACCTATTGCAAATATGCTCACCGAATAATATTGACCGCATCGACATATATACGACCAGTGGACAAAACATAAAAACAATAAAAAAAGTGGCAGCAGACATAATTGTCCCCGTCGACAATCTTCCATCCGGTATCTATGTTGTCAAAGTTACAACAGCAGACGAAGTGTGCATTCAGAAATTTGTCAAACAATAAATACCTGAAATATGAAAACCGACATAAAATTCCGTTTGTTAGCTTACGCGATAATCATCATTACAAACTTTACAGTAAGCCATGCACAAAACGAAGAGGCGAACAGCCTGTATTTCTATAATAACGGCAATATTGTATTTATGGAAAACATGAACGATATTGACAACATTGTGCTCAGCGATGATAAGAGACAAGTGACTTTCCTCAACAAAGACGGCCAGACCCTGTTTGAATCCTCCACAGCAGGAATCAGCATGAACGCAGAGACCAACCAGGACATCTTCTGTGACAAATCAAAATCTGAAGCATGGCTTGAGCATACGTTCTCACTATTGGAGGGTGCGAACCGCGAGATAGGATATGTAGGAAACGGAACGAACAAAAGCAGTTGGAATCCATTCTGCTTTGACGACTGTATATACTATGGACACCATGACAGCACTGTTGATTCTTCCGCACCCGCCTGGGCTTCATGGAATTCGTTCCATACGGGCGGCTATGACAGCGAAGCAGGACAGGACTGTTGGAAAAACTGTTACAAAGGCATATATCAGGCTACCACTTTCATCAACAACATAAGCAAATGCAAGGAAATGGGCGATACGGAGATAATGGACAATATTGGGCAGGCACGATTTGTACGCGCTTACTTTTACTGGCTTCTTCTGCGCAAATATGGTCCTGTACCTCTATTATCCGATGAAGATATGGCAAAAACAGAAGGCAGCATTGCCGTTCCACGCAACACATACGAAGAAGTGGCCTGTTACATAGCGTCTGAAATGGTGAAAGCCGCACAGGAGATACAATGCTACAAGCGCGATGCCGAGAACATAGGACGCCCCACCAAAGGCGCCTGTCTGGCGACACGTGCCCTTGTATACATATATGCGGCAAGTCCGCTTGCCAACGGACAACTCAGCAACGGATATCATAATGGCAACACAACTGATGACATAGCAAAAAATCTTAAAGACAAGAACGGCAACGCATTGCTGAGTATAGACTATGATGAAAGCAAATGGGCACGTGCGGCAGCTGCATGCAAAGACGTGATAGAAACCGGTGTTTATGAATTATATCATGCTCCGTTCAACACGTCAGACACCATGGAAGAACCTGCGACGATAGCTCCACCCGCCGATGGAAATTTCTCTGACAAGAACTGGCCAAACGGATGGAAGGATATTGATCCGCAGAAATCTTATGCAAAGGTGTTTAACGGTGATGTCTCTCCACAGGACAATCCGGAGCTGATATTCTCAAGAAACAACAAAATGTTAAATGATATAAACCAATCCATCGAGTATATTGTCCTTTATTCTATGCCTTTCACTTGTGGAGGATATAACTCCATCGGACTTACACAAAAAATGATTGACGCATATTATATGAACGATGGAACAGACGTTCCCGGCAAAGATTCAGAATTAAATGGTAGCGATGGTTCAGATCGTATCAAGGGTTGGACAAAACGTCAGAATTACAAAGATTATCCTCCATTGAAAGTAAACGTTTCTATGCAATATGCAAATCGTGAGCCTCGTTTCTATGCATCCGTAGCTTTCAGCGGAAGCGTATGGGAGAATGCCAGTGACCCGATAGCATCAATTCGTAACAGACAAATATTTTACTATTGTGGTGGCGGTGATGGTTATTACACCGATGGTTCAGATTATCCTCGCACTGGTATTGGCATGCGAAAATGGTATAACACGAAAGACTATATATCAGAACAATACTCGACAAACAACATTTGTGCAAAAACGGAAACAACAATACGCTATGCAGACATACTTCTGATGTATGCTGAAGCACTTAACGAAATTGAAGGTTCTTATAATATTAAATCCTGGGACGGTTCTAAAACATACAATATCAGCAGAGACTTAAATGAAATAAAGAAAGGTATACAGCCAATACGTATACGCGCCGGCGTGCCTGACTATAGTGAATCCACTTATACCGAGAAAGACAAACTTCGCGAAAAAATCAAACGTGAACGCATGATTGAACTTATGGCAGAAGGAAAACGCTATTTTGACTTACGCCGCTGGATGGATGCTCCGAATGAAGAAACTCAGAAAATATATGGTCTTGACATTATGAAGACACGAAATGAACAAGATGCATTCATGCTTGTCACACCATCATCAACTCTCACAAGCACATTCTCTGATAAAATGTATTTCTGGCCTATACCTTCCTCGGAATTCTACATCAACACAGAACTCACACAAAATCCCGGATGGTGATCGAATAATCAATATCTGACAAAATAAAGTCTAAATGATGTAATGTACGGATACTAAAATACACATACATGATATTTTCATAAAAAGATGTGTTTTCAGTATCCGTATTTTTTACCCATCAATACACGGCCACGTACAAATCTAACACGATCATTTAATTGTAGATATTTATATTAAAACAAACAATAATACCATGTTTTCCATTTTTATTTTGTAACTTTACGGGCAGTTTATGTGCGTCAATCCGCACTTTTCCCTCATGCAGAATAAAAAATAAAAACTATATAATGCTTTTCAAATGGAATTACAAGCCACCAACATCCGAAGAAAGACAAGCGGCTGATGAATTAGGAGGAAAGCTCAACATCAGCCCCATTCTTGCCGGACTGCTCATTAAACGGGGCATCACTACAGAATCGGCGGCCAAACGTTTCTTTCATCCGCAACTCTCCGACCTCATCAATCCTTTTCTGATGAAAGACATGGATGTGGCCGTTGACAGACTGAACGACGCCATGGGACGCAAGGAACGCATCATGGTGTATGGCGACTACGACGTCGACGGATGCACGGCTGTGGCATTGGTATACAAGTTCCTGCTGCAGTTCTATTCAAACATAGAATACTATATTCCCGACCGCTACGACGAAGGATACGGTGTAAGCAAGAAAGGAATAGACTATGCGCATGCGAACAACGTGAAGCTGATAATAATTCTCGACTGCGGAATAAAGGCGGCCGAGGAGATAGCTTATGCCAAATCGCTGGGCATAGATTTCATTATATGCGACCACCATGTTCCCGACGAGGAGATGCCGCCGGCAGTGGCAATACTCAACCCCAAGCGCAGCGACGACACTTATCCTTTCAAGCATCTCTGCGGGTGTGGCATAGGCTTCAAATTCATGCAGGCTTTCGCCAAGAACAACAGCATACCGTTCTCACGACTGATTCCCCTGCTCGACCTCTGCGCCGTGAGCATTGCCGCGGACATTGTCCCCGTGACAGACGAGAACCGCATTCTGGCCTTTCACGGGCTGAAGATTCTCAACCAGAACCCGAGCACCGGACTGAAAGCCATCATAGACATCTGCGGCCTCAACAACCGCGAGATATCCATGAGCGACATTGTCTTCAAGATAGGACCGCGCATAAACGCTTCGGGAAGAATAGAGAACGGACGCGAGAGTGTTGACCTGCTCGTGGAAAAAGAGTTCTCACACGCGCTCGAGAAAGCCAAACACATAGACTGCTACAACGAGCAACGCAAGGACATAGACAAGCACATGACCGAAGAGGCCAACCAGATCGTGGCACGCTTGGAAAGCCAGCAGCACCGCTCTTCAATCGTCTTGTACGACGAGAACTGGAAGAAGGGAGTCATCGGAATAGTGGCGTCACGTCTTACCGAAATATATTTCAGACCGACGGTAGTGCTCACCCGCGACGGCGACCTGGCCACAGGCTCTGCCCGAAGCGTGACCGGCTTCGACGTGTATTCGGCAATAAAGAGCTGCCGCGACATCCTGCTGAACTTCGGCGGACATACTTATGCCGCCGGACTGACGCTGAAGTGGGATGCGGACCATTCAAACATCATTTTGC
>ENA-OOXM01000903-OOXM01000903.1-human-gut-metagenome-genome-assembly--contig:-NODE-903-length-24686-cov-8.370184_pt1 | contig 24686 bp, 20 predicted proteins | sample MGYA00241589_ERZ501347 | MGnify/ENA primary metagenome ERZ501347 (study PRJEB25962, sample SAMEA2042832) | human gut metagenome | biome: human gut; feature: human-associated habitat; material: faeces...
TTCCCACCCTCCTTATTGGGGGTGGGAAACTTTAGTATATTTATATAATCCCCCAAAGTTTTATATTCTACTCCATCAGGGCAAAATTTTTGTATCAATTCTTGCAACTTGCTCATGCCTCATCCTCCTCAAGCTCTGCCACAATCTTATTAATCTCAGCACGCAATTCGTTCTCACGCGCAACGATACGACGAATACGTTCATTCAGCTCCTTTATATCTGTCTGCGGACGCGTGTCCTTAACCTCAATATAGCTGCTGACAGACAGATTGTAGTCGTTTTCACCAATAAGACTATTATCAACGGACTTCGCTATGTATGGCACATCCTCTTTCTTGTCGAAAATATCTATGATTTTTTTAATGTGTCCGTCTTCAAGAATGTTGTTATTAGTCTGTTTGGTAAAAAAGTCTTCACCGCTTGCATCAATAAACTGAATCTTAGTATCTGCCTTATGTTTTGACAAGACCAATATGTTTACAGCTATCGAAGTGCCATAGAAGAGGTTCGAAGGCAAGGAAATAATAGTCTCGATATAATTGTTGTCAACCAGATATTTCCTTATTTTCTGTTCCGCTCCTCCGCGATAGAAAATTCCCGGGAAACAGACAATGGCGGCCCTGCCCCTGCCTGAAAGGTAGCTCAGTGAATGCAGTACGAAAGCGAAGTCGGCTTTCGATTTCGGAGCAAGCACACCTGCCGGTGCAAAGCGGTCGTCGTTTATCAGGGTAGGGTCGTCTGAACCAATCCAGTGTATTGAATACGGCGGATTGGAGACAATGACGTCAAACGGCTTCTCGTCGCCAAATTGCGGATTGATAAGCGTATCACCCAGCGCAATGTTAAACTTGTCGTAGTTTACGTTGTGCAGAAACATATTCATACGGGCAAGGTTATAGGTGGTATGGTTTATCTCCTGACCATAGAATCCGTCTTCAACAATATGCTCATCAAACAATTTCTTTGCCTGCAACAGTAGCGAACCAGAACCTGCTGCGGGGTCATATATCTTATTTATCGTTAACAGATTGTGTGTGGCAAGCTGTGAAATAAGTTTAGATACATCCTGCGGAGTAAAGAACTCTCCTCCAGACTTTCCTGCATTTGCAGCATAGTTGTGGATCAGAAACTCGTATGCGTCGCCAAACAGGTCAATCTTGTTCTCCTCAAAGCTTCCGAAATCCAGCTCATCAATACCTTTTAATACAGTAGCCAGCCGCTTGTTCTTGCTCTCTACAGTACTGCCAAGGCGGTTACTTGTTGTATCAAAATCGGCAAACAACCCCTTGATGTTCTTTTCAGAAGCATAACCATTTGCAGAACTTTCTATCGAGTCGAATATGGCTTTTAAATCCGTGTTGAGGTTTGGATTAGTGTCAGCGTCTTTTACCACGTTTACAAAGAGTTGGCTCGGATATATGAAATACCCTTTAGTCTTAACCGCGTCGTCCTTTATTTCCGGCGTTATCACGTCGTCTGACATCCCGGCATAGTTGATGCTGTCGTCACCACCCTCAATGTAATTGGTGAAGTTCTCACTTATGAAACGGTAGAACAGTGTTCCCAACACAAATTGCTTAAAATCCCATCCGTCAACAGCTCCACGTACTTCGTTGGCTATTTTCCAGATTTTATTTTGCAGTTCGTCTCTTTGTTGTGTACTTGTCATTTTCTGTTATATTTTAAATTCAGGATATAATTCATCTTATCCATGAATCAAATTCGTTTATAATTGGTTCTTTGTGCGTTAAATTAATATAACACGTTTCATGATATTTCTATCCTATCTTGTTATATATCATCCTATAAAAACACGATTGCACTCAAGGTAAACCTTATTTTCTTTTTCATACAAAGATATTATATTTTGTTGAGAAGTAAGTCACATTTTAAATTTTTATTTTAATGACCATAATTTTGGTTTTAAATAATTGAATGGAATTATAAATATATTGCCTTACATTATTGACAAACATAAATATCTTTACCTACTAAAAAAACGTATTCATCGCTTTTCCCCAATCCATCCGCGGTAAATAAAAGCCACAACCAGCCCTTACCTACCACCACATCGGGTATTCAGCAACAATAAATACACATCCAGAAACAGCGCGCGCACATGTTTCCTTACGAGGAAGACCGGCCGTCAGGCATTTGCCGGCACACGCCCTTCTTTCGCGACAATCTCCTTCAACCGTCTGTACACATAGATGAATGCCGGAACAAGGAACAGATTGGCGAACAGCCAGGCGGTTGGGTCGCCAAGGCAGACACCCCAGAACTTCAATTCGGGTACGAGAATGAGGCTTACGAGCACACGGGCAATCATCTCGGACACGCCAGAGAACATTGACAAGCGTGTATAGCCGGCGCCCTGGATGCTGTAACGCAGTATGCTCAGCAGTCCGAGCAGGATGAAGCATGAGGTGTTGATGTGCAGGAACAGCACCGTGTCTTTCATAATCTCAGTCTCATCCGGCGAGATGAACAGCAGCGCGAACTTGTCCGCCAGTCCCCACATGACAATGGCAATAGCCACTGAATAGATAACCATCATAAGTATGGCCGACTTGATGCCCATCCATATACGGTCAGGCTTTCCTGCTCCGTAGTTCTGTCCTGAATATGTAGCCATGGCCATTCCCAGACCATCCAGCGGACACATAACGAACATCTTGATGCGCATGGCTGCGGTGAAGGCTGCCACACAGGCCGTTCCCAGAGCATTATTTGCACTCTGCAACATGATGCTGCCGATGGCAGTGATGGAGAACTGCAAGCCCATCGGCACGCCGACAGACAGGAGCTGACCGGCAATATCCTTACGGAAGATGCGGTCGTATGGCTCGGTTTTCAGTATGTCAAACTTGCGATACATGTAGATGTAGCACAGCACGGCCGACACGCCTTGCGAGAACACAGTGGCAATGGCCGCACCTGCCACTCCCCACCCGAGCACAAGGATGCAGAATAAATCGAGTATGATGTTCAATACCGTTGAAAGAAACAGGAACCAGAACGGGGTCTTGCTGTCGCCCAACGCTCGTATTATGCTGGAAAGCAGATTGTAGAAGAACGTACACGGTATGCCGATAAACGTGATGAGCAGATAGATATAGGCACCATCGTATATATTTTCAGGTGTCTGCATGGACCGGAGGATGAACCCGCAGAGCAGACTCGTGACGACAGCCACGGCAACCGACATGACAGCCGCCAGTTTCAGACTGACTGCCACGTAGCGTCTCAGCATCACATAATCGTGCGCACCGAACTTCTGGGCTACCGGTATACCGAAGCCTCCGCAACATCCGTTGCAGAATCCAAGTATAAGGAACACTACCGATGTGCTCGCGCCGACCGATGCGAGAGCGTTAATACCAAGAAAACGTCCCACAATAGCCGCATCGACCAGCGAGTAGGTCTGCTGAAGTATGTTGCCCAACAACAAAGGAAAAGTAAAATTCAGAATCAGCGGCAGACTGGACCCTGATGTCATTTCTTTCGACTGTGCCATATATATCCCTCTCTCGTTATCCCTAAATAGAATAAGCATGCAAATGTACACTAAAGTTGTGAAATAGGAAAAACGGGCGCGTTAAATAAGATAACATAAGTGGATTTTCTGCATTTAATCAACGTGCGGAGAGCCATATCTGCACTTCAGGGACAGAACAAAGATGACTTATACAGGACAAGGAACTGTCACCAGACAAAGGGAACAATGTTGTGGAAGACAGACTTCAGCCTCAATATAAATCCATCAAGTTATGGTTACGATAAAAAGCCGCGTAACCGATAGCAGACAGCGTGGTTTCTTACTGCCAGAATGGCAGCAATATGTGGCACTTTCAGATTGAAAGCAGATTCTGATTTTTCCGCCTTGGTTTTCAGTTATACCCCGAAAAATAAGCGCGTATTTGCGCACTGACTCTTCCTCGGGCGCAAATACGCGGATTATGAGAGATTTTCATAATATGCTGAATGTCAACAACTTGCGATTAAAGGGTATTTTTTCGTTTTGCAAAAAGCACCATTTCGGTATGCGATTGGCTCATTTCAGGGGCTGAAAAGCACCATATCGTGCCCTAAAACGGGCTTGATCGGAAGCTGAAATGGGCTTGATCGGAATGTAAAGTGAATGATTACGGACTACAACACAGGGTATATGAAAGGATCATAAATGCGGAAACAGCCTTCACAATGCATGATTTAACATTCGTTTACATCTCTTTTCCTAATTTATTTTGTCAAAATAAAATCAAGAAAAATCGTTAGTACGCCCCGCAAATTTGCTCTAAAGACACAGATATGGGGTGTGAGTAAAGACACGGAACACCCGCACCGGCCTTGCGGAGACGACTCACCGATTATTGCAACGCGAACATATCACTCACGGGGAAACGCGCCGTCCAGGTTTACATCACTACCCGTCGGTCTGAAATTTTCAGCCATTACATACCCCGACGTGAACAGCACTGCCAATCATCTTTTTCTTATCGCCTTTACGACATGTCTCCGCCAATAAACGAATGTGAGCAAAGCCACCACTCCGCCGGCATAACCCACGCCAGATATCGACGCATGTGTGCATACCACACCGCCGATATAGGTTCCGCATCCGATGCCAAGATTAAACAATCCTGAGAATATTGACATCGAGACAGAGACAGCCTCAGCGGGAGAATTATTTATTATCTCGGCCTGTAGCAAGACATTAGACGCCGTGAAAATGATGACCCACACACAGCATAGCAGTATGACCGTAACGCTGCTGTACGCCGAAAGCCTCAACAGCATAAGACATCCGACAGCGCAAATTATGACGACATTGGTGAAACGGTAAGTGTATGTGGAATACAGTTTTGAGAAAGCCAGACTGCCTACTATTCCCATTCCGCCGAATATCATAAGCGTCATCGTAATCAGACTGTCGGACATTCCGGCCACCTGTTTCATGAACGGTTCTATGTAACTGTATCCCGTGTAATATGATGTGGCTATTGCGAACGACAAGACAAACAGACTTGTCAGCATGGGATTCTTGAACAGCACAGGCAGTTTCCTGACAGAGAAGCGCCCGCGGCTCGGTGTCTTGGGCAACACCGGCATGAGATACAGCATGAGAACAAACGAGAATATGCCGATACACAGGAACGTCATGCGCCATCCTATGTACAGACCTATCATACGTCCGATGGGAAGTCCGAATATCATTGCCACCGAAGTACCCACGACAATCATGCTCAACGCCGTATTCTTGAACTTCTCTGGCACCGTGCGCACAGCCAAAGGTGACACTATGGACCAAAAGATGGAATGTGCGCACGCCACTCCTATTCTTGACATCATGAGCATGCCGTAACCTGAAGACACGGCCGACAGCAGCTGGAACACCGTGAACAGGAAGATGACGGATATTATTAATTTCTTCAGGTCGAACTTAGACGCAAAGATCATGAGCGGCAATGACACCAGCATGACGACAAAAGCATAAACGGATATTATCATACCCGCCTTAGCCTCTGTGACAGAGAAATCCTCCGCAATGTCCGAAAGCAATCCTATGGGAATGAATTCTGAGGTGTTGAATATGAAAGCCGCGCACGTCAGGCCTATTAATGACATCCACTGTTTTAACGTCATGCTATCCTTGAACATATCTTTTTGTTTTATTTCTTGATTAATGAGGTGCAAAATTACTGTTTTTATTCTTACCAGACATCATCTTTACGAATATTTTACTCCACAACGTCGTATGTCAGCATACGTCATAAACCGCCGACAGACCGATATTCTGACACGTTCTTTCAAGGCCGAGTTCAAAAATATTATACCGATTTCGAATCTTATTTTCGACGATAAACTATGTTTTTCTCTTTATTTATTGTATTTTTGTATTCAGCATAACAGCCGGAGAAAGTTTCTACTATGTGGCATGAATCACATCTACCAACCATACGTGATGATAATGACGGACCACAGACAAACGATACATATCCGAGCATCAATACTTAGACCCGACATAACACAAATACCAATGATGGAATATCCGGAAATACATAATTGCGCAGAACTGACTGCCTTTGTTGACGAGATAGGATTTCTGCCGTTGCTGTCGTCTGACGTTAGCGGATGGTCGGCCGAAGAAATTGTCGATGAGGATTGTCAGTACACCCAACTTCCGGACGGAGGCTGGGAATGGCCGCTATGGGAGTGGAAAGGCTCAGTGATACAAGAGAGCGGTTGCGCCTATGGTAAATTCTTCAAGGGCAAGGCCGCCTTCATAAGCAGGAAATGGTGGCCCGACTTCTGCAACTGGCGACGTTACGCCAGGCCCAAGCCCTCACCGGGAAGCATAGAGGAGGCCATTCTGCTCACACTGCAAGAACACGGCAGCATGATTACGCGCGATCTGCGCACCGCATGCGGATTCACCGGGAGGAACATGCGCAGCCGTTTCGACAGCTTTATAACAAAACTGCAAATGGCCGGATACATCGTAACCGAGGATTTCGTATATCCCCACGACAAGCACGGCCGTCAGTATGGCTGGGGACTGGCGCTGCTGACCACGCCCGAGCAGTTGTTCGGCAGTGAATCGTGCCGCGTAAAAAGAAGTCCGCAAGCGTCACGCACTAAGATATTCTCGCATTTCAAGACCATACTTCCCGGTGAGACGACAGCATCTTTGGACAAGATAATAGAATAAAAACATCATGCGCATAATAGGAAATTTGTTATGGTGGCTCTTCGGAGGTCTGGAAGCCGCGTGCTGCTATTTCGTAGGCAGCCTGGCACTCTGCATCACCATTATCGGCATACCGTTTGCATACCAGACCTTCAAGATAGGAATGCTCTGCCTGTGGCCGTTCGGCGCGGAAGTGAGAAGCGACGACTCATCCTACGGATGTCTGAGCATGGTTCTCAATGTGGTGTGGATTCTGTGCGGCGGATTGGCGGCATGGCTCACTCACATAGTGTTCGGCATTCTGCTGTTCATCACGATAATTGGCATTCCTTTTGCTCGACAACACTTCAAGATGGCAAAGCTTTCATTGCTCCCATTCGGAAAAGAAGTAATATTCAACATTTAAGAACATACAATATGGAAACATTTAACGACGTTATTTCTACAAATCAGCCCGTATTGGTAGATTTCTTCGCGACTTGGTGCGGACCATGCAAGATGATGCATCCCATCCTTGAACAGCTGAAGGCAGCGCTTGGCGACAAGTTGCGCATCATAAAAATAAACATTGACAAGAATCAGGCCGTAGCCAATCAATTCCAGATACAGTCTGTCCCGACAATGATTCTTTTCAAGGATAAGAAGATATTGTGGCGTCAGAGCGGAGCCATGCCGCTGAACGCACTGCAGAATGTCATCTCGCCTTTCCTGGCATAAGACAATCAAAAAACCTGCATTGAACAATGAGAGTAAGACACGATATAGGGCAACAACTGTCCTTGTTTCCGGAAGAGACAGTGGCCGACGACGAGCCGGACGACCGTTACGACCATACAAAACTATTCGAAAGACTTTCTCAATCGAAGTTTCGCAGCAGGTTTCATCTTTCAGACAAGGATGCAGAATACATCAGGTCAAAAGGCATGGACGCCATACGCCGGCATGCGATGGACTTTGTGGCACGACGTCTTGCCCCGGCCTACATAGCCAACGACGGCAAACAGACGCCTATGCACGGCCATCCCGTATTCATAGCACAGCACGCCACAGCCTGCTGTTGCAGAGGTTGCTTTGCAAAATGGCATCACATCCCGGCCGGACATGAGCTTACTGCAGAAGAACAGGAATATGCCGTGAGCGTGATAATGGCATGGATAAGAAAAGAAATGGACAAAAAGATAAGGCAATGAAGAAAATATTATTCATCATAGGTTCCTTACGGAAGGAATCGTTCAACAGACAACTGGCTGCAATAGCCGAGAAAATGATTGACGGACGTGCAACGGTGGAGTATCTCGACTACTCAAATCTCCCGATGATGAATCAGGACGTGGAGTTTCCCGCGCCAGAAGCGGTTTCATCAGTACGCAAGAAAATTGAAGAGGCCGACGGTCTTTGGATTTTCACTCCTGAGTACAACTACAGCTATCCCGGCCATCTGAAGAACCTGATAGACTGGCTTTCACGCCCGCTCGTGGCTGGCGACAGACTGACACCACTTGCAATAAGCGGTAAGAAAATCGCGCTAAGCGGTGCCGGAGGAGGCAGCGGTACGGCAAAATGCCGCGAGAAACTTGTCGAACTGCTCACGCTTCCATACATAAACGCGGATGTGATGACCGAGCCACAGACCGGCGTGCAGCTTGACAACGAAGCATGGGCCACCGGTATCGTAAACCTGACAGAACGGCAATCGGCCGACCTTCAGCGGCAGGTTGAGGCTTTTCTGGAGTACATGGGATAAATTGATAAGCAATGATCACCATGTTGTATCAATGCTGATATGGGCTCTGTCGAACCGTGATGAGGTCTGTTTAAGAACACTGTTATAGGCTTTGTCATCAGGAAAAGACTGATTGGGCCATATCAATCCATAGTTATTTAATATTAAAAAACATAATTATTATGATCAAGATTTTCGTCATGGACACATGTCCCGACTGTACATTCGTGAAAGAACAAGTGTATGGCAACAACAAATATGAAGTGATTGATATAGGCAAGCATGTCCGCAATCTGAAAGAATTCTTACGGCTGCGCGACAAAAGTCCGGTTTTCGATGTCATGAAAAGAGTCGGTGCCGTAGGAATACCGTGTTTCGTGCTTGATGACGGAACCGTAACTTTCCGTCCTGAAGAGGCAGGTCTGCAAGCGCCCGGCAAGGTAAAAGGCAACGCATGCAATATAGACGGTACTGGATGCTGACCTGACAAACCGGCATTATGAAACAGAAAAGTGCAAGATAAAAGATATTTGTTACTTCAAATAATAAAATAACATAAAAATTTTGTCCTTACATTTTATTGCGTTACCTTTGCGGATGTACTCAAAAGGTGGTGCCCTACGACACGTTGTCGTATGTGGCTGAGAAGATACACATTGCACCAGTACAGGTAATGCTGACGCTGGGATTTTGATAACATAATATCTTTTATATTTCAATACGTTTTTACACGTTCCATCTTTGTGGTACATTGTTACAATAAATGTAGAAAAAGATGGAACGATATCTTTCAGCTTTGACAATTGCGGGGTCTGACCCGTCAGGCGGTGCAGGTCTTCAGGCCGACTTAAAGACATTCTCCGCATTAGGAGTGTATGGCACTTCTGCCATTACAGCCGTAACAGTGCAAAACACTGTCGGCGTGAAATATGTGCACAAACTGCCGCCACAAGTTGTTTACAATCAGATTGAGACTGTGATGGAGGACATACACATCGACGCCGTCAAGATAGGAATGGTGAACGATGCCGAGACTCTTGACGCCATTGTCAAGGCATTGACCAGACACAACCCTGCATTCCTGGTGGTCGATCCGGTGATGGTTTCAACAAGCGGATGCTCGCTCATGCAGCCCGACGCGCTGGACATAATGAGAGAACGCCTGTTGCCAATAGCCGATATCGTGACGCCCAACATTCCCGAAGCCTGCGTATTGGCGGGAATAGAGACATACAAAAGCGGTGAGGACATTCAGAACGATATTGACTGTATGGCTCAGGCTATATTTGCTTACGGCGTAAAAGCGCTGCTGATAAAGGGCGGACACATGGACGGAAATACAAAAAACGACTATCTGTATATTAAAAATGGTGATGACATAAAGCGCATTTGTCTGTCGTCGGAGACCGTTGATACAAACAATACTCACGGCACCGGATGCACACTTTCTTCGGCAATAGCCGCATTTGCAGCCCGGGGTATGTCACTTGAACAGGCTGTACGCTGTGCGAAGAACTATCTTACGGAAGCGCTTAAGGCCGGTGCAGACATACATGTAGGCAACGGACACGGGCCGGTGAATCATTTTTATAAACCTGTGGCTTGCCTAACGGTAAACAATACACCAGGCTGTAAATGCACAACATCCAGAATAAAGCACTATGCTTTATCCGGTTCGCCATCATGTCCACCACCTGTCAATATACAGTTCATAACCCATTTCACAGACAAATATTCTTATTTCGACTCGGCAATGATGGCCCTTGAAGGCGGTTGCAGGTGGATTCAGCTGCGCATGAAGGATGCCGACGAGGACGAAATAGAGAAAACGGCACTCAGACTAATACCTGAATGCAGACGCAGAGGTGCCATATTCATAATAGACGACCACGTGGAGCTGGCCTTGCGCATAGGAGTTGACGGCGTGCATATCGGGAAAAAAGACATGCCTGTTGCCGAAGCCCGCAGGCTGACCGGTCCCGACTTCATCATAGGAGGCACCGCCAACACGTTCGACGACATACGGCGCATAGTCTCAGAAGGTGCCGACTACATAGGATGCGGGCCGTTCCGATTCACCACAACGAAAAAGAATCTTGCGCCGATGCTTGGTCTGGAAGGCTATAAAAACATACTTTCACAGATGAAAGAGGCCGGAATCAGCCTGCCTTTAGTGGCTATAGGAGGCATAACCTGCGACGACATACCGTGCCTGTTGTCGGCCGGGGTGTCAGGAATAGCACTCAGCGGCAGCATACTACGTGCCGAAAGCCCTGTTGACGAAATGAAAAAAGTCATAAGACAATTAATCCATAAAGAATAAACAACCGCAAATCTGAAAACAGTAAAGTACGGCGAGACATCTTAATGTACTTTGCTTAAAACCATAAACCAATGGAGAATAAAATAAAAATAACTTATCCCGGTTCAGAGAAAGTCTATCTTAAAGGACGTCTCTATCCTGAAATCAACGTTGGAATGCGCGTCGTACACCAGATGCCGACAGTATCTGTAAAGGACGGAAAGCGCGTTGAACGTAAGAATCCATCAATCTACATTTACGACACAAGCGGTCCTTACAGCGACCCGAACATAGAAACAGACGTCAAAAAAGGACTGCCTCGTATGCGTGAAGCGTGGATTATGAAGCGTGGAGGTGTGGAACGTCTTAAAGAGATATCGTCTGAATACGGACGCATGCGTCGCGACGACCACTCGCTTGACAGCCTGCGCTTTGAACACATCACGCTGCCGTTGAGAGCCAAGAAAGGATGTCAGGTGAGCCAGATGTATTATGCCAAGCAGGGCATTGTGACTCCTGAAATGGAATATGTGGCCATACGCGAGAACATGAACTGTGCCGAGCTTGGCATAGACACGCACATAACTCCGGAGTTTGTGCGCGACGAGGTGGCCGCAGGACGTGCCGTCATACCGGCAAACATCAATCATCCTGAGTCTGAACCGATGATTATCGGACGTAACTTTCTTGTAAAAATCAACACCAACATAGGCAATTCCGCCACAACCTCAAGCATTGACGAAGAAGTGGAGAAAGCGGTATGGAGCTGCAAATGGGGCGGAGACACACTTATGGACCTGTCAACCGGAGCAAACATACACGAAACCCGCGAGTGGATAATACGCAACTGTCCGGTCCCGGTAGGCACTGTGCCCATGTATCAGGCCATGGAAAAGGTGAACGGTCACGCTGAAGACCTCACCTGGGAGCTGTTCCGCGACACGCTTATAGAACAGTGTGAGCAGGGAGTTGACTATTTCACGATCCATTGCGGAATACGTCTTCAGAACATACACCTTGCCGACAACCGCATGACCGGCATGGTGAGCCGCGGCGGAAGTATCATTTCAAAATGGTGTCAGATGCATCAGAAGGAAAGTTTCCTATACGAACATTTCGACGATATCTGCGACATCTGCGCACAATACGACGTAGCCATATCGCTCGGCGATGGTCTGCGTCCGGGCAGTATATACGATGCCAACGACCGCGCACAGTTTGCCGAGCTTGACACGATGGGCGAACTGGTAGAGCGTGCGTGGGCCAAGAACGTACAGGCATTCATCGAAGGTCCCGGACATGTGCCCATGCACAAGATTCCGGAGAACATGCAGCGCCAGATAGAAAAATGTCATAATGCACCGTTCTACACTCTCGGACCACTCGTTACGGACATTGCGCCAGGCTACGACCACATAACAAGCGCGATAGGTGCGGCACAGATAGGATGGCTCGGAACGGCCATGCTGTGCTACGTGACACCAAAAGAGCACCTTGCCCTGCCCGACCGTGACGATGTGCGCACAGGTGTGGTAACCTATAAACTGGCCGCACATGCCGCAGACCTCGCAAAATTGCACCCCGGTGCCATTGTACGCGACAACGCATTGAGCAGGGCAAGATACGAATTCAGATGGAAAGATCAGTTTAATCTGAGCCTTGACCCGGAACGCGCACTCGAATATTACAAGACGGCAAACCACGTAGGAGGAAAATACTGCACCATGTGCGGACCTAACTTCTGCGCAATGCGTATCAGTCAAACAATAAAAGATTGTGACGAAAACAACTGACAAAAGAAATAAATCCAGAATTACCAATTTAATAACATAAACAAAAATGATAGAAAAGAAAGTTTCACAAGGTATTATAAGTACCTACTTTGAGAAATTGGAAAGAAATCTCGACATTGATGTGGCAATAGTAGGCGGAGGCCCTTCCGGAATAGTTGCAGCCTATTATCTTGCGAAAGCCGGTCTGAAGGTTGCGCAGTTCGACCGCAAGCTGTCGCCGGGCGGCGGTATGTGGGGCGGCGCAATGATGTTCAATCAGATTGTCGTTCAGGAAGAGGCTATCGATATAGTAAAAGATTTTGATATAAATTATAAGCCATACGGCGACGGACTCTACGTCATGGATTCTGTAGAAAGCACCTCAGCACTGCTCTACAAGGCCGTACATGCCGGAGCTACGATCTTCAACTGCTATTCTGTTGAGGACGTTGTCTTCAAGAACAATGTCGTAAGCGGCGTCGTTGTAAACTGGACACCGGTGCTGCGCGAAGGTCTGCATGTGGATCCGCTGAACATCATGGCAAAATGCGTGATCGACGGAACAGGGCACGACAGCGAGATGTGCAAGACTGTCGCACGCAAGAACGGCATACGTCTTGCCACTGACACGGGCGATGTCATAGGCGAACGCTCTCTGGATGTTGTCGCAGGAGAAGAAGAAGTGGTGAACGGAACAAAGGAGATATATCCGGGACTCTACGTCTGCGGTATGGCAGCCTCTGCCGTAAGCGGCACCCCACGCATGGGACCTATCTTCGGCGGAATGCTTATGTCCGGAAAGAAAGTGGCAGAACTCATCATCAACAAACTGAAATAATAACCAACAACTCCGGGCATCGACAATGTCGTTCGGTGTCCGGAGCTTTTTAAAACCAATACTTACAATACCCGGAAAATGCTTTGGATTGTAGTCACATCTCCTTCTTTCTTCACCGATGAGGCATCATTCCTTCACCGTCTGATAGTCTGCGGCGTTGATTATATACACCTTCGCAAGCCCGGTGCAACCGCGGATGACTGCTCAAGACTGCTCGACCAGATGCCGGAAGAGGATTACAGGCACATAATAATACACGATTTCTTTGAGCTTGCCACACAATACGGTCTGCACGGCATACACCTAAACGCACGCCGAAGCGACATCCCCACCGATTACCATGGCCACATCAGCCGTTCGTGCCACTCGCTGGAGGAAGTAAAAAAATACAAACCTCTCTGTGATTATGTATTTTTAAGTCCGATATTCGACAGCATATCCAAACAAGGATATTCGTCCGCATTTAACGATATTACATTAAAGAATGCAACGGCCCGTGGTATAATAGACCAAAAAGTAATTGCTCTCGGCGGCGTGACACCAGATAAAATAGAATATCTCAAGTCGTTACATTTCGGTGGAGCAGCCATGTTGGGATGCGTAAATAATCTCGCCCACTTGCCGGAGAACGAACAGACAGATATGCTGTTCAAGATTAAGAAAGAGATGACGGACAAAATTGAATAGGCAGAATCCGCATATTATTTTATATGTAACATTTATGTATGTTCACATTCCTTTATTACACATTCCCATATTTTGACACATCATCCGCGGCCATAGAATAATTATTATACCCGATACTATATGTTCTCGGTTCAGTAATCGTTTCTTCGTTATCTGTCCATTGTTCACACTGTCGGATAACAGTCTCAAGCGCATTTGCCGCTTCCTCCGGTGGATAATGATAATGTCTCAACAATCGCTTCACCATCTTGCGCATACCGGCTCTGGCCGATTCTTTCTTCTGCCAGTCTATCGTACGATTCTTGCGGAGAGTCTCCGTCAATTCTTTTGTCATAGCCACCAGTTGTTCGTTGGAATACATGTCCAGAACAGCCTGTGGTCTTGTCAATGCATCATAGAATGATTTCTCTTCACCTGTCAGTCCCAGATCATTTCCCGCTGATTCCGAAGATGCTATTTCTTTCGCCAGTTTCAGAAGTACCTGTATCACTTCTTCATTAGTGAGCAGTCCTTTCAGATAATTTGACAACGAACGGTTCAACAAGTCTGAGAATTTTTCAGCCTGCACTATATTTGTCCTCTGATATAACGATACGCGTTCGGCCAACAAACGTTTCAATAATTCAACGGCTATATTCTTTTCTTTCATCTTGGATATCTCTTCCAGGAATGCAGGATCAAACAAAGAAAACTCCGCCTTCACATCAGAGAAAAGATTTATCACTCCCTCGCTTTTCACACTTTGTTTAAGCATCTCGCCTATTCTCGCGTTTATCTCGCGTTTGCTTACCTTTCCTTTTCCAGTCATCCGCGAGAGCAACGTGCGCACTGTTTCAAAGAATGCGGCTTCATAGCGTTGCTGTCCGTCCAGCAGACTACGGCACAGCGTAATGGAATTATGAAGCAACATGGCTTCTTTCAGGAATGTCTGCCTCTGTTCATGCTTGTCCGAAGCAAGGATGAAATTCACGCCTCCTTTTATTATCTGTGCACATTCAGCATCCGATGCCGTACGGAAACGGCTATAATCATAACCATGAAACAGATTCTGACACACTTCCAGCTTTTCCTTGAATTTAAGCAAAGCCGTTTCCTTTATATCCGGATTTCCGAATTTACTGCGGTCACGCCGTGTATAGTCTCGCATTGCTTCCCTCAAGGCTTTGGCAATACCTATATAATCCACCACCAGTCCTCCTGCCTTGCCATTAAATACTCTGTTCACACGTGCAATAGCCTGCATCAGGTTGTGCCCGCTCATAGGTTTGTACACATACATCGTAGCCAGTGACGGTACATCAAAACCCGTCAGCCACATATCCACCACAATGGCAATTTTCATCGGATCATCATTATCCTTGAATCGTTTAGCCAGTTCCTTTTTATATTGTTTGTTGCCTATAACGTCGTGCCATTCTTCCGGATCACTGTTACCAGCCGTCATCACCACCTTCACCTTCTCGTCCCACTCCGGACGCAGTTCCCGTATTTTATAATAAATGCGCATGGCGATAGTACGAGAGTAGGCCACAATCATCGCCTTGCCCGTCAGTTCATACTGACGATTCTCCTCATAATGTTTCAGAATGTCCCTGCACAAAGAGTCTATCGTTGCCGGCGCACCCAGAATTTCTTCCAGATGCGACATTTCCCTTTTGCTCTTCTCTATCTGCTCTTCCGTTGCACCTTCGTCAGCAAGCAGTTCGTATTCGTCGTCTATTGCCTTCAGCGTTGCTTCGTCCAGATTCAGATTTACCACACGCGACTCATAATACACAGGACACGTAGCACCGTCGGCTACAGCCTGTGTCATGTCGTACACATCTATATAATTACCGAACACTTCCTCCGTGTCCCTGTCTTTCGTAGAGATAGGAGTACCGGTGAAACCTATGTAAGAAGCATTTGGCAGACAGTCATGAATTATCCGGGCCGTACCTATAACTCTCTTTGCAACATCCTCGCCTTTCTCATTTTTCGTCATCCTTATCTTCTCTTCGAAGCCATATTGTCCGCGGTGAGCCTCATCAGTCATTACCACAATATTTCTTCTGAGTGAGAGCGGTTCAGCAGACTCCTCAAACTTCTGCATGGTAGTGAAAATGATACCGTTTGCCTCACGCCCTGCCAACAGAGCTTTCAGATCCTCACGGCTTTTGGCCTGTACAGGGACCTGCCTCAGAAAGTCCTGACACTTTGAGAACTGCGTATATAACTGGTCGTCAAGGTCGTTGCGGTCGGTTATCACGACAATAGTGGGTTGCGAAAGTTCTTCCTGAAGCAGATGCGCATAAAACACCATAGAGAGCGATTTGCCACTGCCCTGCGTATGCCAGAACACTCCGATTTTTCCATCGTTGTTCACCGCCATCCTTGTACGGTCGATAGCTTTCTTTACCGCAAAATACTGATGATACCCTGCCAATATCTTTGCAGAGCCACTTTCATCCTTCGAGAAACATACAAAGTTCTTAATAATATCCAGAAGACGTTCACGTTGGAATATTCCTTCAAAGAAAGTGTCATAATCGGCAAAATCCGTACTTTCGTAATCTCCGTCCTTGGTTTTCCATTCCATGTAACGGTCTTCCTTGCTTGTAATGGTACCGGCCTTTGAACAAGCCATGTCACTCATCACACAGAACACATTATATACAAACAGCGACGGAATCTCCTTCATATAGTTGCGCAGTTGCAGATACGCTTCCGAGGCATCAGTCTCCTCACGCGACGGCGATTTCAGTTCCATAACAACAAGAGGCAATCCGTTTACAAAAGCAATGATGTCGGCTCTCTTTTCCGAAAACTCCACAAACGTCCATTGATTCACTATCTGGAAACAGTTACGCTCCGTGTGCTTATAATCTATCAGATACACTATGTCGTTGCGTTGCTCCTTGCCGTTGAAATATGAAACCTCTATACCATGCTGCAGATAATCCATGAACAGTTCGTTACGCTGTGTCAGACTTCCACTGTCAATGTTCTTCAACTTGACTATGGCCTCATTTATGGCAGCCTGCGGCTTTCCTCTGTTTATGTTGCAGAGGCTGTCTGTCAACTGTTCTTCGTAGAACGGTACGTAATAATCGCGCTCTATGTCCGGACCGTAAACATGCTGATAACCCATCTGCTCAAACAGAGCTGTCAATGCTTTTTCATAATTATCTTCTGTGAATGACATGGCTTTGTGTGTTTGTTCTTCAACAATTCTCCATTCGCTCTATCCAATTATTGAATAAAGAGCATTTTTTCCTGATTATCTCAAGTCCTATTTCCATGGCAAGGATGTCACCGTCAGTCACCTTATCATATCCGACAACGGCTTTCTTCAGACGTTCCGACGGTGCGGTAGCAGGACCGTTGTTTATTTCCTCCGGAGAGGCAAATTCATTTACAGCATCTTCCAACTGCCGGTAATCGAGCTGATCCTTCGTAAAGTTCCTTTTAAACACAGAAATATCACTGAACAACAGTCCTTCAAACTCATGCAACTGAATGTAAGGAACAAACCTCGAGCGCAGATCCTCATCTATATTCTCAGACATCTGTTTGAATAGAAAGTCCATCCTTTTATAAATATTGCTTATACTTTTACTCTCCATCCATCCCGGAAATTTGTATGAATCCCTTATGCGGTAATAATCCACCAACAACGAAACCACGCAGTCTCCTTCGTTCAGATGTCTTACAATCTGTTTTCTTAAAGTGTCCCACGCCACGATGCCACCATTAGAATGTTTTATGGTAGGAGCTTCCAGCAAGAGATCTTTTGTAAGGAAATAGTCGCGCAAGAGGTCTTTACAAAAAGCCTGCTCTGTCGGACCCTCACAGATGATGATCAGTCTTCTCATTTCGGCTGCCCTCCTTTCAGAATATTCTGTTTCCACAGATCGCCCAGCGTATAGTCCTCCAGCCATGACTCCAGACTTTCCGGCTTCAATCTTTCCATCACCGAAACGCCATCTGTCTGGTTGACTGTAATCACGTCTTCCGCATCAAAATTACTGATAAGGTCCGCACTTTGGGTGGCAATAATGACTTGTGTGCCTCTTGCCGACACCGACTTTATGAGTCCGGCAAGTTTCTGTATGGCCAGAGGGTGCAGTCCCAGTTCTGGTTCGTCAATGATAATGACTTTAGGTGATACCGGTTGCAGAAACAACGTTGTCAAAGCAATAAATCTCACGGTTCCGTCCGAAAGATCTGTCGGTCCGTAAACAGTTGAACTGTATTTGTCGGTCCATTGCAGACGCACCGTGTCAGCAGCACTCACATTGAAATAGAAGTCGCTGAAATACGGCGCGATGCTCTGTATCACACGCACTATGCGTTTATACACAATAGGTTCTTTCTCCCTGATGCCATAAAGAAATGCTGCCAGATTCTCACCTTTCTCATACAGATAATAAACATCGTTTACTATACTGCTTTCTTTTGTGAATGGAGAACTCTTGCCCGTATCGTGGAAATGATATTTCTTTATCTCCGACAGATATTTCTTTATGTAATCTCCTCTTTGCAGACCGTTGTACGATTTGATGTTTGCCTCATTGCCGAAGTCAGCTATATCATAATAGTATTTATGATAGCCCAATCCTTCTTTAGACAACACAAACTTATTGTCTCCCTCTTTCAGTTCAAACAAATAGAAATTATCCTTAAACTCAACATCTGCATAGATTGTATCTGTCGTCTTGCTGCCTTGAAAGAAATATTTGTCAATTCCTCCGTTCAGCGCGACATACTCCGTGAGTTTCTGCTCGTACATACGGTTGAGAAACTCAAAGAAAGACAGGAAATTACTCTTTCCCGATCCGTTGGAACCTATCAGTATGTTGATAGGACGCAATTCAAGTGTCAAATCCTTGAACGACTTATATCCTTTTATTTCTATTTTGTCCATGATCTGCTGTTGTTAGAGACTATCGCAAAGATAACAAATTTCTGTGAATGACAGGACTATTGGCTTATTGAAATTAACTTGTCTGCTATTTGCGTTGCTAAAGTTTTGGATCTATTTCTGTCAAATCCTTTTATAATATGTTTCAAGTTTTTTATTAGTTCATAATAAGTATTTTCTTTACGATTCCAATCTGGATATTGTTGAATCTCTAAAATAACATTAAGCAAGTCTGATCTATTTGCTTTAGGAATACTAAATTTATTAAATATATTATTAACTTCTTTCTCCCCAATCTTTTTAGTCACATTTTCTGTAACAGGATGTGAAACGGATGTTTCTGATTCATATCTTACGAACGAAGGACTTTCTGTCGTTACCCATTTTGCTCCCACTTTTTTAATATGAGACATCTGATGCTCCAATTCCGGGAAGAGAGTACTTTCATTGATATTGAAGAAATCCAGTTCATCAAGAAGTTTTTCTTTTGATTCCTGAGGGATGATTATATGTTTTTTATCGACCTCTTGATTCAGATTTTTCACACTTTTGGATACCTTGCTGTTCCATAAATCATGTTCATTTACTGTTACATTGATTGCTCCTGAAATTAAAAAGGCTCCACTTTGTCGTATCAATCTGGAGTTACTGTAACTTGGCATTACAAAAATAGTCTCTTGAATTAGCTTTATAAAAGATTCTGGATCAATATCTTTATTTATCCCAAGGTTCGCTTTTAAATCCTTTAGCGTGAAATCGCCTTCAAAGCCTATTTTTGTAATCTCTGATAGTATTTTCGCTTTATACGATTTCTCATGTTCTTCATAACCCGTACAGATATAGACGATACCATCAGGATACACATCATTTCCTTCTTCATCCTTCACTTTTGAAGAAGGTAAACATGCGAAATACAAAGCGACCAACGGATTCATTGTAATATCCAACAATCGTGTCGGCAGGCCATAATGTTGCAATTTGGTCAGTTCCTCGAATGCAGACAAACATTCCCTAAACTCTTGTGGAACCCGGGCTGTTGCTGTCTGTATTATCTTATGTTCAACTGAGATTAAAGCATCTCTAAAAATACTTGGCCGTATATCCCACGATTTATTACTTTGCCCACGAAAAAATAATGTCTCAGACTTACCGTCTTCAATAATACTATCTCTGATTGAAGTAATAGCTTTTGTGTACTCCGATAAAGAAGAAATGGATATACTTTTATCGTTCAATATGCTTTCATCACTGGTTTCCATATTTAATTTCTCTAAACTAATTCTTCTTTATTTCCCTCAAAATATTGATCTATGCAATCTTTAATTTCCTTTAAACCTTCTATTTTAGAAAAGTCTGTATTATCAATCCATGATATCACAAAATCTTTCACTTGGGGCAAATAATTGAAAACTATGACATCTTTATTACTAAAATTTATATTCAATGATATAAATCCCGTACCATTAATCGAAATCATAAAACCACAACAATAGTTTTGATTTGAATCATTTGTAAATAAATTTAGATTCCATGTTTTATTGTAATCTTTTGATTTAATACATGCATACATGGCCATAATACCTAAAGGGGATACAGTCTTTATATAAGTTTCGATATATGTCTCTATGTTAAAATTCTGAGAACTACTATTCAAATATTCAAAATTATCATTTTCCCTAGTATTAGAACGAGTACTGGATTTCATTCCTATAATTTGATCTGTCTTTTTTTCAACCCTATTTACTGCATCGATTATTTTTCTAATATTTTCCTGCAAACTCTCAGCAGATTCCGAGTATGACAATGTGGCCTCTTCTACACTATTTGCGGCTTTTTTCAAGGTCTCTATCTGACCTGCAGACTGACTATTACTATAAAACGAATATATGATTGTCACAACAGCCAAAATAATTGATATAAGAGCAGAGGCTAACGATACAAAATCTAAAACATTTCTATTTTCATAAAAGGCATTTGAAAATGCTACGATACCAAGCAAAGTCAGAATACTTACATAATATATATACGAGCCCCAACTTCTTGGCTGCTTTTGGTATACTCTATATGCAGATACTCCAATAGCTGCAATAATGATGATTGTACAACAAATTATGATTGTTTGTATTATGGAAGGTGTAAGTATGTTATTTATTGTCATACGAATTTAAATTAGTTATTGAATAATTAAAACTTTATTACTTAATCTACTTCTTTAAGTTTTTGCTATCTATGTCATAAATTTTAAGTTCACCAGACATAAGACGAGGAAGGAGCGTGTCGCGAAGTTGGGAAAGTCTTTCTGATTCCACTCCATTGAACTGTATTTTATCATAAAATATTTGTGTTAATTTTTCAAATTCTAATGCGATTTCAATTGGTGGAATTATAATAGACTCTTTCTGAATTAATCCATTTATATCAAGATTTTTAATTCCAGTAGTGCCATTCTCATACGAAAACATTACTCCTTTTTTATAAAGCATATCCCACATGTAGTATAAAAAGGAAGAATAATGTAATAGAGGTTTAATCGCTCTACAAAAATTTGTACAAACTATAGAATGATTGTATTTATCCAATAATCCATCTGAAACTCTACAAACTCTTCCTGTTGACTGTGTTGGACTTCCGCCAGAAATTTCTATTACCGCATCTCCACTTGCTAAAACTTTAGACTGAAAATTCTTTTCAAGAATATATCTGGTTGGCATATTTCCTCTATTTCCTTTTTTAATATCTGGAATATCAGCTCCTCTAATACAAAAGACCTTTTTAATGTAATTTCCTTGTTGATATTCTTTTCCCCAATCACCACTAAGTGTTGAATTAATGATTTCGCTAAAAGTACCAACTTTCCATCCTTCCGGTATCTTCCCAAGCTCCGAATCCACAAACTTGCCGTCCTTGAATGGCTCGAAATCTACAAACCATGACTTGAATAAGGCTTGTGCCTCTTGCTCCAAATTTTCATTGATGCGGCGGTTTAGTTCGATTTTGTCGTCGAAAGATGATAGTATATTAACAATGTCTTTTTGAGTTTCAATATCAGGACATAATACAGGAAATTCTCTTAAAGAATTAAGTGTCAAATAACTTTGTGTTGATCCAGAAAGTCTGGTCTTAATATATTCTTTTGCCTTGGGTGATTTTAACCAATAATAAAACCATTTACTATTAAGATTATTACCTCCAAATTTGAATATACCCATATTTTTTACAGCAAACTCTATTTGGGGAGAAGTTACTCTTAATGTATTGCCTATTGTACCAATCATACTAAATAATACATCGTATTGCTCAACTTTACTACGTTGTATAATTTTTTGATAATCCTCTCTTGATATTAATTTAGCAGAGGCAAAGTCAATGTATGAATCTTTTAAATGTTTTGATGTTATTAGATAGAACCCCTTATCCTTTGGTTTAGGACTATCATGAGTTCCATCTGTTACTGATTCACAGAATTCACTTGCTTTATATTCTTTCCACCTTTCCATCATCCACTAAAACCTTTAAAATCTAAACCCAATACTCTCTAACTGTTTCCGAATTTTCTCCTCCAGCTGATGCGACTTTTCGAACATCTCGGACAGCTCTGAAGTGAGTCGTGTCATTTTCTCTTCAAACGGTTCGCCGTCGTCTTCGGCCTCAGCAATGCCTACATAGCGACCGGGCGTAAGAATATATTCCTGTTTGGCTACATCGTCGAGCGTAGCTACGGCACAATATCCCTTTTCCGGTTCCAACGTTCCTGCCTCGAAGTCCTCGAAGGTGCGGGCTATGCGCTGAATATCATCTTTTTCGTCCAACTCGCGCAGCTTTCGGGTAACCATCGTTCCCATTTGGCGAGCGTCGATGAAGAGAATCTTTCCCGGCTGTTTCTTGCTGCGATTTAGGAACCACAACGAAACGGGAATACCTGTCGTATAGAACAGCTGCGAAGGCATTGCCACAATACCTTCTACCAAATCGTCCTTGATGATGTTCTCACGAATAGTGCCTTCACCACCCGACTGCGAAGACAGCGAACCGTTGGCAAGCACCATACCGATGCGGCCACGGGGTGAGAGGTGATAAATCATGTGCTGCAACCATGCGAAGTTGGCATTGCCCGATGGCGGAATGCCATAACGCCAACGCGGGTCGTCCTGTAGCTTGTCGGCGCCCCAGTCGCTCAGGTTGAAAGGCGGATTGGCTAATATATAATCAGCTTTCAGTGTAGGGTGCTGGTCGTCAAAGAACGTGTCGGCAGCGAACTTACCAAGGTCGGCCTCGATGCCACGTATGGCCAGGTTCATCTGCGCCATCTTCCACGTCGTAGGGTTACTGTCCTGTCCGAAGACGGAGATGTCGTTTATGTTTCCCTGATGTCTCTCTATAAACTTTGCCGACTGCACAAACATACCACCCGATCCGCAGCACGGGTCGTACACACGACCGCTATAAGGCCGCAACACCTCTACCAATGTACGAACAATACATGCCGGCGTATAGAACTCGCCTGCCAGCTTGCCTTCTTTCTCGGCAAACTTGGCGAGACAATACTCATAAGTGCGCCCCAGAATGTCCTTTGAGTCGCCCTGCTCCTTCATGTGAATGTTGGTGAAAAGATCCACCACATCGCCCAACCGTCGTTTGTCCAGCTCCGGACGTGCAAAATTCTTAGGCAGTATGCCTTTCAGACGCGGATTCTCTTTCTCAATCAGGCGCATGGCGTTGTCGATCACGGTTCCCACCTCCTGCGTATGAGCCGCATCGGCCACCACCTGCCAGCGTGCATCCTGCGGCACGAAGAATATGTTTTCGGCCGTATATTCGTCCTTGTCCTCCTCGAAACCGTCACCTTCGTCCACCAGTTCTTTGTATTTCACCTCGAAACGGTCCGATATGTATTTCAGGAAAATCAGTCCCAACACCACCGATTTATATTCCGAAGCATCGAGATTTCCACGCAACAGGTCCGCTGCTTTCCATATTTCCTTCTCAAATCCTATATCTGCCGTATTTGTAGTCTTTGCCATGTACTTATTGTTTTTCTGCTATATCAAAAATCAAAATAAAAATGCCGCACACCCATAAAAAGCATGCCGTGTGTACATTCATAAATATTATCAGACGACAAAGTTATAAAACAAAATGTTAAAACAAGAAAGGGAGAGGCAGAAAAGCCCTTCCCCTGTATTTTGGAAATGTATTTTGCAATGTCCGGCTACGGTCAACACCCGTGAAACCGGTGTTTGTACGACAATCTCGCATAAACCGATCCCGACACGCCCTACCCTTCGGAACGGAATATTCATTCTCGTCTGGAAGTAAAAGTTAAAGACGACAAACTATCAGAAAACGGAAAACGCATAGAAAGAAAAAGGACCGATAGAAATTAAATGGAAATTGGTTTATATAAGAACTGAGGTTTTAAGACAGAATAAGCATTGTTTTCGCCTGTTGCAATGAAGTCAATACAGGCAACTTTCAGATTGTAACCGGATTTTGATTTTTACGCCAGAGTTTCCCGTTCTACCCCGAAAAATAAGCGAATATTTGCGGACTGACTCTCCATCGGACGCAAATACGCGAATTACGAGAGACTTTTATAAAATACTGAATGTCAATAGCTTGCGTTTAAAGAATATTTTATTGCTTTGCAATATGCACCATTTCAGCATGCGATACTGCCCAGATCAGGGGCTGAAATGCACCATATCACACCCTAACATAACGTGAGTTCGACGAATTGTAAGTGTTTGTAAATTTGGTGATTAGCGAAAAT